>LXNI01001653.1_pt1 | contig 18290 bp, 18 predicted proteins | sample 809091 | NCBI WGS metagenome assembly LXNI01 (sample SAMN04870527, study PRJNA318959) | sponge metagenome | biome: 01000161; feature: marine sponge reef; material: water | host: Sarcotragus foetidus | place: Greece: Milos, Mediterranean Sea | collected 2013-05-29 | depth 5-7 m | reverse complement strand
TCGACGTGGCCTTCTGGGACATCAAGGGCAAGGCCGCCGGGGTGCCGATAGCCGAGCTGCTCGGGGTGTGCCGCACCGACGTGCCCGCCTACCGCACCGGCTCGCACTGGAACCTGACCCCCGCCGACACCCTCGCCGAGGCGGCCGCCATGAAGCACCAGGGCTACCGGGGCTACAAGCTGACCCTCTACGACGGCCCGGCCGCCGACATCGGTCGGGCCGAGGCCGCCCGCGAGGCGGTGGGCGACGACTTCCCGCTGATGCTGGACGCGGTGGCGGAGTACAGCTTCGACCAGGCCGTCGAGGTGGGCGAGGCGCTGGCCCGCCTCGGCTACCGGTGGTTCGAGGAGCCGGTGCCGGACCGCGACATTGCGGCGCTGGAGCAGCTCACCCGGCGTCTGGAGGTCCCCATCCTGGCCACCGAGACGGTCAGCCTGCGGGAGCTGCCCCAGTTCATCGAGCGCCGGGCGGTGGACCTGGCCCGCGGCGACGTGTTCATCAAGGCGGGCATCACCGGCCTGCGCAAGGCGGCAGCCATGTGCGACGAGGCCGGCATGAACCTGGAGATCCACGCCCTGCACTCGTCGCTGCTCGACATCGCCAACCTGCATGTGGCCTGCTCGTTGCGCAACTGCGAGTTCTTCGAGCTGCACCATGAGATGTTCCGCTTCGCTCTCAAGGGCGCGCCGCTGGACATCGACGCCGACGGCTGCCTGCACCTCCCCACCGGGCCGGGCCTCGGGGTGGAGCTCGACTGGGACTGGATCGACGACCACACCGTGATTACGCTGGACGGGCTCACCCACTAGCCGCGGGCGCCGGCAGCGAGGACGCGATGGATCTGGACCGGTTCGATTGGCTGACGCTGCGCCACGAGGAGGCGGTGGACCCGGAGCGGCCGATCGTGGACCCCCACCATCATCTGTGGGACCGGGACGGGAGCACCTACCTGGCACCGCAGCTGCTGGAGGACATGACCGGCTCCCACAACGTCGTGAAGTCGGTGTTCTTGGACTGCGGGGCCAACTACCACACCGAGGGCGAGCCGCACATGCAGCCGGTCGGTGAGACGGTGTTCGTGGCCGTTGAGGCCGACGCCACCGACGCAGCGGGCGGGCCGACCATCGCGGGGATCGTCAGCCACGCCGACCTGCTGCGAGGCGAGGCCGTCGAGGAGGTCCTGACCGCCCACGACGCAGCCGCCGGGGGCCGCTTCAGGGGGATCCGCCACGCCACTGGATGGGACCTGAGCGACGAGGTCCACGACAGCCACCACAGCCCGTTCGAGCACATGATGGGCGTGCCCGAGTTCCGCTCCGGGGCGAGCACCCTGGCCCGGATGGGGTTCAGCTTCGACGCCTGGCTGTTCCATCCCCAGCTACCGGAGCTGGCCGGGCTGGCGCGGGCCGTGCCCGAGTTGACGATCGTGTTGAACCATCTGGGCGGGCCGCTGGGAGTCGGCCCCTACGGCCGGGCACGCCAGCAGTCCCGGGCCGACTGGAGAGCCTCGATGCGCCTGGTGGCGGCCTGCGAGAACGTGGTGCTCAAGGTGGGCGGGATCGGCTTGGACATCTACTACGGCATGGGCTGGACGGCGGCCGCTGTCCCGCCGGGTTCGGAGGAAGTGGCCGCGCACTGGGGCGACGACGTGCGGTTCTGCATCGACACCTTCGGCCCCGACCGGTGCATGTTCGAGTCCAACTTCCCGGTGGACCGCCAGACGCTGACCTACCCGGTGCTGTGGAACGCGCTCCAGATCATGGCCGCGGGCTACACCGACGCCGAGCAGGACGCCCTGTTCTCAGGCACCGCCACCCGGGTCTACCGCCTGTAGGCACCACCGACGAGCCCGCCTCAGGCGCGGACGGCCGATATCAAGGTCCTATCGGTCTGGCCGCTGTAGCCACCACACGAACGAATCGACACCGTCGAGGATGGAGCCGTGCTCGCTGAGCAGGGAGGCAAGCGCATCGGCCAGCACCCGAGCATGGTTCGGCGCGGAGCGGGGGAACCGGCGGGCGTGGGCGAGTATCAACCCCGAGTGGCGCTGCCCGGCGGCCAGGATGTCGCGGTGGAGCACCGCGAAGCCCTGCACATCCTCGGTGACGATCGCTCTGGCTTCGGCTGTCGCAGCCTGGAGCAGATCCTGGTCAGACAGCCCGATGAGGTCAGCGCGCTCCTTGACGGCGGCGGCGTCGTGACCCCAGTCACGCAGCAGGGCCGCTACGGCGGGGCCGTGCATCTCGTCGAGGAGGAGCTTCACCCCGACAGGAGCCTGCGCTCGTTCTCCCAGGCGGCTAGCTCTCGGTCGGAGACCTCCAAGTTGTGCGCGATCTCGGCGTCGATCTCGTCGTTGAACTCGGCGTAGTACCGGCTGACGGCGCGGACCTGCCTCTCGGTGAGCCAGAGCTGCTCAGCCGTGGCCGCGATCCGCTCCTCGAGACTCCCGCTCGGACCCTGAAGCATTGGGACGACCTGCCATACGTCGGGTCCGGTGGCCAGCGCGGCGCGCCGGCCGGTCGGCCCGGCGCGGAAGATGATCCCGGGGTGGGCCTCCATGCGCAGCCCCTCGTCGATCAGGCGCTCCCCCGCCGAAGAGATGGACTCGTCTCGCTGGGCCGCGCTCTGCTTGAGCCGTTCGTAGACACCCAGCCGCTTGAACCGGATCGAGATCACCGTCATGACGACATTGTAGTCAGTTGTCACCACAACTCGGGACGTGAGTTACGCTCCGATCGCATATCCACGGCCATCTAGTCACACTATTGGAGGATGCTCACGCCGCGTCCCGGTTCCGGCTGCCGCTGACTGGGTGCGGCTTCGCTAGCGTCGGACCATGGATCACGCCACTCTCGGGGCGGAGTTGCGGTTTCCGTTGGGTGCGGACGAGGTGGAGGCGTATCACCTCGATGGGGTGGTCGGTCCGTACCGGCTGGTGTCGCCCGATGTGATGGCGGAGATGCGGGAACGGATCATGGACGAGATCATCCTCCCCGGGGAACAACTGGATGATCCCCATGTGGACTACCACGACCGCCATCTCGACCATGAGACGATCTGCCGCCTGTGCCGGGGACCGGAGCTGGTGGACCGCATCGCCTCGCTGATCGGGCCCGACCTGCTGATCTGGCGCAGCAACTTCCAGATCAAGCAGCCCCTGGCCGAGGCCACCGGCGACGAGCAGCGCTACACCGAAGTGCCGTGGCACCAGGACGGCGCCTACTTCGATCTGCGGCCCCCTGTCTGGGTGTCGGCCTGGATCGCCGTCACCGAGGCCACCGTCGACAACGGCTGCCTACAAGTGGTCCGGGGCTCGCACACCAGCACGTTCAACCACGACGTGGACGACACCCGCCACTCGTTCCACCAGGCGGTGCCGACCGACGCCATCGATCCCGACGACATCGCGGTCTTCGAGCTGGAGCCGGGGGAGTTCGTGCTGTTCAGCGAGTACGCGCTGCACGGGTCCGGCCCCAACCGCACGACCCACCCGCGCATCGGGCTGTCGCCCCGGGTGACCGTGCCGTTCGTGCGGGTGACCGGCAACCCTCTCTACGCCGGCCGCGACCGGGCCCGCCACGCCCCTGACGAGCCCCGCCAGATGGGGATCCTGCGGGGCCGCGACTACACCGGCCGCCACCACGTAGTGCCGCTGCCCTGCCCCGCCGCCTGACCGAGCCCGAGAAATCTTGGGGCGAGTTCTGTGGACATACCACACACAACCAACCCGAGATCCTGAGGGCGGACCGCGCGGCGGGTGAGGCTCAGTCAGTGGTTAGGAGGTTGGGGGTGCCTATCGACTGGAGCATGGCTCGGGCCTGGTCACGGTAACGGTCGCGGATGTCGCGGGTCGGGGGACGGCTGCGGCTCGACGGCAGGCCCACCAGCTCCATGCAGAGCTTGTCGAGGTGGCCGTCGCCGCTGGTGTAGCTCTCCATCTCGGTCCACAGCCGCATGAACGGCAGCACCACCTTCACCAGCTCGTACTGGGCCTCGACGTAGCGGCCGTCGTTGAGCAGGCTCCACATCCGCACCCCCCATTCGGGCCAGAAGTTGCAGATGTGGACCTCGATGCCCCGGGCGCCGAGCATGTGGCTGGTCGCGAACCGCAGCTGGTTGTCGATGATGCAGAACCGGTCGGAGTAGTCGGACACCACCCCCTCGAACTCCATGAACCCGTTGTCGGGCATCGACCACTTCAGGCCCACCACCGTGCCCAGGTCGGCCAACCTGTCGATGAGGTCGTTGGAGATGTCCAGGCTGGTCCAGTGGGTGTTGTAGACGACCATGCCGACATCAGAGGCGGCCGCGGCCGCGGCCACGTGCTCCATGAAGTCGTCGTCGGTGTGGGCGAAGTAGAACGGCGGCGACACCTGCATGAACTCGGCGCCGATGTCGGAGGCGGCCCGGGCCAGCCGTACGAGCTCGTTGGTGCTGGTGGTCTGGCCGCCCATCACCACCGGCACCCGCCCGGCAGCCTCCTCCACCACCGCGGCGGTCACCGCCACCCGCTCGTCGAAGGTCATGGTGGAGAAGTCCCCGGCCGCGCCGCAGGCCAGCAGCACCCCGTTGCCGGTGGTGATCCCCCCGTCGACCAGGAAGTCCACATGCTTGCGCATGGCGTCGAGATCGACCGACAGCTCGTCGTCGTCGCGGAACATGGTGGGCACGGTCACGTAGCAGCCCTGAAGCCGGTCACGGAGTCGGGCAGTGTCGGTCATCAGGTCTCCTCGGCGGAAGCGGCGGAAGCGGCGGAAGTGGCGGCACCGGCGGCGGCGCGGATCTGGAGGGGCGCACGCTGGGCCGCGCTCAGGTGGCATAGCACGTCGTGGGTCTCGCTGTCGTGGAGGCGGGGCGGGTCGTCCACCTCGCACACACCGGCGATGCGGTGCTGGCAGCGGGGCTCGAAGGCGCAGCCGGCGTCGGGGGCGGTGCCCACCGTCGAGGCGTCCTCGGCCAGCGCGGAGACCTCGTGCTCGCCCTTGCCGGGGATCGAATCGAGCAGCAGCGCGGTGTAGGGGTGATGCGGCGGCGTGAAGATCTCCTCGACGGTGCCCTGCTCCACGATGCGGCCGTGGTACAGCACCACCACCCGGTCGGCCAGCCACCGCACCACGGCCAGATCGTGGGCGATGAACAGGTAGGCCACGTCGGTGCTTGCCTGCAGCTCCCGCAGCAGCTCCAGGATGTTGTCCTGCACCGACACGTCCAGCGCCGACAGGATCTCGTCGCACAGGATGAGCTTGGGCTCGGCGGCGAGGGCCTGGGCGATGGCCACCCGCTGGGCCTCGCCCCCGCTGAGCTGGGGCGGGTAGCGGTCGATGTAGCCGGGATCGAGATGGACGCTGGCCAGCAACTCGGCCATGCGGTCGCGCCGCTCGGCCTTCGACAGGTCGAAGAACACGTCGAGGGTGCGGCCCAGGTTGTAGCGGACCTTGCGGCGGGGGTTGAGCGACGACGCCGGGTTCTGGAACACGTACTGGATGTGGCGCAGCAACTCCGGCGACCGGCGATGCACCGGCCGGGTGATGTCGGTGCCGTCGAAGCGCATCTTGCCCTGCTGGGGCGGGATCAGCCCGGCGATGGAGCGGGCCAGCGTGGTCTTGCCGCTGCCGCTCTCACCCACCAGGGCCACCGTCTCGCCAGGGTTGATGGTGAACGACGCGTCCCGCACTGCGGGCACCGGCTCGGTGGTGTCGGACCGCAGGGCTCGCACCAGCCTCGACACCAGCCCGCGGCGGGGCCGATAGGTGATCTGGACGTCCTCGACCTCGAGCAGCGGCGTCATGGGGTGCCGGCCTCGATGTCACCGACCCGCCAGCAGGCGACGTGGTGCGACGGCTCGATCTCGTCCAGCCGCTGTGAGTCGGTGAAGCACTCCGGCCGCGAGTACGGGCAGCGGGGCGCGAAGCCGCATCCGTCGGGCAGGTCGTCGCGGCGCAGCAGGCCCCGCAGCTTCTCGGTGCCGGCGTGCTCGGCCTCCACCCTGGGCACGGCCGCGATCAGGCCCCGGGTGTAGGGGTGCCGGGGCCGGTTGAACAGCTCGGCGGTGGGCGCGATCTCGATGAGCTCGCCGGCGTACATCACCGCCACCCGGTCGCAGATCTGCTCCAGCACGCCCAGGTTGTGGCTCACGTACAGGGCGCTCATCCCGCTCTCATCCTTGATGTGGGCGAGCAGGTCGAGAAGCCGGGCCTGGGTGGTCACGTCCAAAGCGGTGGTGGGCTCGTCCAGCACGATCAGATCGGGCCGGCAGGCGATGGCGATGGCGATAACCACCCGCTGCTGCTGGCCGCCGCTGAGCTGGTGGGGGTAGCGCCGGGCGATCTCGGCCGGCTCGGGCAGCCCCACCTGACCGAAGAGCTCCACCGTCCGCTCGATGGCGTCGCGGCCCGAGCTGACCCCGTGGCCCTCCAGCGTCTCGACCACCTGGCGGCCGACCTTCATCGACGGCGTGAGGGTGCTGGCCGGGTTCTGGGGCACCAGCGAGATCCGAGCGCCCCGGATGGGCTGCATCTGGCGGTCGGACAGGCCCAGCAGATCCCGGCCGTCGAAGGTGACCCGGCCCCCGGCCACCCGGCTGCCGGGCTTGTGGTAGCCGAACATGGCCAGCGCGGTGGTGGTCTTGCCGCAACCGGACTCGCCGGCCAGGCCCAGCGTCTCGCCCCGCCCGATGGAGAACGACACGTTCTTGACCACGCTCACCCACTCGTCGTCGTTGCGGTAGTCCACGGTGAGGTCGTCGACCCGCACCAGCGGCTCGTTCCCGTTCGTGGAAGGGCTCCCGGTGGCCGCGTCGCGGGCCGCCGCCGCTGCCGGGGTGATCGTGCCGGCGGCCATCAGTTCGAGCTCCGCCGGGTGGACACGCCGAGGATGTCGGCGACCTCCTCGGTCACCAGGCTGAGGGCCACCACCAGGGAGGCCAGGGCCGCGGCCGGGCCCAGCACCATCCACTTGGAGGCGCTGAGGAACTTGCGGCCCTCGTTTATCATCAGCCCCCACTCCGGCGAGGGCGGCGCGGCCGCGAAGCCCAGGAAGCTCAGCGCGCCGATGAAGAACACCGCGTACCCGGTGCGCAGCGAGAACTCCACCAGCACGTTGCCCAGCACGTTGGGCAGGATCTCGCGCCGCGCGATGGAGAAGGCCGACTCCCCTCTCAGCCTTGCCTTGGTCACGAAGTCCTCGGTGACCACCCCCAGGGCTGCGGCCCGGACCGTGAGGGTCACCGGCCAGGTGAAGAAGAAGGCGACGGTACCGATGATCACCAGGTTGTTTGTCTCGATGGAGCCGAGGATCAGCAGGGTGAGGATCAGCCCCGGCAGGGCCAGCATGATGTCGACGCCGCGCATGCCGACCTCGTCCACCCAGCCCCGCTTGTAGGCCAGCAGGATGCCGATGGTGGAACCGGCCAGGACGGCCAGGCCCGATGCCGACAGGCCCTGGATGACCACGATCCGCTCGCCGCGGACCACCCGGCTGAACACGTCTCGCCCGAAGTTGTCGGTGCCGAAGGGGTGGTCCCAGGACGGGCCGGAGAAGGGTTCGCCGGCGAGCATCACTTGGTGCTCGAACGGCGCCCACCACGGTCCGGTGACCGCGGTGAAGAAGTGCAGGGCCAGCACCCCCAGGAGCACAACGAACACAGGCCGCTTCCGCATCAGCCGCGCCATCCTCCGGAGGCGGCCCGGCCCGGCCTCCGCCCTGCCGGTCACCGCCCTGCCGGCCACCGGAACGCCGGTCACCGGGGTGCCTGTCCCACCGGTGACGGCCGCTGGGGTATCGGTCACACCGGGGTCAGCGGGCTCGCCCATCAGCCGGTCCTCAGGCGGGGGTTCAAGGCGGCCGCCACCAGGTCGGCCCCCAGATTGCACAGCACGTAGACGCCGGCCAGGATCATGGTCGAGGCCAGGATCACCGGCGTGTCCAGCAGCCGCAGCGCGTCGAGCAGCAGCAGCCCGATGCCCGGATAGGTGAACACCACCTCCACCAGCACCACGCCGCCGACCAGCCACACCACGTTGATGACGGTGGCCCGCAGGGCCGGACCCAGGGCGTTGGGCAGCGCGTGCAGCAGCATCACCCTGCGGCGAGGCAGGCCCTTGAGGGTGGCGAACTGCACGTAGTCGGAGTTCAGCACCGACAGCAGGCTGGCCTGCATCTGGCGCACCGCGAAGCCGGTCATGGCCGCGGTCAGCGTCACTGCGGGCAGGGTCATCATCCGTAGCTGGGCCCCGAACGTCTCGGCCTGGTCGACGAGCGACAACGCGGGGAACCACTCGAGGGCCACCGCGAAGATGATCAGCAGGAATATGGCGATCACGAAGTCGGGAACCGCGCAGCCCAGGATCAGCAGCGTCGAGAGCCCGGCCGCGAATGCCCGGTCGCGGTAGACCGCGGTGACGATCCCCGTCGCCAGGCTGAGCGGCACGTACATGATCAGGGCCAGCGCGGCCAGCTCCAGCGTGTTGGTCAGGCGGGGGACGATGATGTCGGTGACGCTCCGGTTGATCCGCCCGGCGGGCGCCCCCTCGGTCGGCGGTCGGGCCTGCACCAGCGACTCGCCCCAGTCCCCCTGCACGAAGCCGGTGATCCAGGTCGTGTAGCGCTGCAGGGCGGGCGCGTCGAGGTTCATCTGCTCCTGGAAGTGGGCCACCCGCTCGGGGGTCGCCTCCCGTCCGAGCATCCGGGTGGCGGCGTCGCCGGGCAGCAGCTCGACCGCCCAGAAGGTGATCAGCGACACCGCGAACAGGGCGACGACGGCCAGCGCAGTTCTTTGTCCGGTGACGCGGACGAAATGCACTATCGGAGGCTACTCATGCGGCTCATCACGCGGGATCTACCCGCCGACGTAGGGGTTCTTGGGCCGTCTAGGGAATGTCGATGGTGTAGTAGACCCCTCGGGGCTGCCAGCCGGTCACGCCGACACGCTGAGCGCTGTAGAAGCCGTACATGGTCGGCACGAAGTGGCCGCCCTCGTCGATGATCTGCTGCTGCATCTTGTGGTAGAGCCTGGTCCGCTCGGCCTCGTCGGTGGTGGCCCGGGCGGCGGCGAGGTCGGCGTCGAACTGCTCGTCGGCCCAGTGGGTCTCGTTCCACTCGGCCTCGGAGTGGTACCACAGGCCGAGGCCGTGATCGACGGTGCGGACGTTCCAGCCGGTCATGGCGAACGGCGCGGAGAGCCACTGGTCGCCCCAGTAGGTGTCGGCCGGGGTGATGTTCAGCTCCATGTTGATGCCGGCCTCGGCCAGTTGCTGCTGCCAGACCGGGCACCACACCGTCCAGTCCTGCATCTCGGCCATGGTGAGCGTCAGGTCGATGCCGTCGGGGTAGCCGGCCCGGCTGAGGTGCTCGCGGGCCATGGCCAGGTTGTGCTCGCGTGCGCCTCCCAGGCCGAACCGGATCAACCCCGGCAGGGGGATGTCGTTCATGTGGTGGGCCCGTCCCCCGTACACGAGGTCGCTGGGCTGCGGGCGGTTGGTGGCGTACTTGATGGCCAGGCGCAGGTCGTTGTTGTCGAACGGCGGGACGTCGATCTGGCAGTAGGCGACCGATGAGCTGCCGATCGGGTTGGAGACGATCTCGATGTCGGGGTCGGCTTCGAGATCGTCCACCGACGCGAGGGGGACCTCCGACAGGATGTCCACCTGCCCTTGCCTGATGGCGGCCAGCCTGGCCTCCGCCTCGCCTATGGCGATGATCTCAAGGAAGTCGACCTTGGGGAGGCCGGGCTGCCAGTAGTTCTCGTTGCGCTCGAAGACGGTGCTGATCTCGCCCGGTATGAACTCGTCGATCCGGTATGCGCCGGTGCCGATGCTCTGGGCGGCCAGGTCGGCGTTGGTGGCGCCCTCGGGCACTATCCGGGTGTGGGAGTTGGTGATGGCCTCGGGCCAGTCCACGTTGGGCTGGGTCAGCCGCATGACCACCGTGTGGTCGTCCGGGGCGGTCAGCCCGTCGGGTTCGAGGCCGGGAAGTCCACCCGCTCCCGGCGAGGCCACGTCGGGATCGAGGAGCCGCTGGAAGGTGTACACCACATCGGCGGCCACGAACGGCTTGCCGTCGTGGAAGGTGACCCCCTCGCGCAGCTTGAACGTCCACTCGGTGCCGGTGTCGTTGACCTCCCAGCTCTCAGCCAGATGCGGGGTAGGCGTGAGGTTCTCGTCCAGCCGGACGATCTGCTCGGAGACCAGTGTCTGGAACAGTCCGTCGGTGGACGATGTCCGGTAGGCGGGATCGAGCGTGTCAGCCGATGTCGTCGCGGCGTGATAGCCGTAGCGCAGGGTCTTGAGAGGCCGGGGCGCGGCGGTGGTGGTCGTGGCGCCGGCCTCGGTGGTGGTGGTCGCGGCGATGGTGGTGGTGGTCGCGGGCGCGGTGGTCGCGGGCGCGGCCTCGGTGGTGGTGGCCGGCGCGGCGGTGGTGGTGGCGGCCGGTTGGGCTGTGTCGCCGTCATCGCCGCAGGCGGCCAGCAGCACCGAGCCGCCGGCGATCATGTTGAACCTGCGCCTGCTGAGAGTGCGCTTGACGATTCCCTTTTGCTCGCTGTCGGACATTGTCTCCCCCTGGGTGTGTTGTTACTTGGTTGTGTTGTTGGTTGTGGTCAGTGGTCGGTGGAGTCAGCCGTCGACGAATCAGCTGTCGACGTCATCCACGTCGTCCACCTTGATGAGAATGTGAGAACGGACTGCCTCCGCGCAGGCGTCCGGGTCGCGGCCCCGCAGCACGTCCAGGAACTCGACGTGGCGGAGCACCCACGACTTGAAGGAGACGTCGTCAAGGGGGTAGAGGTCGAACTCGAACGACCAGATGAGGTTGGACAGACCGGCAATCGACCAGGTGCGCAGCAGGGCCTGGTTCTGGGCCGACTCGACCAGCAGCGTGTGCCAGGCGATGTCGAACTCGATGCCGGCGACGGCGTCGCTGGTGTCGGAGGCCCGCCAGGCGTCTTGCAGCATTGCGTCGTACCGGCCGCAGAGCTGGTCCCACTGCTCGGTTGAGAGGCGCTCGAGCGCCTGGCGCACAGCAAGGACCTCGAGAGCCGCCCTAACGTGGAGCCCGTCCTCGGCCTCGGCCCGGTTCATGCTGGCCACGAAGGTGCCGTTCTTGGGCCGGATCTCGATGAGGCCCTGCTGTTCGAGCAGCTTGAACGCTTCGCGGATGGGGGTGCGGCTCACGCCGAGCTGTTCGGCCAGGTCGGCCTCGGGGATCTTGTCACCCGGCCGGAACCGGCCTTCGACGATGGCGTTGCGGATCGCGTCGATGATCTGCTCGCTCAGATTCTTTCGCGCTAGCGGCGCTAGTCGGGAAGGACCCACCCGGCGTTGACCCCCTTGCCTCTGGTGCGATGCATGATATATACATCCGGGCGGGGCAGTCCAATGCGAGCGACGCCTCAGGGGGTGACGCATGGCGAAGTTGAGCGACCAGGAAATCGCCGACAACTACCAGCGCGACGGCTATGTGGTGGTTGCCGACGTCGTCGACGACGCCGACCTGGATCCGATGCGGGACTTCATCGCGGCCGCGGTCGATCAGTACGCGTCCGAGCAGCACGCCCGTGGCGATCTGGCCTCGCTGCACGCCGGCGAGCCGTTCGAGCGCAGGTACGCGGCCATCTGCGAGGAGCAGGGCATCTCGCCGCGGGACTGGGGGTTCGGGCTCTTCGGGCCCGCGTTCTACGGGCTGTACACCCATCCGGGGATCCTGCGGATAGTGGGCCTGCTGCTCGGTGAGGAGGTCTCGGTGATCGCGAGCCCCTCGCTGCGCCAGAAGCTTCCCGGCAGCGCGGTCACGTCGTTCCCCTGGCACCAGGACAGCCACTACTTCGACCAGACCGAGGTGCACAGGATGGAGAAGCACACCGAGGACCTGCACATGGTGTCGGTGTGGGTGCCGCTGGTGCCGGCCACGCTCGAGAACGGGTGCTGCTGGGTGATCCCGGGCAGTCACCGCTGGGGGCTGCTGGATGCGATGCGGGGCGAGGACCGCAACGTCCGGATCTCCGAGGACGTCGAGGCCCGGGGCACGCCGGTGCCGGTCCCGGTGAAGGTGGGCGGGGCCTTCTTCTTCACCAACCTCACCGTCCACGCCAGCAAGCAGAACACCACCCGGCACTGCCGCTGGAGCGTCGACTTCCGGTTCATGCCGACCCCGTCCAGTGCCGCTCTGGACGACAGGGTGCGTATGCAGGCCGAGTTCATCGAGAACGGCTGCCTCGCGGCCGGTGACGTCCCGTTCGCGGTGCTGCCCGAGGAGTCCAGGCCGACCTGGCAGCAGTGGGAGGCCAGCGTCAGCCAGCACCGGGCCCGCATGGTTGCGTGACCCTCCCCGATCCTGTCGCCAACCTGAAAATTCGGCGCTGTCATAGTTTTTTAAGTTGTTTCATGATTCATGGCCAACTATGGTGTGAGCATGGACGGATCACTGCTGCAATTCGTGCTGGCTGTCTTCACAGCCATGCTTCTGCAGACGTGGTACCTGCACAGGGAGATCCACAAGTCGCGTCAGGAGTCGATGCGCCACACCGACCGGTCCCACGACCAGCTGCGCACCGCCTTCGGGAAGAGCCGCGACCAGATCCGCACCGACTTCGGGAACAGCTACGACCGGCTGCGCGCCGATTTCGAGAAGAGCCATGACCAACTGCGCGCCGACTTCGAGAAGAGCCATGACCAACTGCGCGCCGACTTTGGCGAGCACAAGGACATCACCGAACGCAACCACCGCGAGACCCAGCGTCTGCTGGCCAAGCTCGCGGACGGGCTGGGCGACACCCGGGAGCGGCTGGCCCGCATCGAGGGCTACCTGCGGATCGGCCTGCCCGAGCCGCCCGACGCCGCGGCCGACGGTTGAGCAGGTCTAGGAGCGGGCGAGGCGGCGCTTTCGGGTGGGGACGGTGATGGAGTCGGAGAACTGGTATAGGACCGCGCCCACGAGGGTGAGGATGATCACGTAGGTGGCGGCCAGCGCGCCCAGATCGCTCTCACGGCCGATGCCCAGCTCGGCGATGACGATCGAGAACTCCCCGTGGGCGATGAGTGCGGCGCCGGCCCGCACCCGGCCCGGTGTCCCGATACCGGCTCGTCCGGCCGCGATCCAGCCGGTGGCGATCTTGGTGGCGACGGTGACGGCCGCGATGATCCCCGCGGCCACGGCGACCCCCGGGATCAGGTGAACGTCGACCTGCAGGCCGAAGAACACGAAGAAGACCGCGGCGAACAGGTTCCGCAGCGGCAGCAGCAGCCCGCGGGCATGCGAGACGATGTCGCCCGACAGGGCGATACCCACGACGAACGCTCCCACGGCGGTCGACAGGTTGAGGCGTCCCGCGATCCCCGCGACCAGCAGCGTGCCGCCGAGCAGGGTCAGCAGGAGTGCTTCGCTGGACTGGCTCAGAGCGAAGGCACTGAGTCGTTCGCCCCAGAAGTACGCGGCCGCGAGAACCGCGAGAACCGCCGACAGTGACACAGCAACCGCGAGCATGGTGCTGAGGGCCGAGCCGCCGAAGAGCACGCCGGACACGATCGGCAGGTAGAGCACCATGGCCAGGTCCTCGATGACGAGGATGCTGAGCACGACCGACGTCTCGTGGTTGCCGATCCGGTCGAGGTCCGCCACGAGCTTCGCCACGATTCCCGACGACGAGATGTAGGTCACGCCACCCAGGAGAACCGCCACCACCGGATCGAACCCGAGAATCAGGCCGGCCACGAACCCGGGCGCGAAGTTCAGGACGAGGTCCACGACCCCGGCCACCGTCGATCGGCGCAGGTTGACGATGAGCTCGTGGGCCGAGAACTCAAGCCCCAGCATCAGCAGCATCAGGATGACGCCGATCTCCGCGCCGACCTCGATGAAGTCCTCGGACGCCGGCAGCTCGATGAAGCCGCCGTCGCCGAGAGCGAGCCCGGCGAGCAGGTACAGCGGGAGGGCAGGCATGCCGATCCTGCGTGCCAGCCGCGCGATGATCGCCAAGCCCAGGACCACCGCCCCCAGCTCGATGACCAGGAGGTCGCCGGCCGTGTCCATGCTGGCTAGGCCGGGCGAGTCAGCAGCCGGGTGGCAGCCTTGACCGCAGCCGGGACGCCGACCACCACCGCGGTGGCACCGGCTTCGAGCCGCTCCGTCCCGGCCGGGATGGGGATGGAGCCCGAGTCGCTGACGAGCGCGACGATGCCGGCGCCGGTTCGGGTCCTCAGCGTGGCCTCGGCGAGGGTGAGTCCGGCCAGCGGCGACTTCGGGCTGATCGTGACCCAGGAGATCACCAGGTCCTCCAGCCGGTGCACGGCGTCGTCGAGGTGCTCCAGAACCGGGCTCCCGCCCAGCATCTCGCCCAGGGTGTGCCCCTCGTCCTCGCTGAGCTCGACGCTCTCGCAGGCACGGTCCACGTCCCGCTCGTCGTAGACCACCAGATCGCGGCGACCGGTCTGATGGGCCACCACCCCGACGCAGCGGCCGGCGTCGGTCTGCAGCTCAAACCGGATCCCCACGCCGGGCAGATCGGTCTCGGTCACCTTCCTCACCGCAACCCCCTATCTCTGAGGCCTCGTCCTGTAGGGACGATAGCTACCGGCGCACCGGCTTTCCGGGGGCCGCCGGACACGGCCGCGCCCGCCCTCGCCTGGCGTCCTGGTTCAGGGCTCCCAGAGGAGGGTGTCGGGCATGAACTGGCTCCAGGCGAACCAGAACGCCTGATGGCCCGGGATCTCGTCACCGGCGGCGTCGACGGCCCGCACGCCGCTGCCGTCGAGGCGCAGGCTCACCCCGGCCAGCTCCACCGTCTCGCCGTCCTTGAGGGCGCCCGCCGCGGTCATCACCGGGAAGGCCACCGGGGTGCCGTCGTGGACCACGCCGAACACCTGGTACTGGGCACCGAGGCGGCCGTCCACGTCACCTATCGGGAAGATCGGGCCGTGGTCGTCGCGGCCCCGCAGCGGGTCGAGCGGGTAGGTGCGGCCGATTCCGCCGTCCTCGGCGATGATGGTGGTGTCGGGGTGGGCCGCCTTCCATTCGCCCCAGGTGGTGGTGACCACGGTGGCCTGGTTGAGGACGACCCCATTCTCCCGCAGCGGCCCCGTCACCGCCTCACCGGTGAAGGTGTCGAACACCGACTTGGTGACCAGGTCGTACATCACCTTGTTGGACCGCGACAGCAGGCCCGAGGTCCGCAGGATGGGAGTGGTCACGCCGTCGGGCACGTCGTCGGTGAAGTAGGCCTGGGCGGAGCCGCACAGCGTGCAGTACGGGAACCCGATCCGGCGACCCCCGACGGTGTCGTTGACCATCTCGTGGATCTCCATGATGTGGCGGGGGTAGGCCCTCGCCTCGTCGCCGATGGCGACCGCGAACACGATGCTGTGGTCGGCGTACCACGAGCCGCCGGCCGCGTCGGTGACGGCCGGATCGTCCAGGGCCGGGATGCAGCCCCGGGGGCACATGTCGGGGTCGCCGAGCTCGCGGTCGTCGATGTACACCCCGCCCCAACTCAACAGCCGCCAGTCGATGTTGGCGTCGGGGTCGCTGAAGAACGGCTCCCAGCGGGGCTCGACCAGCGTGAACAGGCGCGCCTTGTAGTCCTCGTAGCCGTCGAAGGCAGGCAGGTCCCATGCGATCAGGTGGTCGGTGACGGACTGCCACTTGCTCAGTCCGGCCACGGGGTCGTCGTCGAGCTCCACGCCGGTCATCTGCTCGAAGCCGGAGACGCCGCCGTCGTGGATGTCGCCGACGTAGAAGAACCTGAGGACGTCCGAGATGATCCAGGCCAGGCGTGCGTCGTCGAAGTCGGCGAGGCTGGCGAGGGTGCCGCCGGTGAACCCGCCGGCTTCGAAGCCCGCCCACATGACCTCGAGGGTGTCGGCCGCGAGCGGATCGATGGGGCCGGTGGGCACGTCGGGGGCGGGCGGGAACTCGTATCCGAGGAAGTTGCGGAGCACGCCGCGCTCTCTGGGGTCCAGCGGGTCGGTCTCCTGGGTCGGCTCGGCGGAGGCGTCCCCGGCAGCGGTGTCCCCGGCGGCGTCTTCGGTGCCAGTGTCTTCCGCCGCGGCGCCGGGCGCGGGAGCCTCTGCCTCAGTGGTTGCCGCGCCGGTGAAGGCCGGGGCATCGGTGTCGGTGCCCGAACAGGCCGCAGCCAACAGCGCGGTCGCCGCCAGCAGGCCCGCAGTCATCCCCGAAATACCTGTAGCTGAGAACCTCACGGGTCAGTGTCTACAGGAATTCTCCCCGGGGGGGGTGCGGGCGATCAGGGGGCGGGCTCGAGGCGGCAGTAGCAGGACGACTCGATCGGCACGTCGGCCCGGGCCACGGCCAGGTCGAGGCGCTGCTTGATGTGGCCGGCCTCGACGGTCTCGCCCCGGCGGGTCAGGCACTCGTGGAGGCCGTGCACGCTCCAGACGTTGTCGGGATGCCAGCGGGCCCTGCGCAGCTGGCCGTCGAGGCCCAGGTCGGCCCGGTAGGCGGCCGGGGTCGTGCTCCAGGGCCCGCTCGAAGCAGACGATGGCCTCGTCGTGGTTGAAGCCGTAGCACCAAGCCATCCCCGGTCGAACCACAGCTGGGCCTGCGGATCCCGGGTGGTGACCGGCCACGTGAACGTCCCGAGGTCGTAGTAGGTGTCGCCGGACCCGTGGTCCCCCGCCATCTCAGCCTCCCGCCATCTGTCGTGTACCGCTCGCTCGTAGCTGTAGTTGACCGCCGGGTCGGGCAGCCAGGAGTCCATGGAGGCGATCATGTTCCAGTGGAAGCCGCAGAAGCTGCCCTGGGTGATGGTGACGCACTCCACCGGCAGGTCGGAGCGCAGCTCGTGCAGGGCCTGGAACTCGGGCTGGACGTCGGCCCAGAACTCCTGCTCGCACTCGCTGAGCACCAGCGGCTCGGGTAGGCCGCCCTCGCCCTCGGCCTCGGGCAGGGCCACCGGATGCAGGGCCTCGGCCGCGGTGGGGGCCCGCAGGTCGGGGTCGAGGGCCAGCAGCTCGAACAGGATGGTGGTGCCCGAGCGGGCCGGGCCGGTGATGATCACCGGGGCGGTCACCGGCGGGTCGCAGACCTCGGGGGAGGCGTCGATCGTCGCGGTGAGCAGCAGCCGGGTGCGCAGGGAGCGCAGCAGCTCCTGCTTGGTCATGAGCCGCCCGACTGTGTGCATCCCGGCGGCGTCGATGGCGGCGACCAGCGCCTCGAAGCGCTCCTGCCAGCGGGGGTCGCCGAGGTCGCCGGCGGGCAGTCCGCCGAGGGCGACCGCGGCGGTGTCGAGCATGTCGGCGGCGTCGAGGGGCACGAGGTCGCGGGCGTGGCCCCCGACGGAGCCGGCCATGAGGTTGACGCGCCGCACCCAGTCGGGCCGCACCAGCCGGTCCGCCATCGGCGCGAGGGGGGTCGAGGTCTCAGGCATATTGGGGCCGTCAACGTATCAGCCACTATCGGGCCAGCCGGTGCGGCCGGAACGTCCCGCGTCGATCCATGGAGGCATCTTTGATGAGTTTCATAGCTTTTTGAGTTGCACCACATTCGGGTGCCGGCTAGGCTCGAAGCTATGGAGGCGGCCGACACGATGACCCTGGGGATGTTCGTGACCCTGGTCGCGCTGATCATGGGGTCGATCTGGAGCCAGCGTCGTGAGAGCAACGCGATCCGGGCCGAGACCACCCGCCAGATCGAGAGGCTTGCCGACCAGTTCGGCCCGCAACTCGACCGGTTGGGCGACGACATGATCAGCGTCCGCGAGCGGCTGGCCCGTATCGAGGGACACCTAGGACTGCCGCCGCCACCCGGAGACACTCCGGGAACCAGCGACGGCGACGACTCCGGCTGACCGCCCCGGGTCGGGGACTTCCGCGGTGCGGGGGCTCCGGCTCGACGGCCCCGGTCCCGCCTGCCCCGGCAACTAGCCGGAGTCGGACCTGCCGGCCGAATACGCTGGGAGCTTGGACTGGATCGGCCGTCGTGGGGTGTGCGTTGGCTGAGCGTGGTCCGGTGGCGGGTCGGGAGTCGACGTTCTGGGGGGTGGCGTCGGTCGCGGTGGCGGTGTCGCTGATCGGCACCATCGGGACCGCGGCCGAGCTCGGAGCCGATCCGCTGAGCGGGTTCGCCACCGGGGCGTGGCGGGGAGTGATCGGGGCGGCCGGGCTGATGCTCGTGTCGACGCTGCGGGGGCAGGCGCCGTGGCGGTACCGGCTGCCGGTTCGCTGGGTGCTGCTCGGCGGGCTCGGGGTGGCCGTCAGCCAGCTGCTGTTCTTCGAGGCCATGGCCCGCACCGGGGTGGCGGTCGGGACCCTCGTGGGCATCGGCGTCGGGCCGATGATGGCCGG
>LXNI01001652.1_pt1 | contig 18296 bp, 16 predicted proteins | sample 809091 | NCBI WGS metagenome assembly LXNI01 (sample SAMN04870527, study PRJNA318959) | sponge metagenome | biome: 01000161; feature: marine sponge reef; material: water | host: Sarcotragus foetidus | place: Greece: Milos, Mediterranean Sea | collected 2013-05-29 | depth 5-7 m | reverse complement strand
GGGCCGGCGCATCAGCCTCCCGCATCGTCATCGAATCGCCACGGTCCCTCATCGTCGTTCACCTCCACCGCCCTACACTAATTCCAAGGGTAGTCAATGTCTCAACGATGTTGGCAGAGAGGGTCGAGAAACGACTGATTCGCGATGTCGATGACGAAAATCTTGCCGTCGGATTGCGGTCCCTCTCGACATGCGAACCACAACGCGACCAGCGGATCCTCGGTAAAGTCGATGAGACCCGTCGCGGCACCAAGATGCTGCAGCAACGCCAGACGTTGTAGGTCGGTACGAGGCAGACCGCTGGTTGAGGGAACAGCCATCCTGGGAAGCGGGCCAAGGAGGCGATCTCGATGGTACTCCGAGTGGAGATGTCTCAATTCGTCGAGATCGGTGAGCACGTCATCGCCATAGGTCTTGCAGATTCGACGTACTGCACCCGATTGGAGCGGCCAGGAACTGCATGCTTGACCTCGGTACACAGGGCGGGTCATGCCTCGCGCTGCGGCAACGACATCGTCAACGACACTTACCGAACTGCGGCCGGACTGTCCGAGCACAGGTGCTTCAGTCGCGTCGTTTCCGCTTGTCATTGATCCGTTCCAGCAGAGAGCTTCAGGAACGCAGGTAAGGCTACGAGGCGAAATCCTCGCGAGCTTATAGAAGTTCGTGTTCTCATTGATACCTCTTACTTCGTCCAGTAGCGCCTGCTATTGGTGGTGTCGAGACTTCGACCCTCCCTCTGCTTGCGCTTGCCGATCTGTATCGGGAAAGCCGGGGGTTCGTAGTTGCCGGACCGTTGGCGCACCGGAGTCGATGAGCCGCTTGTCGCGAGCATCGACGAAATCAAACGTCGAGAAGACCTCAAGGTCGATGATGGTTGGTGTGAAAGCGTATCGGCACACAAGAGACGAAGATCGCGGGCCAGAACAAAGCTGCAGAGGCATCGCAGGTCGGCGAGAATCGGTCGGAACGTGGAGTCGACCTTGTCGAGCGGCAATCGCCTTCCTCACGCGAGCAGGAGCGAGGATCGCCGGTATCCGAGCGCGGCCAACGCCGGGACATGGAGCTCGGCCTGTGACCGATTGCTCCAATGGCGCACGGAAGCTATCCCTTGGGCGGATACGGGTCGTTCCCGTAGGAGTCGCGTTGACGGATCCGGCCATCGCGCCCGTGTATGAACCTCTCGGTGCGCTGCGTCCGGGCGATTTCGCGCGCCGCCTGGGCAGCCGCCCGTTGGGTCGAATGCACCGAAGTGGCCCGCTGCGAACCCGCGCCGCGCACCGCCCAGCCGTCCTTGTGCCGGACGACGTGTTGATTGCGTTTTGCCATGATGTTGACCAGCCTTTCTGGGTTTACGAATTCCACACTCATGATAATATGTAAACCCGATTGGAACAAGGGAGGCGGCCATGTTCGGTGAGCGTCTCAAACTCGCCCGCAAACGCTCTGGACTCTCGCTTCGCGCGCTGTCCGACGCACTCGAAAAGCGCGTCAGCGCCCAGGCCATAGGCAAGTACGAGCGTGGCCAAATGATGCCAGGTTCCGAAGTGCTGGACCTCCTGGCCAATGTCCTCGACGTCTCGCCGCAATACCTCATGAGCGACCAGGTGCTCGAGCTGAGCGACATGGAGTTCCGCAAACGCTCCGGAACCTCCGCCCGGGACCGCGCAGCGGTCGAGGCCGCGGCGATCGAGCAGCTTCAGCGCTACTGCGCCATCGAGCGGATTCTCCGGCAAGCCAGCCCCGAATGGCGAGTCCCCCGGCTCAACCGCCGGTTCCTGGGGTGCCTCGAAGAGGCGGAATTCCTCGCCATGGAGTTGAGACAGGAGTGGCGGCTGGGCATTGACCCCATCCCGAACATGACCGAGCTGCTAGAAGAACGGGGCATCAAGGTGCTCCTGATTGAACTGCCGGAAAGTGTTTCCGGCCTCACCTGCTCGGTCAGGCAGTCACACGACAACACCCGGCTGTCGGTGATTGTCGTCAACGCTCTGCACTCGCTGGAGCGTCGGCGCCTGACCCTTGCCCACGAACTCGGGCACCGCGTATTCGACCCGGACTCTCCGGTCAGCCACGAGAAGGCCGCCAACGAATTCGCCGGCGCGTTCCTCGTGACCCGCGCGCACCTGCAAAACCAGCTCGGCGCGCGCAGGAACGCGCTGAGTTACGACGAGTTGGTGCAGTTCAAGCGCGAATACGGGGTGAGCGCCGCCGCCCTGCTGGTGCGGCTCAACCGGTACGGGATCATCGACAAGCAGACCCTGACCTATGCATTCCAGACCTTCGCCAAGCGGTGGCGAGTGGAAGAACCCCAGCCGATCGAACCGGTTGAACTGCGTGGCCAGATCGAAAAGCCGCGCCGGTTCCAGCGCCTCTGCTATCGGGCGCTTGCCGAACGATACATCACTCCAGGCAAGGCGATGGAACTGTTGAAACAGCCGCTGGATCGCATCGAACAAGCCATGAGGGGACCGGGACTCGTCGATGCCCACGCTGATCGCTGACTCGTCGTGCGTGATCGACTTGCACAAGGTAGCCCTCCTGGTTCCGCTATTCGAGTTGCCCTACACCATCGTCATGCCTCAGACCCTGCTGGACGACGAGCTCATCCGGCTGACCGATGACGAGAAGGGCGGGATGATCGAGCGGGGCCTGCAAACTCGGCACCTTGATGCGGCGGGGCTCGTTCAGGCCGAGCGGTATTACGACCGTTACCCTGCGCTGGCCTGGAACGATTGCCTTGCGCTACGCATGGCTGATGAGGTCGAAGCAGCCATCCTCCTGACCGGCGACAGCCTCCTGCGACGCATCGCAACGGAAAAGGCCATTGACGTCCACGGCGTCATCTGGGCCCTCGACGAAATGGATCGGCTTGCAGTTGTCGAGCCAGCTCGGCTGGCCGTGGCGATACAAATCTTGCTGGACGATGCTCTCGTTTTCCTGCCGGATCGGGAACTTCGACGGCGATTGCACCGCTTGGGCATTTGAGGCAGCGTCTCAATTTCAGATCGTGTTCGCTTACGATTGGCAATGCAATGCACAGTGGCACGTCGTTGCGAGGGAGCCGCAAGGGATGTGTGGACGTGTGAGAAAGCTGGAGAATGATCGTGAGACTGAGCGAGGAACAAAGCAAAACGCTGGCATGGATGATTCAGTGCCTATGACGATGGAAGACGATGGAGCCCGTTTCCTATGCTTGCTGGATGAGTTGGAGACCTCCAAGGAACTCCTCAAGTCGGGATTCGGGCACCTTCAGGAAATCGACATGGGCAGCACGTTCTACCATCTGCCGCATCAACTGCTGGCAAGCGGTTTCGAGCGCCTGATGAAGTGCTACATCGCCGTGGTTCGCAAGGGACGGGACATTGCATACCCCGACAAGAAGGCGATGCAGTCGCTCGGGCACGACCTGCAAAGCCTGCTGGAGATGATCTGCACAAAACACTATGGCGGAACGCAACGACCGCTGATACGGAGCGATCTTGAGTTCATCACGAACGATGCCGAGCTTAGCGATTGCGTGCGAATCCTGTCCCTTTTCGGCAGGATGGGGCGCTACTATAACCTCGATGTCGTGGCGGGGGCTGACCATGGTCCGATCGACCCGAAGGGCGAATGGCAGGCGCTGGAGTCGCGCGTCGAGGATCCAATGCGTTATCTCGGCGATCTGGAGTCTCTCTACCGCGACTACTATCCGCGGGTGCACAGCCGGTTGATCAGCCGAATGGAGCGGCTGGTCCGGGCAATTGCCATGCAGTTCACGCTGGGTGGCCATGCCGACCCGAGTGGTGAGATCCGCCGACTTGCGAGCGTTTACGAGGAGTTCCGGAACCTCCAGGACGACGAGTTCGGGACGGTCGATTACCGCCGCTCGGTCGAAATCCTGAAACGTGACAAGGATCGGTGGAGCAAACGCTCGAACGTAGAAATCGAAGCGGGGATATGGCCCACAATCGCCGTAAGCAAGGCGGAGTTTGACGGGGAGTGGCCATTCCGTCGCGACCGCGTAACTGTGGAGTGCCGCGAAGGGCTGTTCTATGTCGTCAACATCGGTGGCTACGATTTCGCACTCAATGGGGCAGCCCGTAGCAGGCACGGGCTCCCGTACGCGCACGAAGCGGGCGTGGCGGTGTTAGGAAAGTCGGTCGGTCCGTTTATCGAGATGGCGGTGGAGTTGGGTCAGTGACCGAGGAGGTTCCGCGTTCGAAGGCACGGTCGCAGCGACTCGGTCGAGCAAGTCGAACAGGATGGGCGGCCCCGACCGTTGGTGGGTTCCCGCCCGCGGCTCAGAGGGCCCGAATGGGCATTGTCCGATGCCATGCGCTATACGACCCGCCCGAAGTCTGACGATACCAAGTCCCAGCACTGGCACAGCTACGGAGGGTGGGAAAACGTGTAGGATCGGTTAGTTACCAAGTCATGTGGACATGGTGTGTCGATGACGATTAGTTAGCGACGGATATTTTGAGCGCTATTTTGGGTAAAGGTTGACTCGAGGAATCTGCATGCGAAATGTCGACATGATGATCGAGTTGCTCGAGGAAATGAGCAACTCTGCGGACGGGCAAATCTTGCTTGCTCGAACTTACGGGATGTCGGAGCAGGATTTGGCGCGGCGCCATCAGGCCGAACTACTGAGTGATTCAGGGCTGGCCACATGGAATTCAGACTCGGCAATAAGGATTAACAATTCCGGTTACGACTTTCTCAACGCGATAAACCAGGACCGTCCGCAGTACATCGCAACATGCAAAGAACTGCTTGGTAAGGGCAAGGCGCTTCTGAATGTGGCGAATCACATCGTTTCGATTGTAAACAGTCTTTGAGCATGTGATCGGTTAGTTGCTGCCCGATCCTCTCGGTACCGAGTGAAGAATAAGACGTTCCCGAAAACGCACTACTTGTTGCTGCTGTCCTTCGAGCGATGGAGTTCATCCATTCGTTTCCGCTCGTTGTCCCTATCCGATTTCCCGAATGCGTTTACGGACAGTTTTCGAGTTCCCGAAGCCACTGGTCTCCAGTCCTCCCTTAGCTTCTTTACCTGCTCCGCAATTTGAATTTCTGGGCTCCAGGCACCGAGTCGGCTGATCTCTTTCGGCAAGCAATGGTCATACGCGATACTCTCGACCGATTCATCGTTTGGGTCGCGCTTCCAGCGAATTTCGATCCTGAATTCTTGATCCAAGATGTCGTTGGCCTCGCCGAGATACGAAGTCATCTTCTGGCCTGCACGCAGAACACTGACCGCCTGCAGGGGAAGTGGTTTCCCTTGTCTGTGCTTGCTTTGCGTTGGCTCCGGCGAAATCTCAATCCGCACATCGAAAGCCGGTGCGTTTCCGCTGTTCTGCACAACGAAGTCGCAGTGAATCATCGACCACACATTCGGCTCGATGGTGGCCGTCACCAGGGGCTGCGATGAAGCACGGGCCATGCGCTTCGTCGCCCTTGCAAGAACAACGGTGACGAATACCAATGCGACCGTAGCGAAGGCCGTCAGGAAGACCGCGGAGATTTGCAGATAGTTCAGCAACGGTTCGAAAAGCCAGAATCGAACAGGACCGACACCAGGCTCGAATGCCTGGAAAGGCCAACTTGGAGCAGCTCTCGGAGGCAAATCACGATCACGCGACAAGCAGCGATATGGGAAACGGTCGGGAAGAAACCGGAGGCGAGGAAACCCGGGTGGTCGTAGCGCTTCATGGAACGTTGCCTTGTTCCAAAGTCAACTGGAATACAGCGTCCGACATCCAGCGCTTGAATCCGTCGTCGTCCTCGAAATGCTTGAACAACTGACTGTCGTCCTTGATCATTGACGTCATCACTTGCCGGAGCGCCACATCGAACTCGATGCGCGTGTTCTCCGAATCAGAGTTGTCGCGGGCATTCCTGTAGGCCTTGTTGGCGGCCACACGTTCAGGAATCGTCTCGGTGATGAGTTGCTCGACTCGGTCCCTGTCTTCCCACTGTATACCGCCAAACAGATCGTTGAACTGGCCGACGATGTTTGAGAGCCGATCCAATTCCGGCTCGGGCCGGTAGCCTCGCCCACCGGGAGGAACGGGTTCGATTTCCGCGTCCTCGTCGGGCAGCACGATCTCCCGCATCGCCCGCTTCTCGACCCGGTAACTGTCCATGTCGATGGCGTCGAGAATGCCCTTGGACAAGTCCTCCTCCTCCGGCGCGGGCAGCTTCGGAATGAGGAAGTTGAGGAAGATCGAGCGCGTTTCCCAACCCGGATGAGTCCACGGCAACACGCAGGAGAGGAAGCCGTAGGTTCTCACGAACCCCTTGGCCTTGCCCTTGAAATCAACTTGGCCGTCCTCGTCCAGATCACGCCTGTAAACCGCGACGCAGGCGTCGAGGATCGGGTCGAGGCGGTCGCGGTCGGCACCGTCCACGTAGCGCCGCGCAAAGTCTTCCACTTGGCCGGGCGTGTACACCTGCGCGCTGTCCAGATCCGCCTGCAGGTCGTGCAACTTGTTGGGGTCGGTTTCATCCGCCAATACGGTCGCGCGGTAGAACGGCGCGAACGCATCTCGGATCGCCTCCGCCTCGTTGAGGAAATCCAGCACGAACACATCGTGCTTCTTCGGGTGGGAGCGGTTGAGGCGCGAAAGGGTTTGCACGGCCTGGATGCCGGAAAGGGTCTTGTCCACGTACATCGTGTGCAGCAAGGGCTCGTCGTAACCGGTCTGGAACTTGTCGGCGCAGACGAGAAAACGGTACGGATCCTGCTGAAATTTCTCGGCGATCAAGCGCGAGGGAAATCCGTTCAGCGAAGCCTCGCTCACCTTGTCGCCGCCGTATTCGTGGTCACCCGAGAAAGCCACGATGGCCCCGTAGATGCTCTTGCGCTCCACCAGGTAGTCCCGGATGGCGTGGAAATACTGAATTGCGCGCTGGACGCCGTTGGTCACCACCATAGCCCGCGCTTCTCCCCCGATCTTGCGTTGGGCCAGCACCTGATCGTGGAAGTGGTCCGCCATGATCTCGGCCTTGAGCCGGATGGCATGGTCGTGACCCTCGACGAAGCGCCTGAGCTTCTTGCGCGCCTTCTTCACGTCGAACTCCGGGTCGTCCTCAATCGTCTTGGCGAGCCGGTAGTAGCTCTTCACCGGCGTGTAATGCGACAGCACGTCGAGGATGAACCTTTCCTGGATCGCCTGCTTCATCGTGTAGCTGTGGAAGGCGTGGTGCTTCACCGTGCCGTCCGCTTGCGGATCGGGGGCGCCGAAGATCTCCAGTGTCTTGTTCTTCGGCGTGGCGGTGAAGGCGAAGTAGCTGGCGTTCGGCAGCAGCTTGCGTGATTCCATCAGCCGGTTGATTTTGTCCTCGAACGTTCCTTCCGGCTCCGCCCTGCCGGCTGTTGAAAGCGCCTGCGCCATGGCCGCGCTGGTGCGCCCGCCCTGGCTGGAATGAGCTTCGTCGATGACGATGGCGAACTTGCGTCCCCGTTGTTCGTTGCCGATCTCGTCGAGGATGAACGGGAATTTCTGCACCGTGGAGATGATGATCTTCTTGCCGTCTTCAATGAATCGGCGCAGGTCGCCGGAACGCTCGGCATGGCCGACGGTGCTGCCGATCTGGGCGTACTGCCGGATGGTGTCGTTGATCTGTCTATCCAGGATGCGCCGGTCGGTGACCACGACGATGGAGTCGAACACGGCAGCGCCGTTGTGCTTGAGCCCGATCGACTGGTGGGCCAGCCAGGCGATGGAGTTGCTCTTGCCGCTGCCGGCCGAGTGCTGAATCAGATAGCGTCGGCCCGCGCCGTGTTCGGCGACATCCGACAGCAAGCGCCGCACCGCGTCGAGTTGGTGATAGCGGGGCCAGATCTGCTTGCGGATCTTGCCGCGGGACCGCTTGTCCCGGGGCTTCTCCTCGCGCGATTCCACCACTTGGGCGTAGTTTTCGATGATGTCGGTCAGGCTCTCGCGTGTCAGCACCTCGCGCCACAGGTAGTCGGCCTTCAGCCCGTTCGGATTGGGAGGATTCCCGGCGCCATCGTTCCAGCCCCGGTTGAACGGCAGGAACCAGGAGGCCTTGCCCTGCAAGTGGGTGCAGAAGCGCACATCGGATTCGTCCACGGCGAAGTGCGCGACGCAGCGGCCGAACTCGAACAGCTTCTCTCGCGGGTTGCGGTCCTTCCTGTATTGCTCGACGGCGTCGCCCACGGTCTGCTTGGTGAGGTTGTTCTTCAGCTCGAAGGTGATGACCGGTAGGCCGTTGATGAAGAGCCCGATGTCCAGCGCCCGCTGCGCCTCGTCGCGGCTGTAGCGGAGCTGCCGGGTGACCGTGAAGCGGTTCTGTGCGAAGCGTTCCCGAGCCAGTTCGTTGCCGGGCGAGGGCGTGCCGAAGAACAGCGCGAGGTCGTGGGCGCCGTGCCGGATGCCGTTGCGCAGCACATCGATGGTGCCCCGCTTGGCAATCTGGCCCTGCAGGCGGGCGAGGAACTTGCGCCGGGTTGGGCCGTCTTCGTCCAGTGCTAGGGTTTCGGCGGCCTCAGGTTGCGTAGCGCGCAGAAACGCTTTCAACTGGGCGCTATCGACACAATACTCGCGGTCGTAGTCCAGCCAGTTTCCTCCGCTCCAGCCGGCACCGTCGTATCCGGCCGCCGGTTCGCCGACGGTCTCTGTGTCCGGCGGTTCGCAGGGATGGCCTGCGAGCGCTGTGCATATCAGGCGTTCGAGCCCTCGTTCGGAAGTATCGGCTGGCACGTCAGTCAGTCCGAACCGGAACCTCGATGGCCGTTCCTGACTGGACGGCAGCAATCGCTTCATCAACCTCCGACACCCGAAGACGTACTTGCAGCCAATTTGCCGAAAGCAGCACGACGATGCCGATTCGCCTGCCTGCCAGATTCTGTTGGTGCCTCAGGCTTTGATCGGTCGTCACGAGAACCTCGTATCCCTCCCGCTCGGCCAGATCGAGCAACTCACCGTTGTCCTTTTCCGACCAACCTTTCTCCGCCAAGGTATCGACGGAATGCGCTGGCAGGTGGTTTCGCAGTGGAGCGGGCGTGCCTTGGTCGAATAGCAGCTTCAACGCACCAGTTCCGCTCTCAGCGTCTGGGCCTCGTGTTCGAGCACCGTGCGGACCTGCTGCTCATCAACGCCCGGAAACCATTCGACGAACTCATCGACCGTGGCGCCGCCGGCAAGGTTTTCGTACAGGGCCGACAGGGGAATCCGAGTGCCCGCAAAAACCCAGGCGCCGCTGACTTTCCCCGGCTTTCGCTCCACCGCCGGGCAGGTGTCCCAGTTTGTCATCTTTGTTGCCTCCTCTTGGTTTGCATCACCGCTTTCGACTTCATTCAAGGCTGTGCACAGCGATCGTGTTTTCTCCGGCAATGCGCCGGCCGCTTCGCGCACGTCGCGCTTGCCGGTGACGATATCGGCAATCAAGCGTGTGCGGAGTTCGCTCATCAGATTTATCTGCCGATGCGATCGCTCAACAACCGAATCAATACCCACTATCATCCCATCAAGAAAGCGGGCAATGGCAATTTGTTCGGGTGCGGGAGGAACAGGGACAGTCAGTCGCTTGAGTGCACCGCTGTAGATGTGCATCACTGTGAATCCCCGCCCCATACGTGCCTTTTGGCTAACCGCCGCTGGGGAGTCAGCCGCGTATCCGAGGAATCGCGGATCAATTTCGGTGGATGGTCGCAGTATGATCACGTCACCTCCACAACAAGCGGGACCGTCAATTAGATTAACCGCTGATTTGCCGATTTCATCAATGGTTTCGCCGGAGGCTGCAAATAAAACGTCACCGCACTTTATCTGTGAATAAGTGGTTGCCGCCAGATCGGGAGCTACACAGGCTCGACTTGAGTGAACAAAGAACCGGTGTTGCGTGTAGATGTCCCCATACCGGACGCAGGGAACCCCATTATCTATTTCATCTGCTTTGGTGCCGCCATAGCCTTTCGAGAAGCGGCCAATATGCCCGAGGCGCTGTACTTTCCAATGCTCTGGCAGCTCATCGACCCATGTGACGCCTGAACGCTTGTAGGCCGGGTATCGTTTTCCGGTGCGCACATCGATCCGGCCCGTGACGGCATCATGGATGAGGACCTGCTTCTGCTCCTCCAGAAGCGCGATCAGCTTTTCCTTGGCGCAGATGTAGCGTTCGATGCGGTCGGTGGCGTGGTCCAGAAAACGGGCGATGGCAGATTGTTCAGAGAGGGGTGGGATGGCCAATGCAACTCGTTTGATTTGATGAGGATAGATGTGCACGACCGTAAATCCCCGGCCCATCCTGGCCTTCTGCGTCACCGCTGCTCGACAATCAGCCGCGTATCCCATGAAGCGAGGATCAAGCTGGAGCCGCGAACGGAACAGGATGATGTCTCCCCCGCAACACGCGCGTGAGGAAATCAGGTTAACAGCCGATTTGCCTATTTCATCGACAGTTTCGCCCGAGGCTGCAAAAAGCACATCGCCAAGCCGAATGGGCGTGTATTTGCCAGCCTTCTCCTGCGTCACGCTTGAGCGTGTCTCAGTGATGACCCACGTGTGCGTCGTATAGAGGTCGCCATACCGGACACAGGGAACGCCCTCGTCCACCTCATCCGCTTTGCTTCCCCCATGGCCCTTCAGTAACGCGCCGATATGTCCGAGTCGTCGCACATCCCAATGCGTCGGCACCTCTCCAAGCCACTTAACGCCGGAGTCCTTGGTCTCGGGATAGGGCTTGAGATCAGAGATCACTCTACCGGCTCTGCGGCAGCGCCGCTATCGGAGGCTGCGCCCGCCTGCCAATCTGCGGCTATCCCCTGCCAGTTTGCTGTCCGCGAGACTGGTGTGCCGTCTTTGCTACTGCCGACCCACACGTCCCAAAAATCTGGATCGTCGGAGCGTGGCTGCTGCGATTTGGGTAGGTCGTTTATCTTCACGAGGACCGGAAGTTCCGTCGCCCAGCCGAGCAGGATCGCAGTCTGCGAAGGCAGCGAGGGTAGTTCGCGAAGCAGTCCCCTTAGGTTGTCCGGAACCAGCCGGTGAACCAACTGCTGGTCGCGGTCGTTGCTGATACGGTGGAGCAAATAGCTGTTGCACTGCGACAGCACCGTGGGTGAGAGTTCGGACGGTCGCTGGGACGAGAGTACGAGGCCAAGCCCAAACTTTCTACCCTCCCGGGCGATGCGCTCGAAAACTTGACAGCAGACGGTGGCCGCGTCTTGGTTCTCAACATCTTCCTTGTACCGCTTGATAAACGTGTGCGCCTCTTCCATTACCAGTACCGTGGGAAGCGTCGCATCGTTCAGCTTCACGTAGCGTTGTAATGCCTCGAACGTCATACGCGCGATTACAGCCGTGACGACGTGAACCACCTCCGTCGGGACTAAGGATAGGTCGACGACCGACACGCGGCCGTTCGCGGCCACGTCTGCACCGATATAGTCGTTCAGCCACCTGTCCAAGGTGATCCCGTCCGTATCGGCGACAACTGCCTTCATTCTCGGGTTCGACAGGAACGTACGGATGCGGGCGACAAGAAAGTCCAAGTATTGGCTGACGTTCTCCTGACTTGCAAGGACTTCTAAGTGGTCCGCGAGGTCCGTTCCATGGAAGAACAGAGGAACATCTTCATCGGGACCCTCTTGGTAAACAATGCCCCCAACTGATTCGACGGCGGACTGCAGGGCTGCGGCGATTGTCTGCACCTGCGCTTCAGTGAACGCACGATAGTATTCAATGGTTTTACCGTCCTTTTCGAAGCTGTTATAGGTTGCATCCAACGCTTCGTTGATGGCGTCTCGGACCTCCGCGAGATGATTGTCCGAGTACTCGGGCATTTTGGCGTCGAGATCATCGGCCATCGCTTTCAGGCGAAAGCCGAATTTGCTCTCGTCGGTCCGTAGCGCGCCCGAATATAGGTCGCGCTGTACGGAGATCAGGCAAGATGTGAGGAAGCGGCGCAGAGCCAACTGCTTTTCGTCTTCGTTCGAAGCAGTGATGTCCGTCCGCCCCGATTTGATCTCGCGTAGCGCTCGCCGTAGCAAGGGTCGTTGCGTCCGCGCGCTCGCCTGAGTGAAGGAGCACCACTCAGCACTGTTCCAGAACCACAGCGGTACCTTGAGCGCAGTCTCGCCTTCAGCCGGATCCACTTTGAATATCCGTGGTTTGATCGTGTTGTCGCCGCCGAATGCGCGGGAGTACTCGCCGTTTGGATCGAGGACGATGAATCGGGCGTTGGGTGGCCCGTCCGTGCCGGCTTTCGTCGCCTGTTCCAAGCTCCATCGTATGAGCCCGGCAACAGAACAAGACTTGCCACTGCCGGTGTTACCGAGAACGGCTAGATGCCGCCCGAACAAACGGTCGGGATCGACGCAAACCTGCGCGTCGCCGGCAAGCGGACTCGTGCCGATCTTAACCCTCCGCCTCTCCCCGGATTCGACAATCGAGCGAAGCTGCGGTTCGGTGGGCAGCATGACCGAAGTGCCCACCGACGGCAACGAATCGGCACCCCGGCGGAAGACGTACTTCTCCTCGTCTTCTGCCTCTCGCAGAATGCCCAAAGGGTTCATGCGCAGTCTGCGTAGCGGGTAGGGTAGATCCACCAGCCCGAAGTCCTGCATCCCACGTCGCTTCGGGAACGGCGACCGTTCCACCGTGATCCATTCGATTTGACCGACAAGAAAACCGTCGTCGACCGGCACCAAAAGGTAGCCATTGACTCGTGGGAAAGGCCTCGGCCCACCTGTGTTCAGCGCGACGGAGTCGGGCGCCTCTATATCTATCGCGACCTTGACTTCGTCTGGAGAAATGAAGTCGACCACACCGATTCGGAAACTGCCAGCCTGTTCAAAGGGGGTCTGGCTCATCCGGTCTCGCCCCCTTCGTCCCCTGGAGGCATCCTCCCCTTTGCGTCCTCATCCTGGCCTGCGTGCCATCGAGATTTCAGCAGCTCGGCCATGCGGAACGTGGTGCGGTCTATCGCCGGTTTGGGCAGGTAGTTCACGAGCGTCTCGAGATCGCCGAGGTGATCACCAATCAATAGTGTTACCTGGGCATTTCGTCCCAGCTTCTCGTAGGTGTCCATGATGCGGCCAAGAGGGTCGCCGCGAGCGATTATCACGAGGTGCGCCGAAGGGATGGTCAGCATGTCCTCAAGAACTCGATTGATGTGCTCATCGCCAAATCCATAGCCGTAGCAGAATACCGCGCTATTCGGTCGACAGATGGCTGCAGCGAAGTCCCGAAACAGCTCCACGTACGGGTGCGCCGTCGTTTCTCGGTCCTTGGCGGCGTTCGGGTAGATCATTAGCCGCATCGCGTCGACCCCTCGCAATCCCGGCGCTGCCAAGTAGGGGGCAGCATCCTCGGCACCGAACGGCAGACCGAATCGGCGAATCGTCCGACCGCAGTCCACCCAATCGACGGAACCGTGCAGTTTCGTGAAGCGGGCGACGCCCTCAAGGTATCGTGGCTCGCCTCGAATTCCGGGCGGATTGTAGTGAAGGTCCACGTCGAGTCGCGAAGCGCGGAACACAGGCGCCAGCGTTCCCACGAACCGATCAATCAGTCGCAGCCCCGCCACGTCGGCACCAGCTTCCACGAAGCGGTCGTAGTTGGTCGTGAAAAGATGCAGGCGTTCACGCGTTCCGGACCTGCTCGCGAAGCTCAAAAGGAAGCTGACGAGGAAGTTGAACGCCTGCTCGCGTTTCACAGCACCAGCCGAGACTAGCTGTCGCTCTCCTTTGAGAATCGAGCGTGCAAATGAGTCGAGAGTGTCTCTCAATCCTTTTCGTAGGCGCTCGATCCGTTGGTGCTCGGGAGCATCGTTCGCTTTCGTGGACGCGATGATCTCAAGGCCGCGGAGCAACTCATTGGCTGCACGGATCTGGTCCTCGAAATTCCCGGTATTGCGCCCGGCGAGTTTCGCAGCACGGTTAGCCTCTGCCGAGATTTCCTCGTTAAACGATTCGAACGTGATCGTGGCCATGCCGGGCAGCGAATCTTCCGTAGCGATAGCATGAGCCGCCATTGGCAGGCCGGAACCAAGGAGCAACGAAAGATGCTCTGACTGGACGAGGGCGGTTAGCCAAGGCTCGATTCTAGGGCGCAACTTTTCTGGACCGAACGTTTCCTCCTCGTTTGCCCAAGAACACCTCGCGCTATCGGATAGCCTAAACGGTTTAGCGGTCTCTTCGGCTCCACCGTTTGGCTCGAAAAAAACCGGTGCTGGGTCGTCGCGAGACTTGAGGATTTGACCGCCTTCTCCAAGATGTGTCTGAACATCTTTTGGTGTCATGGCTTGCCCTCTCCAATGATCTGTGCCAGCAGCCCATCCGTTTCTGTCTCCAATGCCAGAATATCGGCACTGATTTCACGCAGTGTGCGCATTGGTTGCGGCCTGTAGAAGTAGCGGTTGAAGCTGATTTCGTAGCCGATTTTCACGCTTCCGGGCTTGTACCAAGCGTCCTTCGCGTAGGGCATGACCTCGCGGCGCAGGAAGGCTTCGATCCCGCCATCCTCCTGGAGCGGGATTTGTTCCGTGTCGCGAAGATCCGGATCGGGCTCGTACTCAACCACGGCTGGCTTGCCACTGATCGTCGTCTCAAACAGTCCGCGCAACGGGTCGGGTTCACTCCCGCGCTTGTGAATCCGCCTGATGACAGGCGGGGCGTCTTCGCTTCGCCGACCGTCTTCCTTGAGCTTCTTGATCTCGACTGCCTTGTAGGCGCGGCGTTCGGTGCCCTCAATGCGCAGCGGCCGCTCAACCGTCACCTTCCAGTAGCCGAAGGCCTCGTTGTCGAAGATCTTGCTCTGCTCCGTCTCCTTGAAGGCGAGGAAGGCGTCGCAGATGCGCCTGATGTCGTCCTCGCCGAGTTCGCAGTTCTTCTTGCCGAGGTTCTTGCGCAGCGGGCGGTGCCAGGCGGTGGCGTCGATCAGTTGCACCTTGCCGCGCCGGTGTTCGGGCTTGCGGTTGGTCAGCACCCACACGTAGGTTGCGATGCCGGTGTTGTAGAAGAGATTCAGCGGCAGCGCCACGATGGCTTCGAGCCAATCGTTCTCGATGATCCAGCGGCGGATGTTGCTCTCGCCCTGGCCCGCGTCGCCGGTGAAGAGCGACGAGCCGTTGTGCACCTCTGCGATGCGGCTGCCGAGTCTCGTCTGTCGCTTCATCTTGGACAGCTTGTTGGCCAGGAACAGCATCTGGCCGTCGCTCACGCGCGTGACGAGCGAGTATTCGGGGTCGCTGGCGTGCTCAATCAGAAAACGCGGGTCGCGCATGCCCTTTTTTCCGCCCATGCGCTCAAGATCGGTTTTCCAGCTCTTGCCGTAGGGCGGATTGGAAATCATGAAGTCGAACTCGCGGGCCGGGAAGGCGTCGTTTGCCAATGTCGAATGTTCCGGGCCGCCCACGATGTTGTCGGCGGCTTCGCCTTCGCCCTTCAGCAGCAGATCGGCCTTGCAGATGGCGTAGGTCTCGGCGTTGATCTCCTGCCCGTACAGGTGCGTGGAAACATGCTTCCCGCGCTCGGCAGCGAGTTCCTGCAAGGTCTCCTCGGCCAAGGTCAGCATCCCGCCGGTGCCGCAGGCGCCGTCGTAGAGCAGATAGGTTCCGGACTCGATCTCGTCGGCGACGGGCAGAAAGACGAGCTTGGCCATCAGCCGCACGGCGTCCCTCGGGGTCCAGTGCTCGCCGGCCTCCTCGTTGTTCTCCTCGTTGAAGCGGCGCACCAACTCCTCGAAGATCGTGCCCATTCCGTGGTTGTCGAGTCCAGGGCGGACGATTGCGCCGCCAGTGTCCATGACGGGGGCGGGGCTCAGGTTTATGTCTCGCGAGGTGAGTTTCTCGATCAACGCGCCGAGTGCGTCGGCTTTCGACAGGCGCGGAATCTGGTTGCGGAACTCGAAGCTGTCGAGAATGTCCTGCACGTTGGGCGAAAAGCCGTCGAGCCAGGCGCGGAAGTCGGCTTCGAGGCGCTGGCGGCTGGCTCGCGCGCGCAGATCGCTCAGGATAAAGGGCGAGACATTGTAAAAGGCCTGACCCGCCGCCTGACGCAGAGCGGCATCCTGTTCAACGACTCCGGCGGCGTCAAGGGATGCTTTCATTTCCAACACCGCCTGCTTGCCGCCCTCAAGCACGGCGTCGATACGGCGCAGGACGGTCATCGGCAGGATCACGTCGCGGTACTTGCCGCGCACATAGAGGTCGCGCAGCACATCGTCCGCGATGCCCCAGATGTAGTTCGCGATCCAGTTGAGGTCGCCGTTGCTCATCTCGTTTGCATTTTCATGTGCGCCCACTGTGTCACAAGCGGGACATTATCCTCGTGGAAATCGTTGTCGCGTCCTCTGTCGCGCGGTTCCATTCAATGTTTGCCAAGTGGTCCCCGCGCTCGGCAACGGGATCTTCCAGCCAGTCGAATATGTCCTCCGGTCGTCCCTGGCCCGAGAAGCGATTGCCTAAATGCCCGGCCACCGCCTGATGCACTCTTGGCAGGACTGATTTTCGCCGATCGGCATCGCGCGGTCGATACAGACAGATCACGTCACGGCCCGTTCAGAGGGAGGCTTCTGAGGCCTCGTTGAGCATCGCCACTTGGGAATCCTTGGCGCTTTTGCGGATTCTCTCGTACTCCTCCTGGCGTCCCTCGCGGAACATTTCATCGCGCTTGAGGGTGGAGAGCAGGTAAACGCCACGATAGATGCGCTCGATATGAGCCGCGATTTCGGGCGGGAACGCTGAAGTTTCCGCTGCGAGCTTGCCGGCGGCCGCGCTAACGGCAGCGTGGCGCACCAGTTCCGCGGCAGTCATTCCCCGTGCCTTGGCCTCCTCTTCCACACCCGCCCACTCCGACTCGGAGAACCGGATGGAACGAGGTTTGCGCGGCGCCGCCGAACTTTCCGCCGAATTCTCGTCCGATTTGGTGGTGGAGGGTCCATTTTCCGTCATGTTTTTGCCTCCCGAGGGAGCGTTCCCAGACCCAAAACGCCATCGGGGATCGGCAGTTTCGAGCTTGCGAAAATCGCTACGATTACGGGTGAGTCCGATTGCTTTCGGAACACATTGCCAGAAAAGCCGTGCTCTGAAAGCATACCAATAGGAGTAGTTTGCGAGACCTAAGTATGCTATTGGCATACAACTCTCGGCAAGTCCTTGGAATGCCGGGAAATCCCCGCGTATGCTCCAGAGCATACACTCGGCCCATCAACGCCGAGGCGTTCCAAGGCGCTGAAATAGAAAGGGAAACAGGCCAGTCGCGCGCTTGCAGTTGAGGGCACCCCAGGTGCGTGGGGTGTGAAAACCGAGCCGCCTCCGGCGTCGAGGAGAGCACCGGGAGGCGGCATTCAGGATGGGAGGATCGTCGCCGGCGAACGCGGCGAAGGGGAGCCGCCGCGGCGCGTGAGCGGAGGGCGGTGCGGACGGAGCCGCGGGCGGAGGTGCGAAGCGCGTCGCGGGAGGCGACGGCGCCGCTGAACGCACCGGCACGGACAACGATGCACGGCGCTGCGGCGGGGAGCGCAGCGAGCCGCCGGGCAAGCGGAGCGCGCAGCGACCGGAGGGAGCGGAGGCGCGAGGGATACCCGCCCGAAGGGTCGAGACCGCGCAGCGGGCTTGACAGGGTAGCCCGGTCGCGAAGCGACGCGCCCGTAATCCCCGCATGGTCCGCCGCGCTGGATTCCAACATCGGCATCGGCATCACCGTCCGCACCATCGCGCTGGCGGTCGGCAAGGCCGCTTTCGCCGTCGCCGAAATCGTTGCCGGCGCGTGCGCCAGATCACTTGGGAAGGAAAAGGCGGCGGAGCCGCCGCGGAGCGCGGCGCCGCAGGCGACGCGCGCAGCGAGGGCGAATGCGGGGCGGCGCGGGTGTCCGACCAAAAAAGAAGCGGGCCGCGCCGCCTGGGAGCGACGCGGCCCGCGGGGGCCGGTGCGGGCTACGCCGCGCGGCAGCGCTGCACCGGAATGCCGAGCTTGACGGCCTTGTCGACGAGGTTGTCGGTGATGCCGCTGCCGGGGAAGGCGATGACGCCCTTGGGCAGGAGGTTGAGCAGGTCGTCGTTGCGCCGGAACGGGGCGGCGCGTCCGTGGGCGTTCCAGTCGGGCTTGCAGACCACCTGGTGCACGCCGTGGCGTTCGGCCCACTTGGCGGCGATGCGCTCCACGCCCGGTCCGCCGCCGTGCACGAGCACCATGTCGCTGTACTTCGCGCGGGCCTTGTCGAGGCGGGCGAAGATGGCGTCGATGTCGGTGACGTCCTTGCCGCCGGCCACCGCGATCAGGGTGCCGTCGGGCAGGTGCGCCTGGGTCTCGCGGTCCTTGCGGGCGCGCAGGAAGT
>LXNI01001651.1_pt1 | contig 18296 bp, 19 predicted proteins | sample 809091 | NCBI WGS metagenome assembly LXNI01 (sample SAMN04870527, study PRJNA318959) | sponge metagenome | biome: 01000161; feature: marine sponge reef; material: water | host: Sarcotragus foetidus | place: Greece: Milos, Mediterranean Sea | collected 2013-05-29 | depth 5-7 m | reverse complement strand
GAGACAACCACCAACCTGATCGGGAACGGTCTGCGGGCGCTGCTGCAGCATCCCGAGCAGTTGGAGCTGCTGCGCGAACAGCCTGAACTCATCCCCACGGCCATCGAAGAGCTGCTGCGCTACGACGCGCCGGTGCAGCTCGACGGCCGCTTCGTCGCGGAGGACGTGGAGATCGGGGACAAGGTGGCAAGGAAAGGCTCACGCGTGGCGTTGCTCATCGGGGGGGCCAACCGGGACCCCGAGCAGTTCAGCGACCCGGATACGCTCGACGTGACCCGCGAAGGGGCCACCAACATCTCGTTTGGGCGAGGCATCCACCACTGCCTCGGGGCGCCGCTGGCACGGCTCGAGGCGCGGATCGCGTTCGAGGTGCTGCTGGAACGGTTCGACGAGATCGGATTCGGAGCGAGCGAGGCTGTCTGGAAGCCCAACATTGTTCTGCGGGGCATGCAGGAGTTCCCCATCCGCGTCCGCCACCGCGCCGGCAGGAGCGTTGCCGGCGCGACGGTCGAGCCGGCTGCCGCCAGCTGATCGGATCTCCCCTCTACGACTGGGGCTATCTGCAGGATTGCCGCGGAGAATCGGCAGCCTGATAAGCCCGGCAGTACGGAGGCCGACGGGAGGAGAGGGGTCCTTCGGGGAGCCAGTCGCTCATCCCCGCTCAAGCGGGTCCACTCCTCGAACGACGGGGAAGGGACTCTCACCGCGGTGCGCGGCCAGCACCCGCGGGTGTCTCGCGAGATCCCAATTGTGCTGCTTATCACGACTTCTTGTAGTGAAGGCCTTCACATATTCGCTGGGTATTGCCGCGATATTGCAGGTTCGTAGTCGCCGAAACGTCACTTGACGGTCGGAGTAGGATTGCGGAACACTCGATGCCAGGACACTGGTTCGCGAGATTTGCGAGAGGAGGGTTGAGATGGTGACAGAACATCTGGAGCGCCCGACGGATGCCGAGAGCGGAACGCAACTCAGGGGCCACGAGGCCCTTCACCATGCCCGGGAGACGATGGACGCGGCGATCGTTGCGTCCGGACTCGATGCAATGGGCTGGGCGCGGGGGCTGCACTCGGCCCTCGACGAGCTTGCCGACATCCTTCGGCGCCACCGGGAGGCCTCCGAGCGACCGGGCGGCAGCCTCGACCAGATGGCGGAGGCGCAGCCGCGCCTGACGTCGCGCATCGAGCAGTCACGCTCGGAGCACGAGCCCCTGATCGAGCGCGCGGTAGCCCTGCGGGACACCGTGGCGGAACAACTTGAGGCGGGCCACGTGGACATCAACCCGCTCCGCCGGGATGCGGGCCGCCTGCAGAGCGACTTCCGCCAGCACATCGCGGCAGGGGTGGAGCTGACCTACGAGGCCTACGATCGGGATATGGGAGGGGAGGGCTGACCCTCCCACGAGCGAACAACGCGGAACACCGCGGAAGGAGCACCCCCATGGACGAGCCTCACACCTACAAGATCGTTGAACTTGTTGGCTCCTCGCCGGACGGCGTGGATGCGGCCATCGCCAACGCGCTTGAGCGCGCGGGGCGGACGCTGCGCAACCTCGACTGGTTCGAGGTGCGCCAGATCCGGGGCGCGATCAGCGACGGACAGGCGGCGGTGACGCAGGTCACGCTGGGCGTTGGCTTCCGCATCCTCAGTCCGGAGGATCTTCACCGGGAGTAACGCCTGCAGCGGGGCGGCATGCCCGTGCTTGCTGTAAACTGCACTTAGCTGGAGTTCAACTAGGAGTACTCCACCCGGCATGCCCCTTGCCGGCGCCACGGCGCCTTTCACAGAGCTGTACCAGGACGACCATTCCGTCCAACCGGTGCTGACGCCCATTGGGAACGAAATGGGGTGGTACCGGGAGTGGATGCGGCTGCACCTTTCGCCGGTGTATTACGGGGTGGGCGTTCCCCACGGGAACGGGGAGCCGGTCGTGGTCGTGCCGGGCTTTCTGGGCACGGACCTCTCGATGATGGAGCTGTTCTGGTGGCTGGGGCGAATCGGGTACGAGCCGTACTACTCGGGTCTGGGGCTGAACGTGGACTGTCCGGATGCCTCAGCGGACCTCGTGCGGGGGGTTGTGCGGCGGGCGGCGGCTGAGACGGGGCGGCGTGTGCACCTCATCGGGCACAGCCTGGGGGCGCTGATCGCGCGGAGCGTGGCGTTCGAGCATCCAGAGGACGTGGACCTGCTGATCTCGCTGGCGGCGCCGTTCAACGAGGTGGCGTACGTCCACCCGGCGCTCATCGAGGCGATGGGGGCGGTGCGGCGGCAGGCGGGATCGCACCTGACCTGGAACGTGGCGCCGGCCTGCTACAGCGGGCACTGCACCTGCCGGTTCACGGCCAACATCATGCGGCCGAGCCAACCGACGTTCCGCCGGCGGGCGCTGTATGCGGAGCGGGACGGACTGGTGAGCCCGGAAAGCTGCATCGAGGATGAACCTGAGTTCAACGTCGGGATCGCCACGACCCACTACGGGATGATCTACAGCAGCGAGGCCTACCGGACGGTGGCGGAGCTGCTGGCGGAAGCGAACGGCTAGGGCGTCCTACCCGCGGGCCGAGCGGAGGTGCCCAGGCGTTCGACTGTTCTGGGCGCCGGGCCTTGCCTGCACGCCCTTCGGCGGTCAGTTGTTCATCGGATCCCTGGATTCTCCGCGCTGCTGCGGCCGCTCTTTACCTCTCCCGCGCCGGCACTGGCGAGACAGGGTGCCGTGGCGTCCAGCCGCGGGGTACCCTCGATGCCGAGAAGATCCGAGAGTTCGGAGGTTGACCCATGATTCGCCCCACGGCCGCTGCCAGGAGTCTTGGCACGGAAACGGCGTTCGAGGTACTGGCGCGTGCGAACAAGCTCGCCGCTGAGGGTCGCTCGATCATCAACCTCGGGATCGGTCAGCCCGACTTCGCCACGCCCGAGAACATTGTCCGGGCGGGACAGCGTGCGCTCGCCGATGGGAAGCACGGATACACGCCCGGCGCCGGTATCCCCGAACTGCGCGAGGCCGTTGCCCGTGATCTCAAGCGTCGCCACGGCGCCGAGGTCGACCCGGAGACGGTGCTGGTCACGCCGGGAGCGAAGCCGGTCATGTTCTTCGCGGCGCTGCTTATGGGCGAGCCCGGCGCCGAGATCATGTACCCCAATCCCGGATTCCCCATCTACGAGTCCGTGATCCGTTTTTCGGGGGCGACGCCCGTCCCCATCGAGCTCCACGAAGCCGATGGCTTCACCTTCGACCCCGACCAGGTGCTCAGCCAGATCAACGAGCACACACGGCTGATCATCCTCAACAGCCCGGCGAACCCGACCGGCGGCGTGTATACGAGGGAGCAGGTCGAGCGCCTCGTCGAGGGTCTCGAACGCTGGCCCGAGGTGGTCATCCTCAGCGACGAGATCTACTCCCGCATCCTCTACGAGGGGCGCCAGCACGTGTCCTGGCTCAACTACCCGCAGCTCCGCGACCGCCTCATCGTGCTCGATGGCTGGAGCAAGACATACGCGATGACGGGTTGGCGTCTGGGCTACGGCGTCTTCCCGCCCGAGTTGTTCCCCTTCGCCGAACGCCTCGCGATCAACAGCTACAGCTGCCCCAACGCGGCAACCCAGTACGCGGCAGTCGAAGCCCTCGATGGTCCCCAGGACGCCGTCAACGTCATGACGGCGGCGTTCGACGAACGTCGCAAGGTCATCGTCGAGGAACTGAACAAGGTGCCTGGGGTCAGTTGCGTGGACCCGGGTGGCGCGTTCTATGCGTTCCCGAACATTTCCGGCACCGGCATCGACGCCCGCACCCTGCAGGAACGCCTACTTGAGGAGGCCGGGGTCGCCGTCATCGCCGGGACGAGCTTCGGGCACCTCGGCGAGGGCTACCTGCGCTTCAGCTACGCTGCCTCTCTTGAGGCGATCGTCGAAGGGGTGGACCGAATGCGGACCCTGCTGGCCAACAGCTAGCGAGCACGACCCCCCGGTGCAGGGAAGGTAGTGGGCAAGGAAAGGCGGGGCGCAACAGACGTGCCACACTGCCGTTCCCTCGCGTACCCTCGACGCATGAGCGACGCCTCGAGTGCTCCCGACGCCACGACGGTCGTGACCGTCTACCCGATGACCGGACGGCAGCTCTTCTTCAACGTCCCGCACGCAATCTGCGAGGAATGCGACCTGACCGTGCGCCTCGTCCAGCGCGTCGCCTCCGACCTTCCCAATGTCGAGGTTCGCATCAAGCCCTGGTTCAACAACGTCTTCGACGCCCTGCGACGGGGTGGCTGGCACCCGCCCGTCGTGACGATCGATGGCAAGGTCACGACGCAGGGAGTCGTCCCCGACGAGGACAGGCTCCGTCGCGCTCTCGCTAATGACGGCTGACCAGGCGGTCTCTACCGGTCCAGCCGCCCCACCTGCGGGGGCTCCACGCACGCTCCTCGGCGGCTACTTCGCCGTCGGCTCCACCCGTGAGTGGCTCAGGGCCTGGGCAGCCATCCTTGTCATCCTCGGTCCCGCGAGACTCGTGCTTCGGATTGCCGCCGTGCTGCCGGATCGCTCAGCTCAGCGTGTGGCCGAGCGCTGGTGGGCCAAGCTCGCCGCCCGCCTTGTCGGCCTGCGCGTTCGCATCAGCGGTCTCGAGCACATAGATCCCGACGAGCGCTACGTGGTCGTCTCCCTGCACGAAGGGTTCGCCGACGGCCTCGCCCTCTGCCACCTTCCCCTCTCGCTTACAGCCGTCGCCCGCGACGAGCTTGCCGGCTTCCCGATGCTCGGCGAGCAGCTCGTGCGTGGGGGACACGTGCTCATCCGGCCAGAGCGTCCGCTCGAAGCGGCCCGAGCCCTCTACCGCGAGGTCGGCGCTGCCATCGAGGCCGGGGACAGCGTCCTCTGCTTCCCCCAGGGCTCTATTCTCGGCATCGAGCTGGCCTTCCAGCCAGGAGCGTTCAACCTCGCGCGCCGCCTCGGCCGTCCGCTGCTCCCGATCGTGGTTACCGGCGGCCACCGTGTCTGGGAGCACCCCTTCACTCCCGCACTGCGGTTCAACCAGTCCATGACCGTTGCCGTGCTCCCCCCCGTCCCACCCGACGAAGCGCTCGCCAGCCGAGTAGTGATCGAGTCGCGCATGAGACAGCTTGCCCTCGCCAGCCCCACGCCCCCTCGCCGCTTCGATCCCGCCCGCGATGGCTACTGGGACGATTACCGGTACGAAATCGACCCCTCCTTCCCCGACCTCGCCGAACGTATCGCCAGCCATCGCCGGTCCGGCGCCTCGTAGCTGTTCCGTTCCCGACGGGTCAGGGCTGGTCGAACTCCACCAGCAGGTCCCCCACGGAGCGGATGCTGCTGCCGCGCTTGCGCCCCCGGATCGTGTCCATCTGGTCGGCTGCCAGGCGCGGCGACTTCATTACGCGCAGCAGCTCCTCGGCCCCCACAATCGCCTCCCGCCGCGCGAGCTGGTAGCCGATGCAGAAGTGCCGGCCGAGGCCGAACCCGAGGTGCCCGTAGAGGCCGTCCCTGGAGTAGCCGGCCCGCAGATCCCGTTCCGAGTAGAGATCCCCGCGGAATGGGTCGAACCGGTCCGGTTCCACGAACACCCTCTCGTCGCGGTTTCCGGCCGCTATCCAGAGCCTCACGACCGCGCCGTACGGGATCAGCGTGCCGGCGAGCTCCACGTCCCGCGTGGCTCCCCGGTCTTCCCGGTGAACCGGTGGAGAGTGCCGCATGGTCTCGCTGAAGTAGTGGTCCAGCAGCCCGTGGTCCGCTTCCAGCCTGGACACCAGCTCGGGTTGCTGCAGCACGTTCAACCACATGTTGCCCATGGCCTTGTCGGTCGTTTCGCCGCCGCCCGCGAGGAGAAGTGAAATGAACGTCTTGATGGCCGGGTCGGGGACGCCCTCGCGGATCAGCCGCGAGGTCAGGTCCTCGCCGGGGTTGCGACGCCGCACCTCGAGGAACGGCGTCATGTACTCCTCGTACTCGGCCCGGGCCGCCAGGGCCGTCGCGCGCGTGTCGTCCGCCCACCCCATGCCCATCATGAACTGGCGGTACCAGCGCTGGAACAGGGCGAAGTCGTCCATCGGCAGGCCAAGCATCGTCATGATCACGCGGATCGGAAGCTGGCTCGTGAACTCCTGCGTGAGGTTTACGCGCCCCCGATCGGCGAACGTCTCGACCAGTGAGCGGGCCACCTCGCGGACGATCGGCGTGAAGGCATCGAGCTTCCGTCCAACCAGCGCATCCCCAACGAGATTGCGCTGTTCGGCGTGCTCGGCGCCGCCGAGACTGAGCATCGTCTGTCCGAGCACGCCATCCGTCTCATAGCTATGGGGGCGGGTCCCGAAGGCTTCCTCGTCCCGGAACGCCTCGACGAGGTCCCAGTAGCGGGTGACATGCCACTGGTTGTGCAGGCGGTCGTGGTAGACGGGGTGGTGGGTGCGTAGCCGGTGATAGAGCGGGTAGGGGTCGGTCAGGAAGCCGGGCGAGTCGAACTCGCTCGCATCGATGATGCGTTCGTCGTCCGGGGTCGATATTGCAGGTGAAGACGTGGTCTGCGACATGGCTTCCTTCCTCGAGTTCGCCCCCAATCTGGACGACCCCAGTGCGGTGCCCGTATTCGCGCCCAGTGTGCGCCATTCGCGAGGGCGTTGGGCGGCGCGGGCTTCCGGGCTGCGCACAGGCGACCGCTCGGGGAGAATGCTGACCACCCGAGTTCGCCCGCGGGTCTCGTTGCGCCAACGATCCCGGGGACAATCCGAACCCCAGGAAACGATAGGCATGCATATAAGGCTCAAGTCGGTGGGAACCCTCATCTGCCTCACCCTGATCGTCGTGGCGCTGGTCGCCTGCGGGTCCGACCCCGAGCCCAGCCCCGAACCGTCGCCGACCGCTACTACCGCGGTGGAGCAGACGCCCACGGCAACTCCCGAACCCACGGCCGCCGCCACACCGACGGCTACGCCCGTCGCGGAGACCCCCACGGCGACCCCGGAGCCCACCGCCGCGCCCGCGCCGGAGGTCATCGGCGCCGACGGCAACGTGATCTTCGATCCGGCAGTGGTCCGCGGAACCCTCAGCAACGGCATGGCCTACTTCATCAGGCGCAATGAGGAGCCGCGGGAACGGGCCCACCTGTCGCTGGTCGTGAAGGCCGGTTCGGTCCTTGAAGATGAGGAACAGCGGGGGCTGGCCCACTTCGTGGAGCACATGGCGTTCAACGGGACCGAGCGCTTCGCCAAGCAGGAGATCGTCGAGTACCTCGAGTCGATCGGCTCCAGTTTTGGGGCCCACCTGAACGCGTACACGAGCTACGACGAGACGGTCTATTTCCTCGAAATCCCGACCGACGATCCCGAGATCCTCGAGAAGGCGTTCCAGATCCTGAGCGACTGGGCCTATGCCATCAGCTTCGAGCCGGAGGAGGTGGAGCTGGAGCGCGGCGTGGTGCTGGAGGAGTGGCGCCTCGGCCAGGGATTTGACTCCCGCTGGCGGGACGGCATCTACCAGGCCCTGTTCGGCTCCTCGCGCTATTCCGAGCGAAGCCCCATCGGCCTGCCCGAGGTCATCGAGACCGCCCCAGTGGAGCAGCTGCGCGCCTACTACGAGCGCTGGTACCGCCCCGAGCTGATGGCCCTCATAGCCGTGGGGGACTTCGACCCCGATTTGATCGAGGCCAAGATCGCGCAGTACTTCGCACCTCCCCCCCAGGGCGAAGCGCAGCAGGAACGAGCGGCGGTTGCGCCGCCGGCCACCCTGCCCACCTTCGAGGTTCCGGCACACGAGGAACCTCGAATCGACATCTTCACCGACCCCGAGGCCCCCGGAACCCAGCTAATCCTGGTGCAGAAGACGCCCCCGGATGCCGGCCGGGACCTCGCCGCATTCAGGCGCTTCGTATCCTCGGAGCTGGCTTTCATGATGTTGAACGCGCGGCTGTTCGAACGCGGCCAGGTCGCCGATCCGCCCTACCTGTGGACGCAAGGCGGACGGGGAGGGTTCGTGAGACCGACCGACATCGTGACCTTTTCGGTTGTAACGGAGCCGGACGGTATCGAGGAGGGGTTCTCCGCTCTGTTGGAGGAGCTGCAGCGTGTGCGTCAGCACGGCTTTACGGCCAGCGAGCTGGCCCGCGAAAAGGTCAACCTGCTGAGCTCGGTCGAGAGCCGCTACAAAGAGCGCGACCAGCGGGATTCGGAGCTCCTGGCCAACGAATACCGTGCCCACTTTCTCACGGGGACACCGGTTCCCGGCGTGGAGGCGGAGTGGGAGCTGTACCAGCAGGTGCTGCCGCAGGTCTCGCTCGAGGAGGTCGATGGGCTGGCCGATACCTGGTCGGAGACGCGCGACACCGTGCTGCTCGTGCTGCGGCCCGAGGATCCCGAAGCCAGCACCGACGAAGTCCTGAGCGCCGCCATGGCGGCGCAGCTCGATGGCGCCAACGCCCTCCAGGTGGAGGCCTACGAGGACGACTTCGATGACCTCCCGCTGATGGCGACGCTCCCGACCCCGGGGACCATCACAGCGGAGGAGCAAATCGAGTCGATCGATGCGATGCGGTGGACACTCTCGAACGGCGTCACCGTCATCGCCAAGCAGACCGACTTCCAGAATGACGAGGTGCTCTTCACCGCCTTCAGCCCGGGTGGCCACTCCCTCGCCTCCGACGAGGACCACGTGTCGGCCCTCTACGCCGCCGACATCGCCGCCGGCAGCGGGGTCGGCCTGCACGACAGCGTCACGCTCGACAAGCTGCTGGCCGGCAAGCGGGTGTCGGTTTCCCCCTCAATCAGTGCGCTCTTTGAGGGGCTGAGCGGCAACGCCTCGCCCGAAGACCTGGAGACCCTGTTCCAGCTGATCACGCTTTACGTGACCGAGCCCCGTTTCGATCCCGCCTACTTCTCGACCTACGAGGCGAGGTTGCGCACGACGGCCGAGGGTCGCGCGGCCGACCCCGACTCCGTGTTCTTCGACAAAGCGAACACCGTCCTCGCACAGGGCCACTTCCGGTCCCGGACGCTCACCCTGGACCTCGTCGATGAGCTCGACCTTGACCGTGCCCAGGCGGTCTACGTTGACCGCTTCGCGGACTTTGGCGATGCCACCTTCGTGTTCGTGGGCGCTTTCGACTGGGATGACCTGCGTGACCTGACCACCCGCTACCTCGCCAGCCTCCCGACCAGCGGGCGCGCCGAGAACTGGGTCGACCACGATGTCGACCCCCCGCCCAGTGTGGAGGAACACGTCGTCCGCAAGGGCATCGAACCTCGCAGCCAGACGCTCCTGATCTACGCGGGAGATGCGCAGTGGAGCCGCGAGGAGGCGCTTGTCGCAACGGTGGCCGGCGAGATCCTCGGCACAAGGCTCCGCGAGCGCGTGCGCGAGGAGCTGGGCGGCACGTACGCCATCGGCGTCAGCGCCAGCATCAGTGTCATCCCCGACTCCGAGTACCTCCTGTACGTCTTCTTCGGCAGTGACCCCGCCCGCGTGGAGGAGCTCACCGCGGAGGTCCTGTTGGAGATCGCCTGGCTCCGCGAGGGAGGCGAGCAAAGTTACCTCGACACCGTCAAGGAGCAGTTGCGAACCTCGCGCGAGGAGCAGCTTCGCGAGAACAGCTTCTGGATCAGCCAGATCTGGGATGCAATGCGGCGGGGCGAGTCGCTCGATGTGATTCCCGGCTTCGACGCTCGGTTGGAATCGCTCACCCTTGATGAAGTCGCAGCCGCTGCCCGGCGCTACCTGCTCGACGACCGTTACCTCCACATCGTGCTGCTCCCGGAGGACGAATAGGCCGCCGCTCCGCCCTGCTATCGTGGCCCGCGCCTTGACCAGTCATGCAGGGCGCTGGTAGGCATAGCCCATCACCTTCGGGGAGGAAGACGGATGGGCAAATACCTGCTGCAAGCGAGCTACACACAGGACGGCCTCGCGGGCCTGGTCAAGGAGGGGGGAACCGCCCGCAGGGCGGCCCTCGCCGAGACGATCGAGGGCGCCGGGGGTTCTCTCGAGTCGCTCTACTACGCCTTCGGCAAGAACGACCTCTTCATCACCGCCGACCTGCCCGATGATGCGGCTGCCACGGCCGTCTCCCTCACTATCGGTTCGTCTGGCGCCCTTGGGGTCAGCGTGACCGTTCTGGTGACGCCTGAAACCGTGGACGAGGCCATCGCCCTGAACGTGCCCTACCGCCCACCCGGAGCCTGAGCCGGGGCCCGGGCGGCCCCAGACCCGGCCCTTCACGCCCCTGGCTGCGTGAGCACCGTTACCCCAGGCGGCATTCGATTTCGTGTAGGCTCCCACACGCTTTAGAACGTACAGGGAAGGGCTATGCCATGGTCGCGAAACTCCGTTCCTACCGGCTTCCCGCCACCATCCTCGCCTTCACCGCCATAGGAGCGGCCGCTCTCTTCCTGGGCCGTCCCGCTATCGCGCAGGCGGCGGGAGTCGAGGGCGAGACCGAGTTCGTCCTCAACACCTTCGCCTTCCTCATCTGGGGCGCACTGGTGATGTGGATGTGCGCCGGATTCACGATGCTCGAGTCCGGCTCCGTGCGTACCAAGAACGCCTCCATGATCTGCCTCAAGAACATCGGCCTCTATTCGATTGCCGGCCTCGCCTACTTCGTCATCGGCTACAACCTCATGTACGTCGATGTCGTCGGCGACTTCATCGGCTCGTTCAACCTCCTCTACGAGTCCTCTGAAGCCGAGCGCGCTCTCATCGACGGGAGTGGCGACGCTGCCGCCGTCGTCGAGAACGGCCACGCGACCATGTCTGACTGGTTCTTCCAGATGGTCTTCGTCGCGACCGCCGCCTCCATCGTGTCGGGGGCGCTGGCTGAGCGGGTGAAGATGTGGCCCTTCTTCCTCTTCACGCTCATCCTTACCTCGGTCATCTATCCCATCGTGGGGGCGTGGACCTGGGGTGGCGGCTGGCTCGCCGACCTCGGCTTCCAGGACTTCGCCGGCTCCACCATCGTGCATGGCGTGGGGGGCTGGGCGGCGCTCGCGGGCATCCTCGTGGTGGGGCCGCGCCTCGGCAAGTTCCGCGCCGATGGCTCCGTCAAGCCGACCCCGCCCTCGAACATCCTCGTGGTGACCCTCGGCGTGTTCATCCTCTGGTTCGGCTGGTTCGGCTTCAACGGCGGCTCGCAACTCGCCCTTTCGAGCGCCTTCGACGCCGTCTCCATGAGCCACGTGCTGGTCAATACCAACCTCGCCGCCGCAGCTGGTGTCATGTCGGCCCTTGCCATCTCCCGCTTCGTGCTCAGGCGCATCGACCTGTTCGCGGGCCTCAACGGGGCCATTGCGGGACTGGTGTCCATCACCGCCGGCCCCACGATGACCGACCACTGGTGGGCGATCGTCATCGGCGCCATCGGCGGCCTTATCTGCACCCTCGGCATCAGGCTCCTCGAGAAGCTCAAGCTGGACGACGTCGTCGGCGCGGTCCCCGCCCACCTCTTTGCCGGCATCTGGGGCACGCTGGCGGTGTGCATCGCAGCCGGCGGCGACTTCGGCGCCCAGATCGCCGGCGTGGCTGCGATCGGCGCATTCGTGTTCACCGCCGCGTGGCTGGTCTGGAAGGGGCTGGCCCTCACGGTGAGTGTGCGTGTTTCCTTCGAGGCGGAGCAGCTCGGCCAGGACACCGCCGAGCTCGGCATCGAGGCCTACCCGGAGTTCGTGCTTATGCCCGAGGAGTTCCCCGAAATGCCCGCACCGCCCCCTCCGCCGCCCGAACCCGAGGAAGCTCCCGCCGAGGCGTAACGTCCAAGCGTGCGACACTGTTTGCACCATGCCGAAGACGATCAGCATCCGGAACGTTCCCGATGAGGTGCATCGGGAGGCGAAGGCGAGAGCCGCCCGCGCCCGAATGAGCCTTTCCGCCTACGTGTTGCGGGAGCTGGAGCGGTCGCTTGAATTGCCCCCGGTGGAAGAACTCCTGGCCCGTCTCCGGGAACAGGCGCCTGTCAGGCTCTCGGAGTCCCCGGCTGAGATCATTCGCGCGCAGCGAGATGCTGGATAGTCGAGACTGGTGGTTGCCCCAGGTCTCCTACCCGGTCAGGCCGCTTACACCCACGGTCCCGGACGTTGTCCGCCAGCCGTGTAGCATTGACGCGTCAGGGAGGCGCTAGACACTAATGCTGCGATTCGCCGAAGAGATTATCTTGCTCCTGCTCAGGGACGAGGACGGGACATTCGTCCATGCGCCCAACTGGTCCATCGACCGCGCCCTCGCCGGGGCCGTGCTGATGGACCTGGCCCTCGAGAACCGCATCGACACCGATCTCGAGAACCTTGTCCTGGTCGACTCCACTCCTATCGGCGACAGCCTCCTGGACCCAACCCTCGCTGAAATCGCTAGCGATGAGACGCGCGATCCCCGCTACTGGGTCGAGAAGGTAGCCCAGCGCGCCCCCGAACTCCGCGAGGAGGCCCTCCGCCGCCTCGTCGATGGCGGCATCCTTGAGCGCAACGACGACCGCTTCCTCTGGGTCTTCCGCTCCCGCCGCTACCCCATGGTCGATGGCAAGGCCGAGCGCGAAGTGAAGCTGCGCATCATGGGCATCCTCTTCAGCGACGAGATTCCCGACCCACGCGACGTCGTCATCATCTGCCTCGTCGACGCCTGCCGGATCTTCCGCGAGCTACTCTCCAAGCGGGAGCTGGAGCAGGTCACGCCCCGCATCGAGCAGGTACGCAAGCTCGACCTCATCGGTCAGGCCATGTCCCAGGCCATCCGCGACATCGAGGTCTGGATCACCACCGCCCAGATCGAAGGGCGGATGCTCTACTAGCCAGGGGGCCGCGCACGACAACCTCCCGGGAAGACTTGATTGAGCACTGGCTGCTGGAAGAGCAGCAGCCTTTCTCCGGCTGGGACTTCTCCTACCTCGATGGCCGCATGGACGGGGGTCGGGAATCCTGGTCGTACATGGACCGCGCGGCCGAGCGCATGGACCGCTCATCGTCCGTACTCGACATGGACACGGGCGGCGGCGAGAAGCTCCTGAATCTGCGCGACCACTGGCCCGCGAAAGTCGTCGCCACGGAGGGCTACCCGCCGAACTTCGAACTGGCCTCCGAACGCCTGTCAGCCTCGGGGGCCAGGGTCGTCAGGGCCGAGCTCTCCGATACGGCTCCGATGCCCTTCGCCGGTGGCGAATTCGACCTGGTCCTCAACCGGCACGCTGCGTTCAACCCCAGCGAGGTTGGCCGCGTCCTCTCGCCGGGTGGGGTCTTCCTCACGCAGCAGGTGCATGGCATGTGGGCCTGGGACCTGCTGGAGGCTTTCGGTGCGAGGCCGCAGTGGCCAGACGCGACAGCGGACAAATACGTGCCCCTGCTGGATGCCGCCGGCCTGACCATCGTCGCCCGCGAGGAGTGGGAGGGGCGCCTGGTGTTCAGCGACGTGGGCGCGATCGTCTACTACCTGAAGGCCACCCCGTGGGAAGTCCCCGGCTTCACGGTGAAGACCCATCTCCACAACCTGCTCGCCCTCCAGGAGCGGGTGGAAGCGGGTCGCGAGCTGGCGTTCCATGCGGCGAAGTACCTCATCGAGGCGACGAAGCCGTAGGGCTGTCGCTAACCCCCACGCGCCCAGCGGGCGAGCGCCCTTGCGGGGTCCGCCAGCTCCGCGACCGATTCGTAGTACGAGTCGCGCCAGCCCTCTCGCGGCAGCCCCGTGAACAGCATCAGGTTGAGCGGGTAGTTCTCGCTGTCGGTTGCGCGACGGAAGTCGTCCCGGAAGAGGAACGTCGGCTTTCCCAGCGCGATCGCCATCCCCAGCTCGACCATCACTCCCTCGTCCGGCGGCACCCCGTTCACGACCGCGAAGATGGCGTCCGACTCGCGCACGTCCCGCAAGTCCGCCTGCCCGATGCGCCAGGCCCAGTCCGGCTGGGCACGGTCGACCTGGTTGTTCCGCGCGAACGGCTCCCACACCTCCAGCCCCAGCTCCTCCAGCGCGGCCACGAGCTGGGGTAGCAGCAGCGACTTCTGCTGCTCCGAGAACCCGTACGGACTCGCCAGGTAGATGGTCTTGGGGCGCCGTTCGGGGGAGGTCATGGCGGGCGCCAGTATAGGCGTCGGCAACTGAGCCCTTGCGTCTGGTTGCTACCCTGCCCCCATGCGCCCCTGGCTCCTCCGGCTCGCCGCTATCGCCTTGCTGCTAGGGCTCCCGCCTGCAGTGATGGCCGAGCGCGTGTCGGCGTGCTCTTACGACGCACCGCCTCCCCCGGTCGAGGCTCTCGAAGAGGCTGATGCTGTCTTCTACGGAAGAGTCGTGTCGCTGGAGTATTGGAGAGAAGACCAGTACCGAAGGGGAGTTCACGTCACGTTCGAGGTAGCAGGCGTCTGGAAGGGGACGGTCGCCTCCACTGTGGGGGTGAATACTCTGGCGCTGGAACCGACCTGTGGGTTCCCCTTCGCAATCCACGGCGACTACCTTGTTTATGCCTACCGCGACCCTGTGGGGGAACGTCTCTGGACTGGTGCCGGTTCCAGGACAACAGGAGACTACTATCAGGCGATAGAGGACCGGATGGAGCTGGGTCCCGGTCGTACCCCTGAACCGGCTGCAAGGCCACTCCCATGGGAAACGGACTCGGCTGCTGGTCTTCCCTCCTGGGCCATCGGCCTGATCGGAGCCGCGGGAGGCGTCTTGATCGCCGGGCTCGGGTTAGTCGCTATCTCCCGCCGCCGAGCACGCCAAACCTGAGCGGCCGTCAGGCCGCCCAGGCGAAACGAACCTCGTTTCGGAAGACCCCTAGACCGGGACCGCGATCTTCGCGAACTCGCCGCTCAGGTCGGCCGGGCCCCGGTACAGCGCCTGGAACTCCCGCGTCTGGATGTACCACTGCCCGTCGATGCGCGTGTACGTATCGACGTAGCAGATCGAGTTCATCGAACGCGAGCCATCGGCCATGTTCAGGAACTCGCCCATGTACCAGCGGCCCCGCGCCGTGTCGCCGGTCACGTCGTCGACGACGCCCGAATACACGTGCATGTAGACGTTGGGGATGCTGCCCATGATCTGCGTCCAGAGCGGCACCATCACTTCGCGGCCCTTATGGACCTCGCCCACGTTCCACTCGCCGTCCGGCGCCCACGTCTGGCCCCACGCCTCGGCATCGAAGCGGTTGACCGCATCGACGTAGCGCTCGGCCACCATGCGGATGGCGGTGTAGTCCTCAACTGTCGGCTTACCCATTGCGTTTTCTCCTGTTTCGTTTTGCCCTGTGCGCCCAGCGCCAGCGGACCGCTGATTGTTAGTGGTGTTCCCAAGCCATGTAGGGGTAGAAGTTCCCGTGCAGGTCGTCGCCGCTGTAAAGCAGCTCGTGCGTCCGCTTGGCGAACCGCCACTCCCCATCGACGCGCACGAGGTCATCCTCGTACACGGTCACGCCGGCCATGCGCGTGTCCTCGCCGATCTGGACGTCTTCCGTGTGGTACCAGCGCGCCGTGGCGGTGTCGCCATTCACGTTGTCCACCACCCCCGAGTTCACGAGCATCACCACCGCCTGGATATCGGACATGGCCCGTTCCCAGAACTGGGCCAGTTGCGCGCGTCCCCGCGGCGGGTTGTCGCCCCCGTACTCCCACACGCCGTCCGGCGCCCACGTCTCGATCCACGCCTCCGCATCGCGGCGGTTGATGGCGTCGACGTAGCGCTCGCACAGCTGGCGAATGGCCGAATACTCGTCCGGCATGGGACGCGCAATGCTACAGGGTTCGAGCCAGCCTCGGGAGTGCGGCGGCGTCAGTCCCCGGCGTGCTCGGGGAACGCTTCCGACGCGCCCTCGCGCAGTTCCTCGTCCGAGACTGGCTCGACCGCCGAGATGATCGACCAGTGATGCCCGAAGGGGTCGCGCAGGCGTCCGTAGAGCGCCCCCCAGAACTGTCGCTCCAGTGGCATTGTCACCTCCGCGCCCGCCGCCACCGCCCGCTCCCACAGCGCCTCCGGCTCGTCCACCGAGAGGTGGATCGTGACCGGACTCCCGCCCAGGGCTTGCGGCGTCGAACCCTCGGTTGGGCTCTCGGGGAAGTCGTCCGAGAGCATGACCATCCCGCCGTTGATGGCCACCTCCGCGTGCATGACCTTCTGGCCGTCGGGCGTTAGCGCCCGCTCGATCTCCTCCGCTCCGAACGCCTCCACGTAGAACGCGATGGCCCCTGCCGCGTCGCTCACGGTCAGGTAGGGCGTCAGGGGCGGGTAGGGACGGGACTCGGCATCCGTGGACATGGACGTGCCTCCGGCGGGCAGTCTAGCGGCGCCCCTTGGACAGTGCCGCCGCCAGCGGGCACGATCCCCACAACCCCTTCCGTGAGGCGCCAACCATGAGCACCACCCCACTCGAAATCCTCCGCTCCGGACTCACCTCCATGCACAGCCTGCTCGACCAGGCTGTCGGCGACATGACCCTCGAACAGCTCAACTACCGCCCCGCCGAGGGCGGCCTCAGCCCCTTCTTCAGCCTCTGGCACTACGTCCGTACCGAGGACAACATCGTCAACTTCATCGCGCAGGGCCGGCCCACCGTCTGGCTCGAGGGCGGCTACGACCAGCGCTTCGGCCTGCACCGCACCTCCCAGGGCACGGGCATGCCTGAGGAAGAGGCCAAGGCCATGCTCCTCAACGACCTCGAGGGCTGGCGCGAGTACCAGCCCCGCGTCTGGGAAGCCACCGACCGCTACCTCGCCGAAATGTCGCCCGACGAGTTCGACACACGCACCGTCACTATCAAGCCCCTCGGGGAGATGTCGTTGTGGCAGGGTCTGAACGGCGTCTGCCTGAGCCACGGCTACCGCCACGCCGGCGAAATCGAGTACGCGCGCGGCATCCTGGGCCTCGGCGGCCTCACCATCTAGCCGCTGGCAAGTAGGAAGGGGCCGCTACTCCTCGTCCTCGTCCTCGTCCTCGTCCTTGCCCTCGTCGCGCGATTCCAGTACGGCGATGCGCCGGTCGAGGCTGCGCAGCGAGTAGCGGATGATCGCCATGGTCACGAAGAAGTCGAACCACAGCATCACCGCGCCCACGATGATGAACGCGTCCTGGATGATCCGGTGGTTCACCAGCAGCGCCGCCAGGATGAAGGCGATGCCCACTCCCGAGAGGAGCGAGGGTACGACGATGAGCGCGCCGCCAACCGTCCGCCGGACCGTCATGCGCCCTCCCCCAGGCGCGAGCTCTCCCGCGCCAGCAACCCCAGTCCCATGGGCCCCATCGCCAGCGCCTCACGATGGAAGGTCGTCAGGTCGAAGGCGTCACCGAGGCTCTGGCGCGCTGCTTCGCGCGCGGCCAGCCAGGCCCGCTCCCCGACCTTGTAGCTGATCGCCTGCCCCGGCAGCCCGAGGTAGCGGTCGATCTCGCTTGCGATGAAGTCCTCCGGGAAGTGGCTCCGCGTCTTCGCGAATTCGTCGCCGAGTTCCGGCGTCCACACCTCGCCCGGGTGGAACGGCTGCCCCTCCGGGATGGGCAGCTCCAGGTGCATCCCGATATCGATGATGACGCGCACGCTCCGCAGTGCCTGCGAGGCGAGCAGTCCCATCTTGTAGTCGGGCACTTCGAAGTAGCCGAGCTCGCCCATGAGCCGCTCGGCGTAGAGCGCCCAGCCCTCGACATAACCGGAGCAGTCGCCGAGCAGCCGCTGGAAGCGGGACAGGTCGAGCAGGCGCGTGTTGCCCCGCTCCAGGTGATGCCCGGGGACCCCCTCGTGGTAGGCGATGGAGACCTCGCCCCAGAGGGGGAAGCGCGTCTTCCCGCCCGTCGGGTACCACGTCCGCCCGGGCCGCGAGAAGTCCTCCGAGGGGCTCGTGTAGTACATCGCGAGCGCGCCGCCCGGGGGCGCGATCATCGCCTCCAGCCGCTGCAGCTTCTCGGGGATATCAAAGTGCGTGCCGTTCAGGTCGGCGATGGTGCGTTCCTGCAGGTTCTGCATCCACTGCCGGAACTCATCCGCGCCCTCGATGGAGCGTGCGGGGTCCGTTTCGAGCACGACCTTCGCCGCCTCGACGCCCTCGCCCGGCGCGATCTGCTCCGCTGCCGCCTCCATCTCCTCCCCGATGCGGTGGATCTCGTCCCAGCCCCAGTCGTAGGTCTCGCGCAGGTCCAGGTCGCAGAGGTTGTAGGAGCGTGCGTAGCGGGCGTACCGCTCCTCCCCGACCGCGTCGCGCTCGGCGGCGCGGGGCAGGTAGGTGTCCTGCAGGAAGTCTCCGAAGGCGCCGTAGCTCTCGCCGGCCGCGGTTGCCGCCGCGTCGAGATCGCGACGCAATCCCTCAGAGATGCCGTCTCCCGCGCGGCCCACGAAGTCCGTGAAGAAGCCG
>LXNI01001650.1_pt1 | contig 18300 bp, 20 predicted proteins | sample 809091 | NCBI WGS metagenome assembly LXNI01 (sample SAMN04870527, study PRJNA318959) | sponge metagenome | biome: 01000161; feature: marine sponge reef; material: water | host: Sarcotragus foetidus | place: Greece: Milos, Mediterranean Sea | collected 2013-05-29 | depth 5-7 m | reverse complement strand
CGGCAATGCCGGCCGGCTCGCGCGCGCCGGCGTTGTCGGGCAAACGGGCGGCATCGACCTTGTGTGGGCCTCGGACCTCGATGCGGAGAGCTGGGGCGGCTGGATGCGCCATGCCGGCTTCGGCGTCCAGCTGGAGCGCGCGGGCATAGGCGCGGAGCTTCGCGAGTTCCGCTACGGGCTGGCGCTCGGCGGGCTGACGGAAGTCGCCGAGGGCCGGGACGTGAATGCGGTCTGGCGGGGCCGGATGGTCGGGGTGACGGCGGCCGGCGGGTTTTCGGAGGGGCGTCTGCATGGCGATGCGATGCTCGCCTACCGGTCGGTCGAGGCGCTGGGCGACGAAGCCGAAGACGGCGACATCGTCGGTCGGATCGATGCGGCCTTCACCGACATTGTGAGCGTATCGACCGGCGCGTCGTTTGCGGACGCCAGGTTCGTGGATGTGCCGGTCAGCCTGCGCGACGTGACGAAGACGACGGTCGAGCAGGAGGGCGAGATGCAGCCGGGCGAGGAGCCAGAGATCGACGTGACGGCGAGAATGGCGTTCGACGCGGGCGTTGCCGGCAACCGGATCAGGGGCGGATTCTTCGGACCCGACAGGGCCGAAACCGCCGGCGTCTTCGAACAGAACGGAATCCTCGGAGCGTTCGGCGCCGTATCCGGTTCCGGGTCGAACCCGGCCGGGTCGGGGACGGTAGCGCCGGCCAGGCAGGTCCGGGTGATCGACGGCGACACGGTCGATATCGACGGCGTGCGCTACCGGCTGTTCGGCATCGATGCGCCGGAGAGTCGGCAGATCTGCCGGGCCTGGGGCCGGTCATGGGGTTGCGGCGCGGCGGCGACGGAGGCGCTGCGGTCTCATGCTGCGGGCTTGAGTTGCGCGGGCAGCGGGACGGACGGTTTCGGGCGCACGGTCGGCCAGTGTTCCTCGGGCGGGATCGACGTGAATGCGTGGCTGGTCTCGAACGGCTGGGCGCTCGCCTACCGGCAATTTGCCGACGACTATGTCGATGAGGAAGACGAGGCGCGGACGGCCGGTCGCGGGATGCATCGCGGCGACCATGTGGAGCCGTCGGACTGGCGGCGCGGCGAGCGGCTTGCGGGTTCGGACAGCTTCGCCTCGAGCGCGTCGGGGACCCTGGACGTGGACGCGCTGGCGGAGCGGCTGGCGCGGGGCGAGGGGTCGGGGTTCCGGGGCTCCTTGTTCGAGGACAGCGTATTCGGCCTGGCGGACGGGACGACCGCCGTTTCGTTCGGGGCCTGGCCGGAGACGAGCCCGGGCGGCATCGGCAGGGCGGTATGGCAGGGATCGGTTGTGGGCCTCGACGGGGGAAGCGGCCTGCGCATCGAGGGCGATGCCGAGCTCGCCATCGACGATCTGGCGGCGCCGGACGTGGACGTCGCGCTCACGGGCATGACGGACACCGGAGGCGGTGCGGTTTCGGACATGCGGTGGGACGGCATTTCTGTCGCCCGGGGCGCGTTCGGGGCGAGCGACATGAACGGCTCGATCGAGGGCCGGTTCTACGGCGCCGGCCACGGCGAGGCAGGCGGTGTTTTCCAGCGAAACGGGATCGTGGGGGCGTTCGGTGCGACGAAAGAATAGAAGTGGCCCGCCTGTTGCGGCGCCGGTCGCGCTGTTTCTGGCGCTGGCATGCGGGTTGTCCGCGGCCGCCCATGCGCAGCGCGTCGAGACGCCCGAGGCGCGGTCGTTCGCGATCCGGGTCGATGACGGGACCCACCTCGCGATCGTCGTGGCCGAACCGCTGTCCAGGGACGATACCGGGCCGCGCATCGGCTTTGTGGTGCAGTGCGAGCGGGCGTCGGGGCAGGTGAAGGCGAATCTGTCCTTCGGGACGGTTCCTGCCGGTAAGCCGGTGCAGGCGGCTGCGGGGCATCCGGACGGGCCGGTGGAGCGTTTCGGTCCGGTCGTGCGCGGCGGCGGTCCGGCGGCGGGCTTTCACAGCCCGATCATAGCCGACAAGGCGGATGTGCTGCGCTTCATCGATGCGGCTTTGGTGACCGGCGCGCTGATCAGCAACGGCCACAACTCGGTGTGGAACCGGATCGGCGAGGGCGAGAACGGCGAGGCGCGGACGGCTTTGCGGCGCTGCGCGGGAGCGGGCCGGTGATGCGGGTTGCGGCGGACATGCGGCGCCGGCTGCTTTCGGGAGGCCGGACGGCGTGCCGGCGTCGGGTCTTCGACATGTCGCTGGAGATGACGCTGTTGCTTGCCGTGCTGCTGGTGTGCGTTTCCGTGGCGGCGGCGCAGGGCGACCGGGGGAAACCCCGGGCGGCGGCGCGGATCGCGGCGACGGTGACGGTCGCGGCGCCGTCGCGGGACCTGCCCCGGGACGTCGCGGCGCGCGAGATCGAGGTGAAGCAGCTGGGCCCCCTGCCGTTCCGGCAGCTGGCGGGTCTGGTCGCGGACCAGGCCGGGGTGAAGGCGGTGCTCCAGGACCGCCCCGGCCGCGTGCTGGACGGCGATGTCGATCTGGAGCCGGCGGTTCCGTTCGGGCTCTCGATGCGCGGGACGGTTCCCGAGGTGCTGGACGAACTCGCCCGGCTCTCGGGCTACGACTGGGGCTGGGAGGACGGACAGCTCGTCTTCTACCGCTATGGCGATATCGAGCAGCGCCGCCCGGAACGGATGCCGGGCGGCGTTCCCGTCGATGTGCTGGCGGCGATCGCCGGCGAGACGGCGCAGATGGCGGCCGTCGCCGAAGAGACGCCGGCGCCGACTGTCGCTGAAGGGCCGCAGGACGTGCCACCGCAGACAGGGGAGAGGATCGATGCCGAGGGAAAACCCGAGGCCGGGCGTCTGGCGGCTCAGGTTCCAGAAGAGCTGGAGCCGGGAAGACGGCCAGTGGATGCCGACGCTGCTGCGCCGGTGGAAGGACAGGAGCAGGCGGCGCCGGAAGGGCCGGTGCCGGCGGAGCCGCCAGCATGGGAAGTGATCCCCGGGACGCACGGAACCGTCGAGGACGTGCTGCGGTCCTGGGCGAAGCGCGCCGGCTGGCAGCTGGCCTGGAAGAGCGAGCGCCAGTTTGCGGTCGGGGCTGCGGCCGCCTTTCCGGCGGGCGAGACGGAGGCGGCGGGTTTCCTGGGGGCGGCGGACGCGCTTCTGGCGATCGGGCCGATGCGGCGCGCGCTCACGGCGACGGCCTATCCCAACAGGTGGCTCGTGGTGCGCGACCTCGGGAGCGCGGGGCAATGAGCGTCGGCGCGGCGGCGGGAGCGTTCATGGTGGGCGCGCTGGCGCTTGCCGGCTGCCAGACGCTGGATTTCGGCCGGGAGCCGGTGCCGAAGGAAGGCAACGGCTCGGTCATGGACCCGGCAGAAGCGCGCCTGGCGGAAGCAGTGCTCAGTGCCGAACGGTCGCTGTCGCTGATCGCGGAGACGCGCTCGGCGGAGGCGGACCTGAGGGTTCCGGACGTGCCGGAGAATGTGCCGCCCGAACTGCTGCTGAAGGTGACCCTGGACTATATCGGTCCGCTGGAGGAACTGGCGCGGCAGCTGGCGGCGGGCGCGGGCTACGGGCTGGTGACGGCGGGCCGTCCGCCGCCGGCGCCCGTGCTGGTCGAGATCGCGGCGGATGACACGCCGCTCATCCACATCTTCAGGGATGCCGGCATGCAGGCGGCCGACCGCGCGCTTCTGACGGTGGACGCCGGCCGCATGACTGTGCGCCTCGACTGGATAAGTGAGTTGGGTGTCGGGAGCGTGAGCGGTGGGTGACCGCGCGTCGCCAGGTGTCACGGTCAAGGACCGTGTGAGCGGAGGAATCCCGGTAGCACTGGACTGGGCTGGGGGGGGAGTGTGTGGATGGTTGTTGCTGGAGTTCTGGGTTTCCGGGGCTGTTACGGGTGTTCAGTTCGTTGCGGTGGGCGCAATCGCGGTCGCCATAGCAGTGGCGCGGACGTTGCTGTTCATCGGATTTGCAAAGCCGCGGTTTCGACGAGGACCGGGCACTCGAGTCCGTGAGACTTGTTGACGGCTTGGGCAATGACACCAGAGGCCAGGTCAGCGGTTTCCGAACCAACAAAGGGCAGCCAGAGGAGAACCGTTGCGGAAGCGAGCACGACGAGAATCGTCACGGTACGGGGGCCGGTCCCGTCGACGGCCATATAGCGGAACAGCAGACCGAGTGGGAGGAAGAGGAGCATGATGGATCCGCATAGCAGTGCGAGCGGTGCGAAGCCCGAGTGCGATGACATAAGGGCTGCTCCCATGCCGGCGGCGAAGAGCATCACCCCGCCGGCCCAGACGAGAGTATCCCCGGCTGACTTCACGACTTTACGGAGCCAGCTGAGAAACCTGTTGGTCCGGATCGGGCTGACGAGCTTGTTTTTCAGCTTGGTGAACATGGCAATGGGAGCGTTCCTGTTTCTGTTTGCTGCTGTCTGGCTGGAGGTCGGGTTTGGGGAGTTAGGCGGAAGGTGGGCTGGAGTGGTGGTGGCTGCATGCGGGGTCGCATTCGTCTTGTGGCCAGGTCACGGAAATACAGCCCGACTGATGGTCTTGGCTAGGGCCGAATGGACCGAGATCGGCAGAAATACGGGGAAAATGGAATCGGAAGGGCTCGACAGCGTCGGGGTGGGTGAATGATGCGCGGTGGGCACGTCCTTCTTCCGGGCAGCCTATGGGTCAGGGTGATCTTGTTGGCCGTGTGGATTTTGGCGGCGGTGTCTTTTGTGGCCTCGGCCCGGGCTGGTCGGGAGGCGCCCCCCGGTCTTGCGGCACTGCTGGAGGCAAGGCCGGGCAGCGACCTGGGTGTGGAGTTCGGAGAGGAGAAGCGCCGCGAGGCGATGCGCGCCGCCGCTCTTGCCTATGGGGCGCAGGGAGGTCTGGCGCGGCGGTCCTGGGAGATCGCGCGGGACGTGGTGGCGAAGCACGAGGCGAGCCTCGACAGGCTTTACGGGTTCAGGCGTTTGATGGAGAGCCGGCACGGGTTCGTGCTGGTGCCGCCGGTTGTGGGCGAGACGCGTCAGGCGGTGCGGCTCGGGCGGGACGGGCGCCGTGCGGCCTCGGCAGCGCGGGTGGTGCGGATCATGGAATCCGAGCGTCTGGCGACGGCGCCGCCTCACTGGCGGGACTTCCTGGTCCGCCGCTGGCGGGTTCCTGAGCCTCCGGTATCGGTGCTGTTCCCGCGCGACGATACGGAGAAGGCGGACTGGGCGCGCTGGATCGCTCGCGGTTGGCAAGAGGGCGAGAAACAGGCGGACGCGATCTTTGCGGCGGACCTGGATCGCCTGAATGCGCTTCTGGAGGGGATCGCGCGCTGGAACACGCTCCACGGCGCCCGGATGGTCGGGGCTCCGAAGGTGGAGGTCAGCCGTTCGGCGACGGCCGGCGACGGCCGCGTGATGCGGGTCGGCGAGACGCTGGTCCGTCTCGGGCGGCCGGCGCAGCTCCAGCTTCGCTCGCGCGAGTGGCGGGGGTTCGTGTTCCGAAACGAGGGCGGTCAGGCAGGGGTCGGGCTTCCGGTTTGGGCGGAGGCGGGGCCGTGAGCGGCGAGAAGAAGGATACGGGCATGCTGCCGGGCGCTGGCCGCGGGTGCTACGGCGAAGGATCAGAACCGGCCAAGGACGGGCGGGCCGACGTCGAGCCAATGGGGGAGGGTAAGCAAGACGCCGAGCGCGAACGCCATGTAGAGCCAAAAACGGTGGCGGTTGAGGGATCGGCCGATGCGTCCTTGAGGATGCTTATGAGCCAATACCCTGAGAAAAATGGAGAAGATAACGACGTAGATCCCGAGGACGTTGGCGGCGAGGTAGGCGTATTCAACGAGGACTTCAAAGTTCTTGTTCATGAGGCGGATGGTTCTCTTTTTCTGACTGTGTGGCTTCTGGGGATGTTTGTCCTGTGTGCGTTGCAGGGCGGATTTTCGGAGTGGTGGCAGCTGGCAGTACTGGTCGGTGGGTACGGGTCGACGTTCGTCTGTACGTACCTGGATAGCAGGCCGAGCGGGGGGAGCCTGTCAATTGTGTCCCGGACTTCGTTCGTGGAAAGCCGGGCTGCGGTCGCGATGGTCGGCCTGGGCGCCGTGTTGTTCGGGTCTCCGGTTCTCGTTGAAGTCGCACCGGACATTATCGCGGTGGCGTGTGTGTTCGGCGGGATTGCGGATGGATATGCGGTAGGGCTGGTAGCGCGCGCTCATGGATGTTCCGCGATCAAGGCGGTGTCCATGGCGATCGGTGCAAGCGGCGTCGACGCGGAGGCACGGTCATGACCGGCCTCTGGGCGCCCGGCGAGCATGTGTTTCCGGTCGAGCGACTGGACGATTTCCTCCGCTGGGCGTGGGAGGAGCGGGCGTCGGACGTGTCGTTCCAGACCCAGGCGCCGGCATTGATCGAGGTGGACGGCCGGGTCCGGCAGGCGACCTCGGCGCCGCTGGACAACACGACGGTGGAGCGGATTGCGCGGGCGATCGGGCGGGAGACGGCGGACGGCGTGCTGCGGTCCGGACGCGCGGTGGATTGCGGGCATGCGGTGGGGCTGGAGCGCGGTCTGGATATCCGGTTCCGCTGCAATCTCTCGCCCGTCCAGGTGAAGCACGGGTTCGGGATTAACATCACCATGCGGCTGTTGCCGGGCGATCCTCCGACGCTGGACGAGCTGCATATCGAGGACGGGATCGTGGCGGCCATTGAGGCCTGCACGGGACTGAACCTTGTGACCGGCGTTCCCGGCAGTGGCAAGAGCACGCTGCTGGCTGCGGGAACCAGGCGTCTTCTGGAGATGGGGGCGGGCCGCATCCAGAGCTACGAGGCCCCGATCGAGTTCGTCTTCGACGGGGTCGAGACGGGCGGGACGAGCCTGATGTCGAGCTCGGAGATTCCGCGCCATTTCGTGGATTTCGCCGATGGCCTGCGGGCGAGCCTTCGCCGGCGTCCGGCGGCGGTGATCGTGGGCGAGGCCAGGGACAGGGAGACGGTGGAGGCGGCGATCAACGCGGCGGATTTCGGGATCGCGGTCTACAGCACGACGCACACGATCGGGGTGGCGAACACGATCCGCCGGATGCTGAGCGAGTTTCCCGAGGACGAGCGCGACGAACGCGGCGCGGCCCTGATCGACATGCTGAACCTGGTGGTGACCCAGGTGCTGCTGCCGAACCCCGGAGGCGGGCGGACGGCGGTGCGCGAGTGGCTCGTCTTCGATGCGGAGCTGAAGGCGGAGCTGCTGGATATGCAGAGGCAGTTCTGGCCGCGGCGGATATCCGAGGCGTTGAGGGAGACAGGCCACGGACTGGCGGTGCAGGCGGAGGCGGTGTTTGCCGAGGGGCGGATCGGGGCGCGGGACCTGGCGCGCATTCGCGCCTCGCACGGCATGGCGGGGAGCGAGGCATCGTGATGGCGGGAGGCGGGAATGGACGGGCTTGTCTGGCGCGACAGTGCGCGCGCGGTAAGGATCTGGGGGTTCGACGCGCGGCTGGCGCTGATGGCGTTTGCCTGGCTGTTCTGGCCCAACATTGCGACGACGGTCCTGTTGCTGCTGGCGTTCGTGGCGTTCCGGGTCGCGGAGAAGCGGGGCTACCGGCTGCGGGCGGCGATAAGGCGGGTGCGCGCGGCGAGTTGCGGGGGCCGGCGCGCGCTTTTCCTCGACCGCTATCGGCGCTTTGCGGACTTGCACTGACTCTGGGCGCGATGGGTTGGCTGCCGGCCAATGCCGGTTTCGATTTCGAGCCGGGGCTGCGGGAGGGCGTGCTGCTGCATGCGCCGGACGAGACATCGCTTGCGGAAACGGCGGCGAGGCTCGGACCGGCCGGGGTCAAGCTGCGCTGGGACCGGCGGGTGGAGGCCGGCAGGCCCGTGGACCGGGTCCATGGGGACTGGCGCTCGCTGCTGTTCGATGCGGGCCTAGCATGGCGACGCTTCGGGGACGAGCTGCATATCCGGCCGGCCGGCATCCGCGAGGGCGAGATCGAGTTCGCGGCGGCGCGCGCCGGTGCTTCGGACTGGCGGGTGTGGGCAGAAGAAACGCTTCGCTCGGTGATGTCGCGCTGGGGGGCGCGGGCCGGCGTCGAGGTCGTCTGGCGCACGGACCGCCATTACCGCGTCCATGACGGGAGGGTTTTCAGGGGTCGGACATTCGAAGAGGCCTCGGCGCTGCTGTTCGCGGCTCTGGGCGGGGTTCCGGACGCGCCGGCGGGAAGGCTGTCGGAGGACGGTGCCTCGATGGCGATGAAACATGTGAGGCGGACGGGAGTCGTTGAGCGATGACGGAGAGATCGGGAGAGCCGCTCGGAAGCGGACCGGACGGGTTGTTGATACCGGGGGATCTGGATGATGACCCGGCAGCGCCGGCGCTGTTGGCGGAGCCCGCGTATCGGGGCTCGCCGGAGGAGCGGATGGAGCGGGCGGAAACGTTGCTGGCGTCGCTGGATCGAAAGGTTCAGGGGCGATTAGAGACCGGCGAGCGGATTCTGAAAGCTGTCAAGCGGGCGGAAGACGATCGGCGAAGCGACTTCCTCGTGCTCCGTGGAAAGATGTTGGAGCTGTCGTGCGATATGGCGAGGGTGCCGGGGGATATGGCGACCCGGCATGGCCTGGAAGACGTAGAGCGGAGGCAGCAGAACGAGTTTGCCTGGTTGAGGGAGAGCCACGCCTGGCTGAGGGGCGCGGTGACGGTCGGATTGCCGGAGCAGCCTGGGCGCTCGGGGGTGTTCGCGTGGTGCGTGTTGTGGGCGATCGCGATGTTGGCCGTCCTCGCTGCCGGGGCCGTGGCGCTCGGTCTCGTCAGCGTGAATATCAGCTGGACGGGGCCCGGTCTTGCACAGACGGCTTCTGCGGTGCGCCCGGCGCCGCCCCGGTTGGATGTTGCGCCCGGAGTTGTCGTGCCGGCAGGCCGGGAGCGGCCCACGCCGGAGGCGGTGCCGCCATCGCGGGCGGAACTGCCGCCATCGCGGGCGGAACTGCCGCCATCGCGGGCGGAACTGCCGCCTTTGCTGGCGGCACCGGACCTGAACCCCGGGGACGTGGTTCCTCGGGTGGGATCGCCGCCGCGTTTTGAGGAGCCGGCCCGCAATCCCCGGGAGTTCGTTTTGCCGCCCGGGGAAGGGCCGCTCCGGGAGCAACATTTGGACAGGGTGGAAGAGCGGCGGAGGTCGATGCAGGCGCCGCCGTCTTTGGCTGTCCCCCCGGATCTGGCGCCTGTCGATCGGAAAAACGTGGAAGAGGCTCCGGGCCGGGAGGAAAGGGGAGTCGGACCGGACCGTCAGGATTTCCGGGTGGACGCGGCGCCGTAGTGCGGGAGGCGGAGCGGATGAAGGAAAGGGCCGTGAGGGCGGTTCGGAGGCTCGCGGGCTCGCGCCTGATGGGCGTGGCGATCGTGATGGGGACGGTGCTGTTTCTGGGAGCTGTGACATGGGCATGAATGCGGACCGGCTTGTGGCGATCGGCGAGTTCGAGCGCGGTCACCTGCAGCGCTCGTTCAAGAGGAGCCTGGTGGTGTTGCCGGTGGCGGTGGCCACGTCATTGCTGGGATTTTCCGGGCTCTGGATCGTCGGAGCCTACGGTGGGGCGTTCTGGCTTGGCTGGAGGGTTGGCGGTCGGGTGCAGCGCGGCGAGGCTCGCCGCGCGGAAGGGTTCGTTGCGCGGTTTGTTGCGTGGGACGATGCCCGGCCGGCATTGATCTTCTTCGTTGTGCTGCTGCCGATCCCGTTGCTGCTGGTCTGGATAGATGCGTTCGCAATGTCGCTTGAGGGGATGGAACCGGATTCCCTGACTGCCGACGAAGCATTGGGGCTGCTGGCGGCGGCATATGAGTCGGTATCGGGATGGGACAAGCCGTGGCTTCCGCTGTTGGCCGCGCCGACCGTTTCGCTCGGGATCGTTTCGGGCCTGACAGATGGCCTGTGGGCGGGCTCGGTGCAATCGAGGACGGGTGCGCGTTTCGGCCAGACAATTCCGTTCGGACGGGACTGGACGGAGTGGAGGCAGGAACGGCGCGAGCGTCGCCAGGCCTATCTCAGGGGAGGCGGTTGATGGAGTTGCGCGCGAAGAAGACGTGTGCCTGGGCGGTTTCGGCATTGGTGGGCACCGCGACGATCGGGTGGTCGGTGGATATCAAGACGGCATCGGGCCAGGAGGCGGACGGCGTGCTTGTGGCCGGTCTTCGCACGAACGGAGCGGAGGTGATGCCGCTCGGTCGCAGGGGATTGCTCGAGGGGTGGCTGGTCACGCCTCGCGGCAAGTCTCCTTACACGCTTTATGTGGACGAGAGCGGCCACGGGGTGATGGGGCTGCTGTTCGGGCCTGACGGCCGGGAGTTGACGGAGAGCCAGGTGGCGGCCGTCAGGGAGGCGGCCGGGCGACCGCCCGGCGATATCGGGAAGCGGTCCGGGACTTCCGTATCGAAGGTGGAGCCGCGAGCCCGGGCTTTGCGGACCCTGCCACGGGCGGAGACGGGCGGTGTCGGGTCATCCTATCGGGGGCTGCTGGCGGAGAAGTCCAGGGTTGCGGCGGTACCGGAAGGACTGCCGCAAGGGCGCAGGCCCGGGGCAGCGGGCCGGTTGCTGCCAGGGATATTCGAGGCGGCGTTTGCAGTGGAGGGGTTCGACCTCGGCGAGTCCGGTCCGCAGGTCGCGATCTTCGCCGATCCGACCTGTCTTCCTTCCCGGGCGGCGGTTGCGGAGCTTGCGCGCCGTGCGCTCGACGGCGGGATCGTGTTGCGCGTGGTGCCTGTAGGGGCGCGCGGCGCGGACGCCGAGGTCATGGCCGCGCTGGTGCTGGGTGCGGAGGACCGGGCGCGGACCTGGTTCACGCTCGATCGCGAGGACGAATGGCCGGCGCCCGGTGCGGAAGCGGCGGCAGGTGTGGCGCTGAACCGGAAACTGTTCGAGCGCACGGGTTCGGAGTTTGTGCCCTTTGCTCTGATGCGCGAGCCGGACGGGCGGATCGCCTCGGCGGTCGGAGCGGACTTCAGGGAGTGGTTCGGCGACGGGGCGGCGGAATGAGAGCGGTTGCCGGGAGTGTTGCGGCCTGGGTTGCCGTCCTGTGGGTGGCAGGCGCGGCGCCCGGTGTCTCGGCCGAATACCGGGGCATGACGCAGGATTTGCTGTTGCGATTGGGGCCGTCGTCGCCGTTCTGGTTCCTGTGGTTGATATGCCTTGTGATGGCCGTGGGGTTGTCCTGGCGCCTGTTGATGAGGCTGAAAGGGCGTCTGGACGCCGGAAGTCCTGTCGGGGTCGTCGGTGTTGCGGTGAGCGTGGCGGCGGTCGGGGCTTTGTGGCTGTTTGTCTGGATATTGGCTGGCGCGCCTCCCTTCGGGCCGTTGCCCGTCCCTGTGTGGCCGGCGGACTGAGCGATGCGGGTTCGGCTGAAACGGGCGGTTGATGCGGGTTCGGGGGCCTCGGTGGCGGCGCCCGCGCTTGCGTTTCTTTGCCTTGGGGGAGGGGCGCCGGGGCTGGCCGACCGGTACGGGAGCAAGGCGCAGGACCTGCTGCTGCGGTGGACGCCGGGGGAGGGCGCCTTCGGCCCGGTCCTGAATGCGGCGTTTGCGCTGGCGCTGGCGTTCTGGGCTGTCCTTGCCCTGTGGGCATGGCGGCGCGGCAGCACGGTCGGGTTCGTCGTCTACGCGGTGTGGTTCACCGTCTTTGCCGCGGGCTGGGTATTCGGTCTGGAGTTCGTGGAGGCATGGGTCCTGCGAGATCAGGCGCCCTGGTGGGCCCGATGAGCGACCTCCGGCAGGCGGTTGCGGCGGCTGCGCGGAGCCTTTCCTTCGAGCGGTCCGCGCATCACGGCTGGCGCCGGGTCGCCTTTGTGCTGCTCGGCATGAACGTGCTGCTGACGCTGGGTCTGTGGAGCTATATCGAGCTTCACGACACGGTCTATGTGACGATCGCGGCGACGCCGGACGGCAAGATCATCGAGGCGCAGGGGCTGGAAGAGCCGGTGCGCACCGACGCCTCGCTGAAGAACTGGGCGGTAACGGCGGTCACGGAGGCGTTCACCTTCGGGCATCACGACTGGCGCCCAAGGCTCGGGGCGGTGCGGGTCTATTTCACGGACGAGGGCTTCGACTCCTTCGTGGCGGGGCTCGAGGAGAGCCTCTATCTCGACCGGATCCGGGACAACTACCAGGTCGCGAGCGCAGTGGCGCAGGGCGCGCCGGTGATCACGGATGCGCGGATATTCGCGGACGGGCGCGCGGGCTGGCAGCTCGAGTTTCCGATGCTCATCACGTTCCATGCGGGCCGGAAGACCTCGTCCACGAAGATGGTGACGAAGGTGCTCGTGATGCGGGTGCCGTTCGACGAGCGGGCGTCCGGTATCGGCATCGAGCAGATTTTCGTGACGAAGGCGGTGCGGACATGAGGTTCGGATGGGTGGTGGCGGCCGGGGTCGCGGCCGGGCTCGCAGGCATGACGGGCATGGCCGATGCGCAGGCGCCGAGGCCGGGGGATGTCTGGCCGGAACAGGCGGTTCCGGAGGAGGAAGCGGCGACGGCCGGGCGCCGGGTGATGCCGTTCACCCAGGAGGATATCCGGCTGCTGGGCGAGCTGGTCCGCCAGCAGCAGCGCGCGACGCTGGAGGGCGCCGGGTTCCGGCCTTCGGGGCGGATCAGGCGGGTTGCGGTCGACCCCGGGGCCGGGGCTGCGGTGCCGGCGGTCGAGGTGCGGCACGGGTTCACCACGGTGCTGTCCTGGTCGGATACGACGGGCTCGCCCTGGCCGGTGGAGGAGGTGCTGGTGGACTCGCAGTTCCTGCCGGGCGAAGGCGGGGATGAAGGCGGGGCCGGGCATCTGGTCTATCTCGCCCCGAAGCGCCGTTTTCTGGCCGGCAATCTGGTGGTGAAGCTGCGGGGCCTGGCGGAGCCGCTGGTAGTGCTGCTGCAGGACAGCGGCGGACCCGAGAGCGATTTCCGGGTGGAGATGCGCCTGGCGCGGCCGGGTCCGGGGGTGGATGCGGCGGCGCTGATGCGCCCGGCGAGCTTTCATGCTGGCGACGAAGAGCTCGCGGGGCTGCTTGCGGGCGCGATCCCGGAGGGCGCGGTCCGGGTCGAACTCAGCGGCGGAGACGCGGGCGACCGGGCCTGGCGCCAGGGCGAGGACCTGCTGCTGCTGAGCCGCCATGTGGTGCTGTCTCCGGGGCCCTGGGCGGCGGAGCGCGGCTCGGGCGGACGCTGGGCCTACAGGCTGCCGGCGGCGCCGGAGCTCTGGGTCTCGCTCGACGGGCGCGAGCGGCGGGTTTCCGTGCGTGAGGGAGGCCCCTCGATCTGGGCCGGCGCTTCGGAGGGCGGCGGGCGATGATGGCAAGCCTGTTCCTGGCCGTTGTGCTGCTCCTGGGGGCGGCGCCGGCGTCCTTCGCCCTGGATGGAATCGATGCCGGCGTGAAGTTGAACCCGGCCGACGGGACTGGCCACGAGGTGTACGAACAGGGACTGGAAAAGAGGAACCGGCAGGACCGCGAGGAAAAGGGGAAAAAAGGCGAGTCCCACATCGATGTCATGTCGGGGGCGGTCGGCGAGAGGCAGCGTGAGGCGCTGAAGCCTCCGGAGGTGATATCGCGGCCGCGGGAGGACAAGGCGGAGCCGGAAGCAGCGGCGCCCGAGACGATTCCGGTGGAGCGCGTGCAGCCGCGCCGGGATTGGGAGCCGGAGCCGGCCGCAGACTACGCCCGGCCGGCGGGCGAGGATGAGGGCAATCTCGATGCGGTCGTGGCGGCGCTGGTCGATGCGATCAACAGGCCTCCCGACATTCGCAGGATCGCCTGGGGGGTGCGGGAAGCGGAGCGCCCGGACGGTGGCGGGGCGCGCGTGCCGGAGCCAACGGCGCCACTGCCTCGCGTGGGCGCCGGCGACGCTTTCTATGCGCGCGTCATGCATGCGGTGAACTCGGACTATCCGGGACCGGTGCTGATCGAGCTGCTACAGCCGCCGCTTGCGGGGGCGGTCGCGCGCGGCGGGTTCCAGCTGGTGCGCGAGCGCATGGTGATCCGGCTGTCGTCGCTGGACGTCGCCGGCGAGACGGTTCCGGTCGACGCGGTGGCGGTCGGCCTCGACTGCGCGTGTTTCGGCGTGGCGGGCGATGTCTCCTACCACTGGTGGGAGCGGGTGCTTCTGCCGGCGGCTACCGGTTTTGTCGAGCAGTATCTGATCGCGCGGGCGGAGCCGGAGCGCCGCGTGGTCACTGTGGGCGGGGAAACCGTCGTCACGGAGGAGAGCGGGCGCAGCGCCCGGCAGGCCCGGGATGCCGGACTTGCGGCTGCCGCCGGGCGGGTCGGCGACGTTCTTCTGCAGCAGGCCCCGTCGAGGCAGACGGTCGAGATTCCACGCAATTCGGAAGTGGCGGTGATGTTCGCCGAGCGGCTGGCGCGGCCGTCCGCGGCAGCGCCCTCGGAGGCTGCGGTGACCGCGCCGGCGCCTCCGCGCGTCGAGCGGGTGCGCAGGCAGGCTGCCGGCAATGAGGAGGCCGGGCAATGAACGGGCAGGGCCTCGGCGATGCGTTGATTTCGTTCGTTTCGACGCTGCTGGTCCCCGGTATCGGGCTGGTCGAGATCGCCTGTTACGTCATCGGCGGGGTGGTGTTCCTGCAGGCTCTGCTCCGGCTGATGCGGTCGGGGGAAGAAGGGCTGCGGGGGCCGTCGGGCATGGGCACGGCGCTCACCTTCCTGGTCGCGATCGTGTTCCTCACCTTCCCGCAATGGCTGGACGCCTGGGGCGAGACGCTGTTCGGCGGCACGGAACGGGGTGCGGCGGCGACGCTGGCCTATGTGCAGGGGGAACGCGGCGAGCGCTACCGGCTGCTGCTCTGGGCGGTGTTCAAGATCGTCCAGTTCGTTGGCCTGTTCGCGTTCCTGAGGGGCACCTTCGTGCTGCGCGATTCGGCGGACGGGCGCAACGGCGCGACGGCCGGGAAGGCCTTTGCGCACATCGTGGGCGGCGTGTGCGCCTGGCACATCGTGTGGGTGATCGACCGGGTCCAGAACACGCTCGGGATCGCGCCGCTCAGCATTACGGAAGGTTGAACATATCGAACCTGAAAGGAGACGGAAGATGGTTTCGAGGACGGTGACGGATCGCCTGGGCCTGCTTGCATTGCTGGTGCTGCTGGCGGTGGCGGCGGAGCCGGTGCTGGCGAAGGACCTGGGCGACATGGCGCAGAAGAGCGCGACCGCGCTCGAGCAGTTCCCTCTGGTCGTGCAGATCCTGTTCTATGTGGTGGGCGGGTTCCTGATGTTGATGGGCCTGTACAAGTTCAAGCGCATGCAGGACAACCCGCAGCAGCAGAGCTTCATGGGCGCGGTGGTGACCGCAGCGGTTGGCGTCGGAATGATCTTCTTCCCGTCGGCGGTCGAGATGCTTGGCGGGACGCTCGACCTGGATCCCGGCGGCACGTTGACCCGGCCGCAGATGCAATAGGCGGCCGGGTGCGGTGTTCCGCCAGCTGAACGATGCGGTCCGCTACTGGTGGACCTTGCGGCGCAAGCCGCTTGAGGCGTTCATGGAGCCGGTGGCGCTCGCCGGCGACGCGCTGCTCTGCCAGGACGGCTCGCTTGTGACACTGCTGCGCATCGAGGGCTCGCGTTCGATCACGGGTTCCCGGGAGCTCGCGCAGTTCGTTGAGCTGGCGCAGCGGCGCCTGAACGGCGCTTTTCTCGACCGGGGACATGCGCTGCATGTCATGCTGGAGCGCGCGCCGGATGCGGCGCGGGCCGCGATCGATGCCGCGGCTGCGCGTCAGCGGCGACAGTCGGAGCGTCTCGGCCTGGCGCTGGACGATGTGATCGCGGAGCGGTCCGGGCGGCTGGCGGAGCTGTTGACGGGCGAGACGGGGGCTCTGGCCTGCTGGACCCGGCCGCAAACAGTGCCCGGTCCGCAGCTCGCTCGCGAGAGGAAAGAGCTGAGGAGACGGCTCAAGGAATGGCTTCCGGGCAAGAGGGAGTCGCAATGCCCTCTTCAGGTCGTGGACAGCCTGCCGCCCCGGCATGAGGCGTTTGTGGCGAGCGTGGCGTCGCTTCTCGGCGAGGCGGGGCTGATGGCGGAGCAGCTGGGGTCGCACGAGGCGGTGCGGTCGATGCGGGCGCTGCTGAACGGCCCTGAGGCGGCGGGTCCGGACTGGCGCCCGGTCGGGCCCGGGGACGATGCCTGGCCGCGGTTCACGGAGCCGCCGGAGCTGGGCTCGTTCCCGCCCCCGCTCGCGCCGCAGCTTCTGGTTCGGGAGCCTGAGGTCGAAGCGGGAGGCCTCCGGATCGGGGGCAGGCTGTACGGGGCGGTGGACATGGTGCTCGGGCCCCGCCTGGAACGGCCGTTCTCGGAGCTCATGACCAGGCTTGCGGAGGCGGATATCCCGTTCCGGTTCTCGATGGTAATCGAAGGCGGCGGCATGGCGGGTTCGGGGTCGTCGGTCGCGCTCGCGGCGGCCTCGGTGCTGGCCGTGACCTCCGAGGACAGTCGTCATGTAAGGGACGCGCTCATCGGCCTGCGGGCGGTGCGCAGCGACGAGCAGGCGGTGGTGCGGGTGCGCATCGGGTTGCTGACCTGGGTGGAGGAAGAGGAGGACGAGCCGGCTCTGGCCCGGCGTCTCGGTCGCATGCAGCAGATCTGCGAGGGCTGGGGCGAGTGCGAGTTCTCGCCTCTCGTGGGGGACCTCCTGGAGGCGTTTGCGGGAACGGTGCCGGGCTTTGCCCTTGGCGGGACGCCGGAGCCGGCGCTGGCGCCGCTTTCGAAGGTGCTCGGCATGCTGCCGCTGTTCCGTCCGGCCTCGGCGGTGAGGCCGGACCGCGCCGACTACCTGTTCCGGAGCGAGGACGGCAAGCCGCTCGGCTACAGCCTGGAGGAGAGCGGGGATTTCGGGTTCGACCTGGTTTACGGCATTCCGGGCCGTGGCAAGAGCGTGCTGCTGGGCTCGCTGTCGCTGGCGTTCTGTCTCCAGGGCGGGCGCCGGCGCTTGCCCCTTCTGGCCGTGGTGGATATCGGGCCTTCGTCCTCGGGCATGATCTCGATGATCCGCGAGGCGCTGCCGGAGGACCGGCGCTACGAGGTCGGCTGGTTCGCGCCTCAGATGACGCGCGCGCATGCGATCAATCCCTGCGACACGCAGCTCGGCTGCCGCTTTCCGCTGCCTCCGGAGCGGGCGTTCCTGACCAATCTGCTGGCGCTGATCCTGACGCCGGCGGGAGCGGCCGGCGTCCCGGACGGGGTGGCCGAGACGATCTCGCCGATGATCGAGAAGATCTACCGGATGCGCGAGGACGGCCGCCCGGGTGCGGAGCCGCATCCCTACACGAAGGGCCGCGACGCGGAAGTGGACGGGGCGCTTGAGCGCCAGGCCATTCACCTTCCGGGCTCGCCCCTTTGGTGGGAGGTGGTGGACCTGCTGTTCGACGCCGGCGAGGTGGATGCGGCCGGGCGCGCGCAGCGTTATGCGGCGCCGACGCTGCTCGATTGCCTGACGGCGGTGCGGGAGCCGGAGGTCCAGGACCTGGTGGGCAAGGCGACCTACGGGTCGGGCGGCGAGCCGGTGACGGCGGCGGTGGTGCGCATCATGACCGCGCTTTCGGGCCAGTGGCCGCTCATGTTCGAGCCGACCGCCTTCGATATCGGGCATGTCCGGGTGGCGGCGATCGACCTGGCGGCGGTAGCGCCACAGGGCAGTCCCGAGGCGGATCGCCAGACCGCGGCGATGTACATGCTCGCCCGTCACGTGCTGACGCGGCACTGGTGGGTCGGCGAGGAGGTGCTGGGCGAGGTCCCGGAGAAATACCGGGCCTGGCATGAGCGGCGCATTCGCGAGGTGAGGGAGACGCCGAAGCGGCTCGTGTTCGACGAGTATCACCGCACGGCCGCGGCGCCCGGGGTCCGGGCCCAGGTGGACCGGGACGTGCGCGAGGCGCGCAAGCAGCGCGTGCGGTTGATGCTGGCCTCCCAGCGCGAGGGGGATTTCGGCGACCTGGCGGAACTCGCGACCGGTTTCTGGATCCTGGGGTCGGGCGGGACGACCGAAGACGAGGCGCGCCACCTGGCCGAGATGTTCGGGCTCGGGGACGCGGCGGTAGAAGCCATCCGGTTCCGCCTCACGGGACCGTCGCGGACGGGCGCGCCGGCGCTGCATGTCGCCAGGGACGCCGGCGGGCAGTTCGAGCAGATCCTGGTGAACTCCGTGGGACCGGTCGAGCTCTGGGCGCTCAACACGGCGCCGCGCGACGTCGCGCTCAGGAACCGCGTCCAGGCGCGGATCGGCGCGGCGGCTGGACGCGCGGCGCTGGCCGCGATGTTCCCGTCGGGCTCCGCCAGGGACCGTGTCGAGGCGGAGGTTCGAGCGCTGGAAGGCCGGGGCATGGAGGCCTCGGTCGAGGA
>LXNI01001649.1_pt1 | contig 18300 bp, 19 predicted proteins | sample 809091 | NCBI WGS metagenome assembly LXNI01 (sample SAMN04870527, study PRJNA318959) | sponge metagenome | biome: 01000161; feature: marine sponge reef; material: water | host: Sarcotragus foetidus | place: Greece: Milos, Mediterranean Sea | collected 2013-05-29 | depth 5-7 m | reverse complement strand
GCCAGATCGCCGGCCTCCCGCACGATGGGGCTGAAAGCCGACCGCTGCAGCGCGGTCGCCTGCTCGTTGACCGTGGAGATGATGCTCTGCCAGAGCACCTGCAGGTCGACGCCGTCGAAGCGCCGCTTCGGCGCGCCGGCGCTCGGCGCCGAGCCGCCGGGGCTTGCAGCCACAGAACTCATGCCGCCTCCTCCCGTTGTGCCAGCAGGCTGCCGTCGGCGTTGACCTCGACGGTCCAGCCGGGGCGGATCACCACGGTCGTCTCGGCCTCGGAGATGATGACCGGGCCGGCCAGACGCGTCCCGGCCGGGAGCCCGGCGCGCTCGTAGATTGCCACCTCGTCGGGTTCTCGATCCCGGCCGAAGCGAACCGTGCGCCGGGCGGTGGGGGTGGCGTCGCCTCCGGCCGGTGCCGCCAGATCGGGCTCCACGCCTGTCACAGGCGCCCAGGCCGACAGCCGCCACGTCACGACCTCGGCGGGCACGTCGTCGATCGTGAGCCCGTAGACCTGCTTGTACTCGGCTTCGAAGGCGGCGAGCGTCTCGGCGTCGCCGGTCGGCCACTCGGGCCCCTCGCCCAACCAGACGGTGATCTCGTTGCCCTGGCCGCGGTACCGGACGTCGATGCCGTAGCGGAAACGCACCCGCTCGGCGGGGACACCCGCGCCGGCCAGCACACGCCGCCCCTCACGGCGCATGGACTCCAGCAACTCGTCGGTGTCGTCGCTGCGCAGCTCGGTCAGCGGCCGCAGCAGGCTGCGTGCGAGGTCGATGCGCACAGGGGTGACCAGGGTCCCGAAAGCCGAGAGCACGCTGGCGTGCACCGGGAACACCACCCGCGGGGACTCCACCAGCTCGGCCACCCGGCAGGCGTGCACGGGACCGGCCCCGCCGAAGGCCAGCAGCGTGACGCCGCGCAGATCCACTCCCCGCTCGACGGCGTGCATGCGCGCCGAGGCGGCCATGTTCTGGTCGACGACCTCCACGATGCCCGAGGCGAGGCTCTCGAGGCCGAGTTCGAGGCGCTCGGCCAGCGGTCCGGCCGCGGTCCGGGCGGCGCCGACATCCAGAGGCATCTCCCCGCCCAGGAACTCCTCGGCGCTGAGGTATCCCACGAGCAGGTCGGCATCGGTCACCGCAGGCTCCGTTCCACCACGCCCGTAGGAGGCCGGTCCGGGGTCGGCGCCCGCCGAGACGGGCCCCACCCGCAGCAGCCCCAGGTCATCGACGCGTGCCAGGCTCCCGCCGCCGGCGCCGATCTCCACGAGGTCCACCGAGGGCACCAGCACCGGGTAGCCGGACCCCTTCTTGAAGCGATAGACCCGGGCGATCTCGAAGGCGGAGGTGAGCGACGGTTCGAAATCCTCGATGAGGCAGGCCTTGGCGGTGGTGCCGCCCATGTCGAAGCACAGCAGGCGATCCTCCGCGAGGCGCTGCGAGTACCAGGTTCCGGCCAGCGCACCCGCCGCCGGCCCCGACTCCACGAGCCGTATCGGCACGCGGGCGGCCTCGGTGGCGGAGACGACTCCCCCGTTGGAGAGCATCATCAGGACCGCGCCCCCAAAGCCCTCGGCGGCGAGCCAGCGCTCCAAGTCGTCCAGGTAGGTGCCCAGCACGGGCATGGCGGCGGCGTTGCAGGCCGTCGTCATCATGCGGGGGTACTCCCGGATCTGCGGCGCCACCTCGGCCGACAGGCAGACGGGGACCCCCAGGGCCGCGGCCAGGTACTCCCCGGTGGCCCGCTCGTTGGCGCCGTTCATGTAGGAGTTCACGAAGCACACGCCCACGGCCTCGGCCCCCGCGGCGGCCAGTTCGGCGGCAATGCGGTCGAGTTCGGCGACCGCCGGGGCGCTCAGCACCTCGCCGCGGGCGTTCACCCTCTCGTCAACTTCGAGGATCCTGTCCCGGGGGATCGGCGGGTCGGGGAACTCGATCTGCAGGTCGTACATGTCGTAGCGGTGCTCGTCGCGGATCAACAGCGTGTCGGCGAATCCCTGGGTCACGACGAGCGCCGCACGCCCGGCGCGGCGCTGCACGAGGGCGTTGGTGACCAGCGTGGTGGCGTGCACGATCGGGGCGGTCACCTCGGCGGCGGTCACCCCCGCACGGCTCAGCACACTGCCGATGGCCGCACGCACGGCCTCCAGCGGGTCGGAGGGTGTCGTCAGTTCCTTGTGCACGGCCACGCGGCCGCTCTCGGCGTCTAGCAGGACGGTGTCGGTGAAGGTGCCGCCGATGTCGACGGCGAGGCGCCAATCAGCCATCTGTCGCCGAGTCCTCTCTCACGTTGGTTGCGGTGCGGGAATTGCCCGATAGCGCTAGGCGCCAATCAGCCATCTGTCCCGGACTCCTCCCGCACGGCCCCGGTGGCTGCGGCGGTTGCTTCGGCCAGGTCGTCGCGCGGCGGGGCGAAGACGTCGAGGATCCAGCACTCGTTGTACTCGTCGTCGCCCACGAAGACGCTGTCGCCGTGCCACACGCCCCGGTAGGCCAGGTACGAGTCGCCCGGGCCCAGCACCACCCGCTCCCGCTCACCCGGCGGGGCTGATTCGTCGCCGATGCGGAAGTCCAGGGCGCCGCGCACCACGATGCCGAGCTGCTCGTGGTGGGGGTGGTGGTGCAGGTACGACCCGGGCGTGCCCCCGGCGATGCGCCAGAAGCACAGCTGCAGGCCGTCGCCGGTGATCACCCGGCGGCGGAAGCCCGGGCGGGCCGTCTCGGTGAACGCCTCGTCGTCGAGGAAGAAGACGGTCCGGCGGCCGGCATCCAAGCGGTTGGCCTTTCCTCTGCGGCGGCGGGCTCAGCCGAGGCCGACAGCGGCGAAGCGCTTGCGCTCGGCGGGCAGGTTCAGCGGCTCGACGATGGCCTGATGCTCGGCGTCGCCCCAGTGCTCCGGCGGCACCAGCCACATCACCTCGAACTCCAGGCCGTCGGGGTCGCGGGCGTAGAGGCTCTTGTTGCAGCCATGGTCGCTGGCGCCCACCAGGGCGCCCTCGGCTTCCAGGCGGCGCTGCGCCTCCTCGAGGGCGCCAAGCGTCGGCACCTCCCAGGCGATGTGGTACAGGCCCACGGTGCGCCGGCCGGCCTGCGACGCCGCCGCCTGCTCGCCGACGCTGAAGAAGGCGATGTCGTGATGGTTCTCCGACTCGGGGGCCCGCATGAAGGCGAACGCCCCGCCGGGGCCGTCGATGACCTGCTCGAACCCCAGCACCTCGGCGTAGAACTCGGCGTGGCGCCGAGCGTCGCGCACGTAGAGAACGGCGTGGTTCATGCCGGTGATGCGCATGGTGGCTCCCCTCGTTCGACGCCCGCGCGACGGCTCAGGATAACGCGACCGCGGGCAGGGCCTGCCGGCTCGACGGCCCGCACCGGCTCGACGGCCCGCACCGGCGCGCCGGGCCGCCGGGCCGCGCCGGCTGTCCGGCTCAGGAAGGCTCGGTGCGCTCGTTGAATCCCAGCAGCACCAGCACCGGCGGGATCTGTGCCACGACCGACACCGAGGCCTGGCGCAGGTACATGCGCAGGATTCCCGACGCCTCCCCGTCCAGCGCCCACGACACGATGGCCTTGATGGGGTTGGCGTGCGAGCACACCAGCACCGTCTGGTTCGCCGAGGTGGCCAGCAGGTGCTCGCCGGCCTGCACCGAGCGGTCGTACAGCGAGGCGAGCGACTCGCCGCCGGCGGGGGCGTAGCCGGGGTCGGCGCTCCAGGCGTCGATCAGCTCGCCCGACGCCAAGGGCACCGGCGTGCCCTCCAAGGCGCCGTAGTCCATCTCCGCCAAGCGGTCCTCGACGATCACGTCCGCGCCGAAGTCGGCGTGCAGCAGCGTCTCGCGGGCTCGGCGGCGCGGGCTGCTGACCACCTTGTCGATCTGCCAGTGCCGGCGCACGTACTCGCCCGCCGCGACGGCCTGCCGGCGCCCCAGGTCGTCCAGCGGCAGATCGCTGGCGCCCTGCAGCAGCCCCTGGCGGTTCAGGTCGGTGCGCCCGTGGCGCAGCAGCACCAGATGCGTCTCCGGTCCGCGCCCCGAGGCGCTGTGCGGTACCCCCGCGGCAGCCCCCTCAGATGCTGTCGAGGATGATCCGCCGGGCATTCTCGGTGTCCTTCTTCAGTTGGGCCGCCAGCGCGTCGATACCGCTGAAACGCCGTTCGCTGCGCAGGAAGCGCAGGAACTCCACCTGCACCTGATGGCCGTAGAGGTCGCCGTCGAAGTCCAGCAGGTGCGCTTCGAGGATCGAATGCGCCGCGTGCTCGAAGAAGGTGGGCCGGCGCCCGATGTTGATGGCGCAGCCGTAGCGGGCGCCGTCGCTGTCACAGAAGAGCCCCGCGTAGACCCCGTCGGCGGGCCACGCCCTGTCGGTGGCCACGGGAATGTTCGCCGTCGGGAACCCGACGGTGACGCCGCGGCGGTCGCCTTCGATCACCACGCCTCCAATGGCGTACGGGCGGCCCAGCATCTGGGCCGCGTCGGCCACCCGGCTGCCGGCCAGTGCCCGGCGGATGGCCGTGGAGGACACCGGCTCGGGGGCGCCGGCGAACCGGTACAGGTCCACGGTCTCGACCTCGAACCCGCAGCGGGCGCCGGCGACGCGCAGCGTGCCGGTGGAGCCCTCGCGGTCGCTGCCGAAGTGGAAGTCCGCACCGGCCACGACCACCCGGGCGTTCAGCCCCTCCACTAGCACCTCGCCGACGAACTCCTCGGCGGACGTGGCGGCCAGACGGTCGCCGAAGGGCAGCACGACGGCCCGCTGCAGGCCCAGCGACTCGAACAACTCGAGCTTCTGGGGCAGGTCGGTGAGCAGCAGCGGGGCGTTCTGGGGGCGCAGGGTGAACGCCGGATGCGTGTCGAAGGTGAGGACCGTGGGGCACAGGTCCTCGGCGCCGGCCCGCTCCACGACCCTGCCGAGGATCTCCTGATGCCCCACATGGACGCCGTCGAAGACGCCCACGGCGACGGCGGACGGCGGCGAGCCGGCGGGCGGCGCGTCCAGAATCTGCATCCCAATGGGAGGCTACCGGTGCGGCCCGATCCTCAGAGGGCGCCGAGGACGAGCTGCACGATCCGCCAGCCCACGTAGACCGCGGTGGCCACTGCCACCAGCCAGAAGTGCCACGGGGCGCGCACCTCCTCCTCGCTGGGCTCGCCGGCGCCGGGCGCCAGGTCTGCCTGCTCGGTGGGTTCGCCGCAGGCCGGGCAGGCGCCGCCGGGGTCCAGCGCGGCGGGCGTGAAGTAGCGCTGGCAGGGTCCGCACCAGGGCACGGGCTGCGCTCGAGGGGCTCTAGACGCGGCGGACGGCCAGGATGGCCACGTCGTCGCCGAGGGGGGTGTCGCTGAAGTCGCGGGCCGCCTCCAGCAGGTGCCGGCACAGTTCGCTGGGATCCAGCAGCGGCTCGCGGCGCAACAGCATCGCCACGGCCTCCTCCCCGAACAAGTCGTCGCCGCGGCGCGCCTCGATGAGGCCGTCGGTGTAGAGGACCGCCACGTCGCCCCGCATGAGAGGGATCTCGCGGCTGAAGTAGCCGCTGGACTGCTCCAGCATCAGCAACGGCCCGGTGGCGCTGAGCGGCAGCACCTCGCGCTGATGCCAGAGCCACGCCGTGGGGTGCCCGGCGGAGGCGTAGCGCAGCGTCCCGGCGCCCGTGTCGAAGACGACCACGACCAGGGAGATGAACTCCTCGGTGCGCTCGACGTTGAAGATCTGCCGGTTGAGCTCCTCCACGGCCTGAGCGGGGTCGCGGAACTGCCGCAGGAAAACCCGCATGAGGTACTTCGCCTGGAAGGCCGTGATGGAGGATTCGATCCCCTTGCCGGCCACGTCGCCGATGACCGCGGCCAGGCGGCCAGGCGTGACCTCGAACACGTCGAAGAAATCACCCGCCATGAGACCCGAGCCCGCCAGGTAGACCTGCCCGACGGCGAACCCGTCGAAGCCGGCCAGGCTCTCGGGGGCGAGCCGGCCCGCCCAGGCCCGCGGCGCCAGTTCCTCCTGCGCCAGCGCCTCCTGGGCCCGGCGCTCGATGTCGAAGCGCTCCCGGGCCATGCGGAACTCGCTGCCCGACTTGCGTCCCCACATCATCGTCAGTGCCGCCGGCACTCCCACTACCAGCATGAGCACGGTCCAGAACCCGGTCTCGGTGGTGACTAGGAACAGCGCGATGATCGCCAGCAGCAGGTACAGGGAGGCGGCGTGCAGGTCCCGCAGGAAACCGGACCGTGCCAGCGCCTCCGCGGCGTGGGCCTCTGACTGCTCGGCAGAGCCGGCGGGTTCGGCGGCGCCCTCGGGCCGCTCGGCCTCGCGGCGGCTCGCCATCGCCGTCCGTACCTGCTGGTAGAAGCGCCACCGGTAGCGGGCGATGCGCCCCCAGCTGAAGCTGGCTACGAAGCAGAGGGCCGCGGTGATGCCGAGGATGATCTCCTGCACGGATTCCGAATCTACTCGCGGCCTGTCACCGGGCCGTTGCCGGCCGGCGGAGCGTGCTCAGCGGAAACGCACGTGGAACTTGAGCGGCACCGAGCCCAGGCCAAACGTCTCGGCGAGCCGCCGCTGCAGGTAGCGCAGGTAGGTGGGCGGCAGGCGCCGGTTCACGAACAGGGTGAAGGTGGGCGGATCGGTCGCCCCCTGGGTGGCGTACAGCACGCGGGCGCCGCCGGGCGCGGCGTGCGCCGCCTGCGCCTCGCGGATCGCCCGGTTCACGGCCCGGGTGGGGATGCGCCGCCGGTACTGCTCCACGGTGCCGGCGAGGTTCTCCAAGATCCGGTTCACTCCCCGTCCGGTGCGGGCGGAGACGCCGAGGATCGGCGAGCCGCTGAGGAACCCCAGCCGGTCGCTCACCTGCTCGCGGACGGCGCGCCGGCGGCTCTCGTCGAGCAGGTCCCACTTGTTCAGCAGCAGCAGGATCGGGCAGCCGGCGCCGTCGATCCGCTCGGCGAGGCGCTGATCCTGGTGCGTGACCCCCTCGGTGGCGTCGACCATCAGCAGCACCACGTCGGCCCTGTCGACCGACCGCAGGGCGCGGAGCATGGCGTAGTACTCGGTGTCCCCCTCGATGCGGCTGCGGCGGCGCAGGCCGGCCGTGTCGACGAGGCGCAGTTGCCCCAGCGGTGTCTGCACCAGCGTGTCCACGGAGTCCCGGGTGGTGCCGGGCATGTCGTGGGTCACCGAGCGCTCCTCGCCGGCGAGGCGGTTGAAGAGCGTGGACTTCCCCACGTTGGGCCGGCCCACGATCGCCACCGATACGGTGCCGGCGTCGTCGGTGTCGGCGGTGGCAGTGCCGGCGGTGGTGGGTGCGCCGGCCCCCTCCTCGCCGCCTGCCGGCGCGGCGACGCCGGCGGCAGCGGGCAAGCCGGCCACGACAGAGTCGAGCAGGTCGGCGCAACCGCGCCCGTGCAGCGCGCTGACGGGGTGCGGGTCGCCCAGCCCGAGCGTCACGAATTCCCAGATGAGAGGCTCCCGACCCTCGTCGTCCACCTTGTTGACCGCCACGAACACCGGCCCGGTGCGCTGCCACAGCAGCGCCGCGGCAGCCAGGTCTGGGTCGGTCACGCCGGTGGACACGTCGGTCACGAGGACGGCGACGTCCGCCTCGAGCATGGCCCGGGCGCTCTGGGCGGACACCTTGCGATCCAGGGCGGCGAGCTCGCCCCCGCCGTCGGGTTGCCAGCCGCCGGTGTCTGTCACTACGAACGGCCGCCCCAGCCACGTCGCGGTCCATTCCTTGCGGTCGCGGGTCACTCCGGGACGCTCCTCGACGATGGCGTCGCGCCGGCCGATGATGCGGTTCACCAGCGTGGACTTGCCGACGTTGGGGCGGCCGACCACCGCCACGGTCGGCAGGGCCGGGCGCGCACCGTCGCCAGCTGCGCCGGGCGCGGCTGCGGTAGGGGGTTCAGCGTGCATCCAGCGCGCTCCGCAGGGCGATGCCGTCGGTCTTGGTGACCTCCACCGCCCGGGGCAACTCGGCGGTCGAGAGCCCGTCCAGGAAGAGCCCTTTCGAGAGGCAGACATCGGGCAGCAGGTAGCGGCCGTCCGGCGGCTGCTCCGCCAGCACCCGGGCCACATCGGCGCCCACCATCAGGCCGGTGACCCCGATGTTGCCGCCGAAGAAGTGGTTCTCCACGGTGAGCAGCCGCACGTCGTCGTAGCCGGCGTCGGCCAGCATCGGCCCCAGCACCGCCGCCCCCAGCTCGCCGGTGAGCACCGCCACCGCCCCGCGGCGTCGCAACGCCACCGCCGTGCCGGTCGCCTGCCGCCGGACCCCGCCGCCGGCCGGCGCGGCGGGCGCCCCGTCGCAGCCGCGGCGCGGCGCCCGGTAGCCGGCCGCCGGCGCGCCGTCCACCCAGGCGAAGAAGCCGGGCTGCACGCCGGTGGGCTCGCTGGCTCGCCCGGCGAACTCCTCGGTGAAGTTGCGGGCGATGCCGACGCCGTCCTCGTGCATCTCGAAGCCCTCGTAGTGCTCCGCCGGCGGCAGTCGACGGCCAGCCAGCAGGTAGTACTCGTCGGCCGCGAACACCATGCGGCGGCCCAGCACCGACCGGAAGGTGTCCTGCCAGGCCTCTGTGGCGTCGAGCACCGCGTCGGCCTCGGCGGCGGTGTGCGGGCGGAGCCGCCCGGACGGGGCGTGGCGGCTCACTCCGAGGGGCACCACGCACAGGCCGCGCAGCTCGGCGTAGGACTCCAGCACGCCGCAGAAGGTGTCCTCCAGCCAGTCGCCGTCGTTTACCCCCGGACACACCACCACCTGCCCGTACACCTCCACGCCGGCGGCGAGCAGCAGGCGCAGCCAACGCAGGCTCGTGGCGCCCCGGCGGTTGCGCAGCATCTCGGCCCGCAGCTCGCCGTCGGTGGCGTGGATGCTCACGAACAGCGGCGACAGCCCCTCGGTGAGGATCCGCTCGAAGTCGGCTTCGGTGAAGCGGGTGAGCGTCGTGAAGTTGCCGTACAGGAACGACAGCCGGTAGTCGTCGTCCTTCAGGTACAGGCTGGCGCGCATACCGGCCGGGAGCTGGTAGATGAAGCAGAACTCGCAGTGGTTGTCGCAGGTGCGCACCGCGTCGAACAGTGCCGAGTGGACCTCCAGCCCCAGCGGGGCGCCGGCCGCCTTGTGGATCTCCACGCTGAACTGCAGGCCGCCGCGGTCGACCTCGACTTCAACGAGAGGTTCATCGGTGAGGCTGCGGTATTCCAGCACGTCACGGGGTGGTACACCGTTCAGCGCGACCAGTTCGTCGCCGACGGCGAGCCCCGCCCGCGCCGCCGGCCCCGACGGTTCCAGAGCGACGACGCGCGGGCGTTCCATCGTGAAACCCTACCGCCGCACCCCGCGGGGCCTTGACCGCGCCGGGTGCCGGGGCCGGCTCCGGCGGCGCACCGCTCACCCCTCCCCCGTCATTCCGGCCCCCTCCCCGCCCCCCCGACGCAGGCCGGGATCCAGAGCAGCAGACCGATCTGTCCACTGAGCCTCGGGGCGAGACGATCGCGGCGGGTAGCCTTGGGCCGATGGCTGTGGAGAAGGTCCTGCTGGCTTCGCCGCGCGGCTTCTGCGCCGGCGTGGAGATGGCCATCAAGGCCCTAGCGGTCATGGTCAGCGCCTTCGAGCCGCCGGTGTACTGCTACCACGAGATCGTCCACAACAAGCTGGTCGTGCGGCAGTTCGAGGCGCTCGGGGTGATCTTCGTAGACGACATCGCCGAGGTTCCGCCGGGCGCTCCCCTGATGTTGAGCGCGCATGGGTCGGCGCCGGAGGTCCAGGCCGCCGCCTACGAGCGCGGCGGCTACGTGGTGGACTCGGTGTGCCCCCTAGTGACCAAGGTGCACCACGAAGTGCGGGTGCGCGCCGGCAAGGGCTACCGAATCGTGTACGTCGGCCACGAGGGCCACGAGGAGGCCGTCGGGACCATGGCGGTGGCGCCCCAGGCGATCCACCGCGTGGAGTCCACCGAGGACGTGGCCGCCCTAGCGGACTTCGACGAGCCGGTCGCCCTGCTCGCCCAGACCACCCTCAGCCATCGCGACTGGGCCGAGGTGGCCGACGCCGCCCGGGACCGGTTCCCCGACATGTGGACGCCGGGGCGCAGCGACCTGTGCTTCGCCACCACGAACCGCCAGGCCGCCCTCGCCGCCATCGCCGAGCGCTGCGACGCCTTCGTCATCGTGGGCTCGGCCAACTCCTCCAACACCCTGGCGCTGGAACGGGTGGCCAACGACATGGGGTGCCCGCGCGTGCTGCGGGTCAACCGCGCCGACGAACTGCCCGGCGACCTCAGCGGCACCGTCGGGCTGACCGCCGGCGCCTCGGCCCCCGAGGAGTTGGTCAGCGAAGTGCTGGACCGCCTGGCGCCTCGGCAGGGCACCGAGGAGATCAGCGTCACCACCGAGGACGAGTACTTCCCGCCGCCCCGCCAGCTGCGCGAGCTGCTCGGCGCCATCACCGGGTTCGCCGCCGCCAGCCTCGGCGCCGAACCCCCCGACGGAATCGGCGCCGACCGCCTCGTGGAGGCCAGCTCCGTCCTCCAGTAGCCCCGCCGCCCTCCCAGCCCGTTCCAGCCTGCGCCGGAACAGCGGTGCCAGAGGGAGGGTCCGGGGAAGTAAGCGCGAGGGTCGCGAGGGTTCAGCCTTCGTCGTCGGGTCGCTGGGGCGGGTTGGGGGTGCCGGCCCAGGCCTGGGCCTCGTCGAAGAGGCGCTGGAGGATCGCCCGCAACTCGGCGCTGGCCACTGCTCGCTGGGCCGCGGTGACCGTGCGCCTCCCCTCGGCGGGCGCCGGCGGCGGTATGGGCTCGCCGAAGATGAAGCGCACCTTGCGGAAACGGGGCAGCAGCACCCCCTTGGGCATGGCCCGCTCGGAGCCGCCGATCCCCACCGGCACGATCGGCGCACCGGACATGATCGACAGCCACACCGGGCCGTCGAACAGCGGATGCACCCGCGGCCCGGATTTCCGCTCGCCCTCGGGGAACACCACCAGCGCCTCGCCCCGGCGCAGCACCTCGCGGGCACAGCGCAGCGCCCGGCGGTCCACGCGGTCCCGCTCGGTGGGGAAACCGCCCACCAAGGTCAAGAAGCGCGTCCAGAACGGGCTCTTGAACAGCGAACTCTTGGCCAGGTACTTGAGTCGACCGGGTGTAATCGCCCCGATGAGGGGTGTGTCCAGGTTCGATCGGTGACCCGCCGGTGCCAGGATCACCGCCCCAGCGGGCATTCGGGAGGCGCCGCGACGGAGCATGCGCAGGTAGGAACCCGCAATGATCCGCAGCGTCCACTTGCAGACGGAGTAGAGAACGTTGCCGTACCACGGCGTCGGTGCACCGAACGTCACTCCCCCGTGGCGCGGGTCATCCGACGGCACAGGCTTGAAAGGCTTCTCAGAGCCGTCGCGCACCGCAGCACCCTCCTGGAACTCTGCAAGACGATGTGGCGGCAGCGCATGTCGAGCCGCCGCGGCCTGGATTCCGGTCTTCATTCGAGTGAGGGTTGGCGGGCGCTCTCATGGCGCGGCGTGGATCATCTGCATGATCTCCCCCACCACCTCCGCCACGGAGCGGTCCGTCGTGTCGATCTCCCGCACCCCCTCGGCGCGTTGCAGCGGCGCGCAGGCGCGCGTGCTGTCCCGATGGTCGCGCTCGCGGAGAGCCGCCTGCACGGCCGCCTCGCCGGCGCCGGACTCCCCTGACCGCCGCCGCGCTCGGACGGCTGCGTCGGCGTAGAGGTAGACCCGCACGTCGGCCTCGGGCAGCACCACCGTGGTGATGTCGCGTCCCTCCATGACGCAGCCGGGGCGGGCTGCGGCCCAAGCCTGCTGGCGGGCCACCATGACGGCGCGCACCGCCGGGTTCGCGGCCACGGCGCTGACCGACTCGGTCACGGCCGCGCCCCTGATCTCCTCGCTGACGTCGAACCCCTCGAGGCGCGTCACACTCCCGACGACCTCGATGCTGCCCACGACCGCGCGGGCCACCGCCGCCACCGCCTCGCCGTCGGCGGGGTCGACCCCTCGCCGCAGCACCGCCGCCGCCACCGCCCGGTACATGGCGCCGGTGTCGAGGCACGCCACCCCGAGGGCGTCGGCCACGGCCCGCGCCACCGACGTCTTGCCCGCCCCGCCGGGCCCGTCGATCGCCACCCGCACCGGCCTGCTCACGACTCCCGACACTTCGCTAAGTCCTCGAGGAATCCGGGGTAGCTAGTGGCCACCGAGCGCCAGCCTGAGATGACCGTCTCCCCGCCGGCGGCGGCGAGCGCCCCGATGCAGAACGCCATGGCGATGCGATGATCGCCGGCTGCGTCGAGGCGCCCAGCCCGCAGCTGCGCCCCGCCGTGCACCACGAGGGTGTCGCCGTCCACCTCGGCGGGCGCACCCAGCGCCGCCAGGCCCGCCAGCACGCTGCGAAGCCGATCGCTCTCCTTGTGACGCAGCTCGCCGGCGCCCTCGAAGCGGGTCGGCCCGTCGGCGACGGCCGCCGCCACCGCCAGGACGGGGATCTCGTCGATGAGGTCGGGGATCTCGGCGGCCGCCACTGTCACGCCCCGCAGCGGCGCCCAGCGGCACTCCAGGCGCACCTGCCGGTCGCCGCTCGGGGTCACCGTGAGGTCGGCGCCCATGCGCGCCAGCACCCGCAGGCAGCCGTCGCGGCCCTGCCCCCGGTACACGTCGTGGAGCGTCACGTCGCTGCCGGGCAGCAGCGCCGCGCCCACCAGCCAGAACGCCGCCGCCGACGGATCGCCCGGCACGGCGAAGTCGAACGGGGCCGGCCGGGAGGCCCGCACCGCCACCTCGCCGGCGGCGACGCGCACATCGGCGCCGAAGGACGCCAGCATCTCCTCGGTGTGGGCGCGGGTCGCGACGGGCTCGCGCACCACGGTCTCACCGTCGGCGAACAGCCCGGCCAGCAGGACGGCGCCCTTCACCTGGGCGCTGGCGACCGGCGGCTGCCAGTTGATGCCGCGCAGCCGGCCGCCGGTGATGACCAGCGGTGCCCGCCGACCGCCGTCGGCGCCGTCCACCGCCGCGCCCATGAGCCGCAGCGGTTCGGCCACCCGGTCCATGGGCCGCCGGTTCACCGAGGCGTCGCCGCCCAGGGTGGTGCTGAACGGGCAGCCCGCGGCGATGCCCGCCAGCAAGCGGATCGAAGTCCCGGAGTTACCCACGTGAATGGGGCCCGCCGGCGCCCGCAGGTCGCCGCCGCGCACCACCAGCACGTCGCCTGAGGGTTCCACGGCCGCCCCCAGAGCCCGGACCGCCGCGGCGGTGGCGGCCACGTCGGCGCCGTCGGAGAGCCCGGAGATCGACGAGACGCCGTCGGCGAGGCCGCCCAGCAGCAGCGCCCGGTGCGATATGGACTTGTCCCCCGGCACCCGCAGCTCGCCCCGCAGCGGTCCGCCGGCCCGCACGGCGAGAACGTCGCCGGCGCCGCTGAGGCCTAGCGGGCCCACGTCTCAGATGCCCAGGTGGCGCAGCGAGGAGGGATACCCGTCCGCCGCCAGGGCGGTCTGCAACCGCTCGGCCAAGTCGGCGGCCACCACCATGATGAGCACACCCTGTTCACCCTCGGTGGAGTGGGCGATCTCCAAGTCGTAGATGTTCACGTCGACCTCGGTGGCGAGGGTGGCGATGCGGGCGACCTCGCCCGGCCGGTCCTTCACGGGCACCCGCAGCACGGCCAGCTCCACGTCGGCGGGAATCCCCGAGGGCAGGTTGAGGCGGGCGATGCGAGCCCCCTCGAGCAGCGTGCGGAGGGTCTCGCGGTCGCCGCGCCGCACCACGTCGCGCATCTCCCCCAGCGCGTCTATGAGGCGCTCCAGCGAGGCGCAGATGGCGAGGCGGTTGGCGTCGCAGATGTCCAGCCAGATGTCGGAGCTGCCGGCGGCCACCCGGGTCATGTCACGGAAACCTCCGGCGGCGAGCCGCTGCAGGACGGTCCGCTCGGCGGTCCGCTCGTCGGCGAGGCGCATCAAGGTGGCCGCGGTGAGGTGCGGCACGTGCGACACCACCGACACCAGGGTGTCGTGCAGGTCCGGCGACATGGTGACCGCCTCGGCCCCCAACTCGGCCACCACGGCGCGCACCGCGGCGTAGGTCTCGTCGAGGGTGGTCGCCCCCGGGGTCAGCACCCACACGGCGCCGCCGAACATGTCGTGGCGGGCGCCGGCGATGCCCACCTGCTCGCTGCCGGCCATGGGGTGGCCTCCCACGAACCGCGGATGCGCCACGGCCGCACAGACCGGCCCCTTCACGCTGCCCACATCGGTCACGACGCCGTCGCCGGACTCGAGGGCCTCCCGAGCCAGCTCCGGTATGGCCACAGCCGGCGTGGCCACGAAGGTGACATCGGCGTGCGGGTTGTGCCCCACCTCGTTCACCGCTCCGAGGCGCAGCGCCTGGCGCGCCCGCAGCTCGTCGATGTCCCAGCCGGTCACCCACCAGCCCGCGGCGCGCAGGCCCAGGCCGATGGATCCTCCGATGAGGCCTATCCCGTGAATCTGGACGCTGCCGCCGTCGGCGGCGGCCGCTCCTAGGCCCATGGGTGCTCAGACGTCCAAGTCGGGGCGCAAGGAGGTCGCCGACCCCAGGTAGACGTGCTTCACCTCGTGGCGCTCCCGGTCTGTGTAGAAGTGGATCAGCGTCCGGATCACGCCGGGGAGGGCGCCCTCCACGTGCAGTTCCCGGGCGCACAGCAGCGGCACGTCCGCCAGCCCCAGCCGCTCACGCGCCGCCTGGGCGGGAAACGCCGAGTGGATGTCGTCGGTGGCGGTGAAGAAGATGCTGACGAGATCCTCCGCAGCGACGCCGTTCCGGGTGAAGGCCTCGCGCAGCAGCGCTTCGACCTGCGAGGCCACCTCTTCGGGTGTGTCCTCCGTGATGGCGACGGCTCCTCGCAGAGCCCGCAGAAGGCGAGGCACGGCGGTGAATTCTACCGAACGCGCCGGCGAGGACTCGCAGCGGGCCGCGGATTCACCTCGCCGGCCCGCCCTCCGGCGCTGGGTCGGCGAGCGAGGACTCCAGGGCGCGCAGCTCGGTCCGAGTGAGTTCCCGCCACTCGCCGGGGCTCAGCCGCGGGTCGCGCAGCGGGCCGATGCGGGTGCGGACCAGGCGCGTCACCGTGAGCCCCACGGCCCCGCACATGCGGCGCACCTGGCGGTTGCGGCCCTCGGTCAGGGTGATGCGCAGCAGCCCGCGCTGCGGGCTGGAGACCCGCGCCGGCGCGGTGAGCCCGTCGGAGAGCTCCACCCCGTCGCGCAGGGCGCGCAGCGCGCCGGCGCTGAGGCGACCCTCCACGGCCGCGAGGTACTCCTTCTCGCATCCCACCGAGGGGTGCATGACCCGCCGCGCCAGGTCCCCGTCGTTGGTCAGCAGCAGCAGCCCCTCGCTGTCCATGTCCAGGCGGCCCACCGGGTAGACGCGCGGTTCGGCGGGCAGCCCGTCCAGCACCGTCGGGCGCCCCTGGGGATCGGCGGCGGTGCTCACCGCGCCGGCGGGCTTGTTCAACAAGTAGTGAACGAGGTCGCTGCGCAGGGCGACCACCGCGCCGTCCACCTCGACGACATCGACGTCGGCCCGCACCCGCTGGCCTATCCGGGCCGCCCGGCCGTTGACGCGGATCCGTCTCTGCTGGATCATCTCCTCGATGTGGCGGCGGCTGGCGACCCCCGCCGCCGCCAAGACCTTCTGCAGCCGCTCGCCGCTGCCGCCCGGGGCGGCGTCGCTCACGCCGGGTGCCGACGGGCCGGCTGCTCCCCCTCCGGCTCGCCCCCCGCCTGCTCCGGTCCGGGCTGCTGCGCCGCTTCCTCCGGCGGCCGGGCGCGCCGAGGGCGCTCGCCGCTGCGCAGTGCGGCGTCGAGCGCTTCGGCGACCTCGGCGTCGGGCACGAAGCCGCCCAGCGGCGGGAGATCGGCCAGCGAGTGGAGCCCCAAGCTCTCCAAGAACAGCCCGGTGGTCCCGAAGAGCGCCGCGTTGCCGGGTCCCGGGTCGCGGGCCACCTCGGCGACGAGGCCCCGCCGCTGCAGCGTGCGCACCACCCCGTCCACGTTCACCCCGCGGACCGCGGCGATCTGCGCCCGCGAGACGGGCTGCTTGTAAGCGATGATGCCGAGGGTCTCGAGGGCCGCGCCCGACAGCCGGGTCGGCTCGCGGGCCAGCACGAAACGCTCCACGTACGGGGCGCAGTCGGGGTGGCTGGCAAACCGGCACCCGCCGGCCACCTGCTCCAGCACGAAGCCGCGGCCCGCGCATTCGGTGGCCAGGTCGGTGAGGGCGGCCTCCACATCGGCAACCGAGATCTCCAGCAGTTGCGCCAGGAGCTGCGGCGGGACCGGCTCGGTCGTGACCATCAGCACCGCCTCAAGCGCCCGGCGGCGCTCGGCGTCCATCAGGCCACAGTTTCGAGCACTCTCGGGACGGGGGCCGCCGCCTGTTCGCGCCACTCCACCACGATTCGCCCCAGGGGGCCGTCCTGGTGGAGCTCCACCCTGTTCTGCTTGAAGAGCTCCAGCAGTGCCAGGAAGTGCACCACCACCTCGCGACGCCCCGGCAGGGCCCGGGTCAACTCGCCGAAAGTGGTGCGGCGGTGCGCCGGCAATCGCTGCGCCAGGTCGGCCACCACGTCGCTCACCTGCAACGTGCCGGCGGCCATGTGCGAGAGGTCCACGTTCGGCGGCGCCGCCGCCCGCAGGGCCCGGGCGCAGGCGGCCGCCACGTCGGAGGGCGCCACGTCGGCGAGCAGGTCCGGCAGCAGGTTAAGGTAGCGCGCCTCCGGTCCGGCGGTTCGCGGCGCCGACAGCGCGGCCGCCTCCGCTAGGCGCTCCAAGGCGGCGCCGGCCCGCCGGAACGTCTCGCACTCCACCATGCGCGCCAGCAGCCGGTCGCGGCCGTCGAGCAGGTCGGCCTCCTCGTCGTCGCCGTCGGCGGCGGGCTCGGGGAGCAGCTTGCGGCTCTTCAGGTCCACGAGGGTGGAGGCGGTCAGCAGGAACTCGCTAGCGGAATCCAAGTCGAGGGACTCCATGCGGGCTACCTCGTCGAGGAAGTCCCCCACGAGCGCCGCCAGGGGGATGTCGCAGACGTCGATCTCGTGGCGCAGGACGAGGTGCATCAGCAGCTCGAGGGGTCCTTCGAAGTGCGCGGTGCGCACCGTTGTGGCCATGCTCCGATCCTAGATGGCGGGCCTCGCCGGACCGGGGACCGAACCCTGTCCGCGGCGTCGGGGATGCGAGCCCCCGCCGCCACGGCGCAGCGGTCGGCCGGGCTGCGGAACCCGCCGACGGGGTTAGCCTTCCCGGCGTGCAGCGCGTCCTCTCGGGCATCCAACCCAGCGGAGACGTCCACTTGGGCAACCTGCTGGGCGCCCTGCAGAACTGGGTGGCCGACCAGCACACCCACGAGTCGTTCCACCCCATCGTGGACCTGCACGCCGTGACCGTGCCGCAGGACCCCGCCGAGCTGCGGGCCGCCACGCTGCGCCTAGCACAGATGCTGATGGCGTCAGGGCTCGACCCCGACGTCTGCGTGCTGTTCGTGCAGAGCCACGTGCCCGAGCACACGCAGCTGGCGTGGGTGCTGGAATGCACCGCCGGCTTCGGCGAGCTGCGGCGCATGCACCAGTTCAAGGACAAGTCCACCGAAGCGGACTTCGTCTGCGCGGGACTGTTTACCTACCCGGTGCTGCAGGCCGCCGACATCGTGCTGTACGACACCGACGTGGTGCCCGTCGGCGACGACCAGCGCCAGCACGTCGAACTGACCCGCGACATCACCCAGCGCTTCAACGCCCGCTACGGCGAAGTGCTCGCGGTGCCCGAGCACCGCATCCCGCCGGCGGGCGCCCGCGTGATGGACCTGCAGGAGCCCACCCGCAAGATGTCCAAGTCCGCCGGCGAGGCGCCCGGCACCGTCTGGCTGCTGGACGAGCCCGACACCGTGCGCCGCAAGATCCGCCGGGCGGTCACCGACAGCGGTGCGGAGGTGCGCTTCGACCGCGCCGCCAAACCCGGGGTCTCGAACCTGCTGGAGATCCTCGGCGCCGCCACCCGACGCACGCCGCAGGATCTCGCCGACGCCTACGACCGTTACGGCCCGCTGAAGAACGACTGCGCCGAAGCGGTGGTGGAGATGCTCGCCCCCATCCGGCGGCGCTTCGCCGAATTGCGCGCCGATCCGGGGGAGACCCAGCGGGCGCTGCGGGCTGGAGCCGAGACCGCCGGTGAGATCGCCGCGGCGACGATGGGCCGCGTCCGCGAGGCCATGGGGTTCCTCCCCCGCCGCTGACCGGCGAGAGCCCGCCCTCCGGCGGCGGGGGATTCCGGCCTTCGCCCG
>LXNI01001647.1_pt1 | contig 18303 bp, 13 predicted proteins | sample 809091 | NCBI WGS metagenome assembly LXNI01 (sample SAMN04870527, study PRJNA318959) | sponge metagenome | biome: 01000161; feature: marine sponge reef; material: water | host: Sarcotragus foetidus | place: Greece: Milos, Mediterranean Sea | collected 2013-05-29 | depth 5-7 m | reverse complement strand
AGTCGTTCCTTGAGAACGCCGCCCTCCAGTGCGGCGTCTGCACCCCCGGCTTCATCGTCGCCGCCAAGGCCCTGCTCGATAGCGAGCCGGATGCCGACGAAGGCCGCGTCCGCCACTGGCTGGCCGGCAACCTCTGCCGCTGCACCGGCTACGACAAGATCGTTCGCGCCGTCCTCAAGGCGTCCGAGATGGAGGAGGTCACAGCATGACAACCACCGAGAAGCCCGACTACAAGGTCATCGGCACCCGGCCCATCCGCCCCGATGGCGTGGAAAAGGTCACAGGCAAGGCGCTCTACGGCGCCGACATCCACCTTCCCGACCTCGTGCAGGGCGCCGTCCTGCGCAGCCCCCACGCGCACGCCCGCATCGTCTCTATCGATACGAGTGCGGCCGAAGCCATGCCCGGCGTCCTCGCCGTCGTGACCCACACCGACCTGCCCGTCGTCTCCGACAAGATGGTCGACATGGGCGAAGGCATCTCCACCGCCTCCGACATGAGCAAGAACGTGATGGCCGCCGACAAGGCGCTCTACCGCGGCCACGCCATCGCCGGTGTCGCCGCCACGAACGTGCACGACGCGCTTACGGCGATAGAGGCCATCAAGGTCGAGTACGAGGTGCTTCCGCCCGTCCTCAACGTGCAGGACGCGATGCGCGAGGACGCCCCGCTGCTCGACGAGAGCCGCCACACGAAGACCCCCGCCGGCGAGCTTTCCGACAACGCCAGCAACGTCGCCGCCCACAACCGCTTCGAGGGCGGCGATCTTGAGGCCGCCTACGCCGAGGCCGACATCGTCGTGGAGCGCGAGTTCGACACGAAGATGGTCCACCAGGGCTACATCGAGCCCCACAACGGCACCGCCAACTGGAACTCCGACGGCACGCTGACCGTCTGGACGAGCACGCAGGGCGCCTTCGCCGTGCGCTCCGCGCTCTCCGAACTGCTCCAGCTTCCGGTTTCCCGCGTCCGCGTGATCCCGATGGAGATCGGCGGCGGATTCGGCGGCAAGATCGGCCTCTACCTGGAGCCGGTAGCGGCGCTCCTCTCCCGCAAGTGTGGGCGCCCGGTGCAGCTCACCATGGACCGCACTGATGTCTTCCAGGCCACCGGCCCCACCAGCGGCGGCCACATGAAGGGCAAGCTCGCCGTTAAGGACGGCAAGATCACGGCCGCCGAGGTCAGCCTTGCCTTTGAGGCAGGCGCCTTCCCCGGCTCGCCCGTCATGGCCGGCGCCATGTGCATGCTCTCCCCCTACGAGGTGGAGAACTTCAAGGTCGACGCCTACGACGTCGTTGTGAACAAGCCGAAGGTCGCGGCCTACCGCGCCCCCGGCGCGCCCAACGCCTCCTTCTGCGTCGAGCAGCTCATCGACGAGCTCGCCCGCGAGACCGGGACCGACCCGCTTCAGTTCCGTCTGAACAACAGCGCCAGCGAAGGCTCGCGCATGATCACCGGCGTCGCCCACCCCCGCATTGGCCACGAGGAGACGGTCGAGGCCGCAGCGGCCTCCGACCACTACCAGTCGCCGATCGAGGGTCCGAACCGTGGTCGCGGCGTTGCTAGCGGCTTCTGGTTCAACGCCGGCATGCAGTCGTCCGTTATCGCTTCGGTGAATCCCGACGGCACGGTCAACCTCATCGAGGGCTCGACCGACATCGGCGGCACCCGTGCCTCGCTCGCCATGCAGCTCGCCGAGACCCTCGGCATCGAGTACGACAGCATCCGCCCCACCGTCGCCGACACCGACGCCGTCGGTCACAACGACGTAACCGGCGGCTCGCGCACCACCTACGCCAGCGGTCAGGCCGTTTACGAGGCGGGCCTCGATGTCCAGCAGCAGCTGGTCGCCCGCGCGGCCCAGCTCTGGGAGTGCGAGGCCGAGGACATCGAGTACGCCGACGGTGGGTTGCGACACACCTCCGACAGCGAGGAGACGATGACCTTCGCCGAGATTGCCGGGAAGCAAATGGAAACCGGCGGCCCCATCCAGGGTCGCGGCACCGTCATGGCCCGCACCCCCGGCGCCGCCTACGGCGTTCACGTCGTCGATGTCGAGGTCGACCCCGACACCGGTAAGGTCGACATCCTCCGCTACACCATCGCCCAGGATGTCGGTACGGCCGTGCATCCCGCCTACGTCGAGGGCCAGATGCAGGGCGGTGTCGTCCAGGGCATCGGCTGGGCCCTCAACGAGGAGTACTACTACGGCGAGGACGGGCGCATGGAGAACGCGTCCTTCCTCGACTACCGCATGCCCACCAGCCTCGACCTGCCGATGATCGACACGATCATCGTCGAGGTTCCCAACCCCGGGCACCCCTTCGGCGTCCGTGGGGTTGGCGAGGTCCCGATCGTGCCGCCGCTGGCGGCCATCGCCAACGCCGTCCACGATGCCACCGGGCATCGCTTCACGGAGCTGCCTATCTCCCCACGCCAGGTGGTGGAGGAGCTCCACAACCTGCAGTAGTCCAGTGGCGACGGTTCTCATACCGTCGCCATTGCGCTCGCTCTGCGCTGGCGCCGCGATCCTCGAGGTCGCGGGCGCCACGCTCGGCGAGATACTGCGCGCCGTCGACGTCCGCTGCCCCGGCTTCTACGAACGCGCCGTCGACGAAGGTCGCTTGCGCCCCGAGCTGTCCATCGCCCTCAACGGCCACGCCTTCCGCTACGGCCTCACCGAGCCCATCGCCCCCAACGACGAGGTCACGATCGTGCCGGCAATAGGCGGGGGCTAGGACCGCGGGCTACTTGAACGGTAGGTCTTCGAACTCATCGGTTGACGTGCGCCGTCGGTGACGCTCCAAGAGTGCTTCGATGCGAGGGCGCAGCGGATTCCTGTATCCCCCGTAGTGGGCATCGTGAACATTCGGATTCTCTGACAGCGCTCTCTCAATTGCGTCAAGCATGTCGTCATCCCAGCCTTCGATCGTCTCAATGTGAGGGAAGATCGCGCGAGTCGCGGTGTACGAGGGAGAGGCTTCGAGGGCAAAGGCCAGAGAACGGTCGACCTTCTGCTTAGACCTCTCATCTCGCTTCAAGGCCGCTATGACTCCTGCCACTACTTCGTCTGCGCTCTCGCCCGTCACGCCCTGCAACCTGCCGATGAAGCCGTATGGGTCCATTCCGAGGCGGACGCCGATGACTGGAACTCTCCTTCCATAAGCCCAGCCGACTTCCTGGTCAGTCCAAACGCTCGCGTTGTATCCGGGGGTGAGCAAAGCAATCAGGGCATCACAGGAGTCGAGCGCACGTTCGATGTTCTCCTGCCAAATGGTGTTTGACTCTGTGTCAATGTGGCTGAGGAATGCATCGAAACCCAGGCGCTCAAGCCTTGTCTTTACATTGGTAGCGTACTCACCGTGAGAGCTAATGAAACTCAGAAATATTAGAAAGCGCCCAGAGACCTGCCCTGGGCTTTGGCTATCCTCGAGGGGTTGTATCTGGATACCGTAGAGCTGGGCCAGCTCAACTAGGCTGGAATTGTTGCTGAGCCTCAGCCGTTCTCGAAAGTAGGAGCCTTGACTGTGGAACTCGCTCTCAGAGACGGCGGGGAAGTCCAGTTCGTCTAGGGCCATACCCGCTGCTTCGAAGCTCGGACCTTCCCAGGAGGTCAAATGTTCTAGCAGGGTTTCTATCGAGTTGATCCGTTCCCGTTTATTCAAGCGCCCGATGCCTCCTACAGCTCCGCCCACGTCCGGCCGCGCTTCAGGTCGACCTTGAGCGGGACCTTCAGCTCGATGCTGGCCGGCATCACCTCGGAGAGCAGCCCCGCCACCTCGTCCGCCTCGTCTTCCGGCCCTTCGAAGATCAGTTCGTCGTGGACCTGCAGGATCATGCGGCTGCGCAGCTCCCGCTCCCGCGCCGCATCGGCGATACGGATCATCGCCACCTTGATGATGTCCGCCGCCGTCCCCTGGATGGGCATGTTGATCGCCTCGCGCTCGGCCGCGCTGCGCACCTGGAAGTTCGTGCTGTGGATTGCCGGCAGGTAGCGACGCCGCCCGTAGAGCGTCTCCGCGTATCCCTGCTGCTTCGTCGTCGCGAGCACGTGCTCCTGCCACGCCTTGATGCCCGGGAAGTTCGCGTAGTAGCTGTCGATGAACGCCTCCGCCTCGTCCCGTGTCATCCCCGTCCGGTCGCTCAACCCAAACGACCCCATCCCGTAGGCGATGCCGAAGTTCACCATCTTCGCCGTGTCCCGCATCGACCGCGTCACCTCCTCCGCCTCGACCCCGTAGACGCTCGCCGCCGTCGCCTGGTGGATATCCGCGTCCGCCAGGAACGCCTCGATCAGCCCCGTGTCCTCCGTGATGTGCGCCAGCACTCGCAGCTCGATCTGCGAGTAGTCCGCGGCTACGTAGACCGCGTCGTCGTAGCCCTCCGGCACGAACGCGCGGCGGATGTCGCGTCCCATCTCCGTGCGCACGGGGATGTTCTGCAGGTTCGGATTCGTGCTGCTCAGCCGCCCCGTCGCCGCCACCGTCTGCCGGAAGTCCGTGTGGATGCGCCCGTCCTCCGGCGAGACCGCTCCCGGTAGCGCGTCAAGGTAGGTCGACTTCAGCTTCGTCAGCTGCCGGTACTGGAAGATCGAGTCGATGATGGGGTGCGCCTCGCGCAACCCCTCCAGCGCCCGCTGATCGGTGCTGTGCCCCTGCTTCGTCCGGCGCGTGGGCGGCAGCCCCAGCTCCCGGAAGAGGACGTCGCTCAGCTGCTGCGGACTGCCGATGTTGAACTCGTGCCCCACGTGTTCGTAGACCGTCGTCTCCGCGGCCTCGATGTCGCCGATGAGCCCGTCCGAGATCTCCCGAAGCACGCTCGTGTCGATCGCGACCCCCGCCGCCTCCATCTCCGCCAGCACGGGATAGAGCGGCAGCTCCATCTCCTCGTACAGCTCCCACTGGCCCCGTTCGCGCAGCTGCGCCTCGAGCCCGGGCAGCACCTGCAGCAGCAGGTCGACCTGCTGGCAGGCCAGCTCCCCCGCCGACTCCGGATCGACCTGCGCCATGGGGATCGCCTTCCGGCCCGTGCCCGTGAGCGCGGTCAGCAGACGCAGTTCCACGCCCAGCCGTTCGTTCACGAGGTTCGCCAGCGCCTGCGAGGTCTCCCCCAGCAGGAACGCCATCAGCCCCGCCTCGCGCGTCACCCCCCGCAGCGCCATCCCCGCCCGCCCGAGCTGGTGCAGCAGATGTTTCGCTCCGTAGGCCGTTTTCGGCAGCGAGGCGTCCGCCAGCAGCGGGCCCAGCGCCTCCCGGATCTCGTCCAGCGAGAGCTGCTCGCTCGGGCTGTCGAGCCGCGGCGCGTGCCCGATGGGGACGTACCACGCGCGACCCGGCTCGGTCGCGAACGAGAGCCCCAGCAGTAGCGGATGCGTCGAGTCCCCCGCCGTCGAGAGCGCTCCCACTGCGAAACCGCCCGACTCTCGCAACGTGTCCGATAGCGCCTGCAGCCCCGCTTCGTCGGTGACGTTCGCGTACTCGCCCGGCTCCGCCTCCTCGGCGGCTGGCTCGTCCTCCCCGCCGGCCGCCTCCGGCAGCCGGTCGATAAGGCTGCGGAACTCCAGCTCCCGGAAGAACGCGACCACCTTCTCGCGGTCGTAGTCCGTCGCCTCGCAGGCGTCGAAGTTGAAGTCGCAGTCCACGTCCGTGCGGATCGTGATCAGCTCCTTGCTCTCCAGCGCCTCCTCCCGCTTCCCCTCCAGCTTCCCCCGCACCGATTTCGACGTGATCTCGTCCAGCCTCGCGAAGATCTCCTCGACCGGCCCGAACTGCCGGATCAGGTTGGCCGCCGTCTTGTCGCCGACCCCCTTGATGCCCGGGATGTTGTCGCTCGTGTCGCCCCGCAGCGCCTTGAAGTCGGTCATGAACGGAGGGCTGAAGCCCCAGCGCTCGCTTGCCGCCTTCGTGTCGTACACGACGGTGTCTCGCTGGTAGGGGCGGAACATGAAGAGCTGGAGGTTGGGCCGGATGAGCTGCACCAGGTCCGTATCCAGCGTGACGATCCACGTGTCGATACCTTCCGACGCCGTCTTCGTCGCGATCGTGCCCGCCACGTCGTCCGCCTCGAAGCCGGGCGCCTCGTACACGGGGATCGCGAACGCATCCAGCATCTCGCGCACGCGGTCCATCTGCGGCAGCAGGTCCTCGGGCGTCTTCCGGCGGGTCGCCTTGTAGTCCTCGCGGGCCTCGTGCCGGAACGTCTTGCCCTTCGCGTCCCAGGCCGCGCAGATGTGCGTCGGGCTGAGCTGGTCGAACACCCGCAGCAGCGACTCCGCGTACCCGTAGGTCGCGAACGTGAGCTCGCCCTTGCTGCTCATCATGGGGTTCGGAACGGAGCCCAGCGCGAAGAACGCGCGGTAAAGAATGCCGTGCGAATCGAGGATCACGAGGCGCGGTTTCGCGCCGTTGCCAGCCACGCCGCGATTATAGGTGCCCGCTCTCGGGCGGGGCCCGAGAGTGCCGCCCGGCTATACTGCGCGCACTCTCCCGCTGGAGCGCCCGATGGCCCGTCCCGTCCTCCGTACCGCCCTCTGTGACCTGCTCGGAATCGAGTACCCCTTCGTCCTCGCCGGCATGGGGCCGGTCGCCGGCGGCATCGTCGGTCCTGTTGCGACCGCCGAGCTTGCCGCCGCCATCTCGAACGGGGGCGGCCTCGGTGTCCTCGGGGGCAGCGGCTACGGCCCGGAGCGCCTGCGCGAGGAGATCAACAAGGTCCGTGGCCTCACCGATAAGCCATTCGGCGTCGACCTCCTCCTCCCTGCCAACTACATGGGCGCCGCCGCCGACAGGCCGCCCCCCGCCGACCCCCGCGCGCTGGTTCCCGCCGAGGTCCGCAGCGGCCTCCGCAACATCCTCGCCTCCATGGACGTTCCCTGGATCGAGGCCCCGCCCGTCGAGACCGAGACCCGCCCCACTCTCCAGGGCAAACGCGCGGGCATGTCCGACGCCCAGATGGAGGTCGTGATCGAGGAGAAGGTGCCGGTTTTCGCCGCGGGGCTCGGAAGCCCCGCTCCCTGGCTCGACCGCCTGCACGACAACGGCACCGTCGTCCTCTCTCTCGTCGGCAACGTCAAGAACGCGAAACGCGTCGCCGAGGCCGGCGTCGACGCCGTCGTCACGCAGGGCACGGAGGCGGGCGGCCACACCGGACGCATCGGCACCCTCCCCCTCGTCACGCAGGCGATCGAGGCCATCGACCCCGTCCCCGTCATCGCTGCCGGCGGCATCGGCAGCGGCCGGGGCATGGCCGCGATGCTCGCCGCCGGCGCGGCGGGCGTCTGGGTGGGCACCGCCTTCCTCGTCTCCGAGGAGGCAAACCAGCCTCCCGCCCAGTTGAAGCGCATCCTCGACGCCACCGAAGAGGACACGAAGATCACGCGCCTCTACAGCGGCAAGACCATGCGCAACATCCGCAACCCCCTCATCGACGCCTGGGAGGACAGCGGCCTCCGCGCCCTCCCCATGGGCGTCCAGGGAATCGTCGTGCGCGACATGGCCCACTCCCTGCGCCAGGCCGGACGCGAGGACCTGCTGATGAACGCAGCCGGGCAGATCGCGGGGATGCTTGACGAGGTCCGCCCCGCCTCCGTCATCTTCGAAGAGATCATCGGTGAGACTGTCGAGATACTGTCCGACCGCCTCCCCGCCACCGTTACCGCCAGCGTGGAGGCGTAACCATGCCCGAGGGACCGCTCGCGAACGTCCGCGTCCTCGAATTCACCGACGAGATCGGGGCCTACTGCGGCAAGCTCTTTGCCGACCTCGGCGCCGACGTGATCAAGGTCGAGCCCCCCGGCGGCGAGGACCAGCGCCAGACCCCGCCCTTCCTCGATGGCGACCCGGCGCCCGATGCCAGTATCGCCTTCTGGGCGCAGAACACCTCGAAGCGCTCCCTCGCGCTCGACCTCAGTGACGAAGCCGCCTGCGCCCGCGCTCGCGAGCTCGCTCTCGGCGCCGACATCATCATCGAGGACCACCTGCCTGGCTCCCTCGCCACCGTCGGACTCGGTTACGACGACCTCCGTGGCGAGCGCCCTGATCTCGTCTACACGTCCATCACCGGCTTTGGCCAGACCGGTCCCCACGCGAATTTCGCCTACAGCGACATCGTTGGCCAGGCGATGGGCGGGGTCATGACCCTCGCCGGCCAGCCCGAGGATCCGCCCAACATCATCTACGGCAACCAGGGCAACATCTGCGCCAGCATCCAGGCGGCCCAGGGCACGCTCGTCGCGCTGCACCACGCCGAGCGCACCGGCCAGGGCCAGCACGTCGATGTCTCCGTGCAAGAGGCCCTCTCCCTGCCCCAGGAGACGGCCATGATGATGTGGGACTTCCAGCGCACCAACCGCGTACGCACCGGCCCCCTCGGCCTCCTCCGCATGCCCATCCCCGGCGTCGGCGTCTATGAGACCCAGGCCGGGTACGTGATGGCCTACATCACCGCCCCTGGCGGCGCCGACTTCCCCGAGGTCGTCGCCTGGATGGACGACGCCGGCTTCGAGCACGACCTCAACGACGAGGCCTACGCCGAGCTCGTCCAGGGCATGAACCTGCGCTTCCTCGCCCAGATCCTCTCCGATCCCGAGTCGGCCGCGGGCGCCGCCGGACAGCTCGCCCACATCAACGAAGTATTCGCCCAGTTCCTCGCCACCATGACCGCCCTTGAGGCGTACGAGGAAGGCCAGCGCCGGCGCCTCCTCGTAGGCCTCGTCTCCACTCCCAAGGACCTCGTCGAGAACGCCCAGCTCCGTGACCGCGACTGGTACCAGCCCCTCCCCGTTGATTCGCGCGAGGTCGAGTTCCCCGGCCCGCCCTACCGCCTCTCCGCCACCCCCGCCACCGTCGCCTCCCCGCCCGCCCTCGGCCAGCACCCCGACGCTGGCTGGACCGCGACCCCCGCCCGGCCCGTCACCTCCCCGTCCCGCCCCCAGCGCCCCCTCGAAGGCGTGCGCGTCGCCGACTTCTCCTGGTTCGGGGCCGGACCGATCGCCGGGCAGACCCTCGCCTCCTTCGGCGCCGAGGTCGTCCGCGTCGAGTCGGAGGCGCGCATCGACTCGCTCCGCATCGTCGAGCCCGTCGCCCTCAACGAGGACGGCTCGAAGATGAGCGACACCTACAACGCCTCCGGCTACTTCAACAACTTCAACGCCGGAAAGCTCAGCTTCCTGCTCGACCTCAACACCGAGCGCGGCCAGGAGATCGCCTACCGCCTCATCGAGCGTTCCGACATCTTCATGACCAACTTCACCCCGCGTGTCCTGGAGAAGTGGAACCTCCTCTACGGGCACGTCTCCGCCGCCAACCCCCGCATCGTCGCCGGCTACGCGCCCATGCAGGGCATGGTCGGCCCCCACCGCGACTTCCTCGGCTTCGGCGCCGTGCTCACGCCCATCACTGGCATCAGCGAGCTCTCCGGCTTCCCCCACCACCCGCCCATCGGCATCGGCACCAACTACCCCGACTACGTCGTGAACCCCGGGCACCTCGCCTTCGCCCTGCTCGCCGCCCTCCGCCACCGCGACATAACCGGTGAGGGTCAGCTCGTCGAGATGCCCCAGATCGAGTCCGTTGTGAACGCCCTCGCCCCTGCCATCCTCGACTACACCGCCAACGGCGTCGTCCAGACCCGCACCGGCAACCGCAACCCCGTTGCCGCCCCCCACGGCGCCTTCCGCTGTGCCGACGACCCCACCTCCGAGGGCTCCGAGGACCGCTGGATCGCGATCGCCTGCCGCAGCGACGAGCACTGGGCGGCCATCTGCGACTCCTTCGGCCAGACCGGGTCGGCCACCGACCCCCGCTTCGCCACCCACGAGGCGCGCAAGGCGAACGAGGACGCCCTCGAAACCCTGCTCAGCCTGTGGACCGCCGACCGTCGCGCCGAGGACGTCATGGCCGACCTCCAGGCTCGCGGCGTCCCCGCCGGCGTCGTCCAGAACGCCCAGGACATCCTGGACAAGGACCCCCACATGCGGGAGCGCGCCTACTACCAGTACCTCGACCACCCCGAGACGGGCCGCAGCGCCTACGACGGCGCCTGCGCCCGCCTCAGCGAGACCCCCGGCGTCCACCAGTGGGCCGCCCCCCTCTTCGGCCAGCACACCGACGAAGTCTGCCGCCGCATCCTCGAATTGAGCGATGACGAAGTCGCCGCGCTATTGGTCGAGGCCGTCCTGGCCTAGGAACCGGCGGCTAGCGCCTCGCTCTCCCCCTCGGGAGCGGGCGGCTCTTCTTTCTGTGGCTTGTCCTGTGCCAGCTTGGGAGCAGGCGGAGTCCACGCCTTGAGGCCTTGTACGACTTCTCGATAGAACTCGTCGACGAGCTTTTCCATGTCGTGAACGAAGTTGCCCGAGCCTGCTCGTCGTTTCGTCCCGACCTTGCTGGTCTGGACCACGGTGAACGAACGTGGGGGTCGATCTGTCCCCGCCAGCACTGCCTTGGGTTCGCTCCGAACGACCTCGAGAAGCTCGGACGACGTGTACTTGATCCACTCAAAGGCGACGTCGATGCGAAGGGAGTCGGGGGCTGCCCGCAACTGGCGTAGCAGCCAATTCAGACGAGCAGTGGCGCGTGCGAGGTCCGGGGCGTCCACCGTGACTGAGGCCGAGGCGACCATGGAGTCCAGATCTGCATGGATTGAGACTGGTGCGACGGCGTTGGGAATCCAGATCGAGCCGGAGAGGCTGCCACTGTCGGTGAGTTCCTTAGCCAGGGCACCCGTCCGGATGGTGGGATCCTTGGCCTCTCTCCGGGTAAGCACCGGGTGGACATCTCCACCAAGTCGGGCGGCGAGGCTGAGGCTGATGTGCTGCAAGAGCTGTTCCCATCGCGCAGCGACGCTCTCCGCCGCGGCGTCGCCGCGCCGAAGCGTCCCTTCCCGGAGGGCTGTGCGGAGCGAGGTCCAGTCCGGTCCCATGTCGTCAAAGGTTCTTGCTCCCGATCCCTCGTATTGCAGGTAGCGGATCAACTCACCGAGGATCCACTCCTGATCCGAGTCTTCCACGCCGATGTGGTCGTCTACGCGAAGTGCTGTTGCCAGGATCCTGGCCCATGACAGGTGGTGGAGCGGTACGTTGCGGTAACGCCGGCGGTCTACGTCAATCGGATGCTGGCCGTAGACGGAGACAAGCTGGTTGCTAATCGTGAGGAGCCCATCGAACCCTTCCTGTTTGACCACGTCCAGATACGCTTCGACTTGCTCCTGTGCGAGCTCTGCCTTGCCAGTCTTTACTTCAACGAGCAGCGTCCAGGTTCGCTTTCCCCGTACGACGCGTATCGCGCCGTCGACACGCACCTTCCTCCCGTCGGCAAGTTCAAAGGGGACTTCACAGAAAGCCGACACCCTTCCTGCTGGCGCCCCCAGTGGCTTGAGGAGTTCTCGCTGGAACTCGTGGACGGCTGTCAGCACAGCCAGGAGGGCAGAAGTGCCACGCCGTTCCTGTTCTTCTACACCGCGAATGCCGGAAATCGGAATCAGTCGCGCTTCAAGCCAGTTCTCTTCACTCATTGCAGGTGGTCCTCTCTATGCAAAGGCCGGAGTTTATAGCAGAACTGTGCCACTTCCGCCCCTACCCCCGCCCACGCGTATCATCACCGCTCGCACTGACACCGACGGGCGCGGGCCCGCCAATCTGACCACGCACGGAGACGAACGCCATGGGACTGCGCACGCCGGCTGAATACCTCGAATCGCTCAAGGACGGACGCACCGTCTACTACCGCGGCGAGCGCGTCGATGACGTGACCACCCACCCCGTCATCTCCAAGGCCGCCAAGCACGCCTGCGTCGACTACGAGATGGCCGAGGAGCCCGAGTTCAAGGACCTCACCATCATCGACGAGGAGGACGAGCCCTACGCTCGCTACTTCAAGGTCCCCCGCAGCAACGACGACCTGCTCAAGCGCTCACAGCTCATCGAGGCCTCCACCGCCCGCGGCAAGACGCTCGTGCCCCTCGTGAAGGAGATCGGCAGCGATGCCCTCTTCGGCCTCATGCGCATCACCCGCGCCGTCGACCAGGCCCACGAGACCCCCTACCGCGCCCGCCTTGACGAGTTCTATCGCCACTGCCGCGACAACGACCTGACTATGTCCGTCGCCCAGACCGACGTGAAGGGCGATCGCTCCGCCGGCCCCGGTGGGCAGCCCCATCCCGACTACTACCTCCGCATCGTCGAGCGCCGCCCCGACGGCATCGTCGTACGCGGCGCCAAGACCCACACGAGCTGCACGACCAACGTCAACGAGGTCATCGTGCTGCCCACTCGCGCCATGTCCGAGGCCGACGCCGACTACGCCGTCGCCTTCGCCGTGCCGCCCGACACGCCCGGCCTCAAGCTCGTCGCCAGCCCCTACGGCGGCTGGTCCAAGAACAGCTTCGAGAACCCTCTCAGCGCCGACCGCAAGATGATGGAGACCACCACCATCTTCGATGACGTGTTCGTGCCCAACGAGCGTGTCTTCCTCGCCGGCGAGCACCAGTTCGCCGCCCCCCTCGCCCTCGGCTTCGTCGAGTACCACCGCTTCACCGCCGTCTCCTACAAGCTTCCCCTCGTCGACGCGCTCGTCGGCGCCGGCCAGCTCATGGCCGACATGAACGGCATCACCCGCGCCGGCCACATCCGCGAGAAGCTCGTCTGGCTCGTGAGCTACGCCGAGACGGTGCGCGCCCTCATCGAGATGGCCGCCCTCCGCGGCGCCCCCGACGAGGAGGGCATCTACGCCCCCGACGCCATGACCACCAACATCGCCAAGTACCACTTCGCCCACCACTACCACGAGGCCCTGCAGCACGTGCAGGACATCGCCGGCGGCTCGCTCGTTACCGCTCCCGGTTTCGAGGACTTCGAGAACGACGAGACCGGCGACCTCCTCCGCCACTACCTCGGCGGACGCGAGGGCGTCGACGGCGAGGCGCGCATGCGCGCCATGAACATGGTCAGCGACCTCACCACCGGCGACTTCGGCGGCTATCATGCGGTCCTGGCCATCCACGCGGAGGGTTCCCTCGAAGCGGAGAAGCTCATGATCGCCCGCGCCTACGACGGTCGCCGCACGCTCAACTACGCGAAGCAGCTCGCCGGCATCGAGTAATGAGCGCGACGCTCCTGCTGACACACGAAGAGATTCAGCAGGGCGTCCGCGCGCTCGCCGGCCAGGTCGCCGAGGGTTTCCCCGCCGGCGACATCCCCATCGTCTGCGTCGACACCGCCGCCTGCCGCTTCTCGGGTGACCTTGCGGACGTGCTCGACCGCGACCACGGTCGCCCATCCCGCATCACCCACATCCGCCCCAAGGCTCCGGAGCCGTTCCCGGACCACGTCCTGGAGGGATTCAACCTCGTCGTCGACACGCTCTTCGATACGGGCCGGACGTTCCAGCTGCTGGAGGCCATCCCCGGCCTCCGCACCACCCTCTGCGTCAAGGACGAGGTCGACCCGAGGCACTGGCGCTTCCCCGACTGGTGGGCCTATCTCGTGCCGAACGTCTACATCCACGGCTACGGCCTCGACGACCTTGAAGGGCTCAGCCGCGACCTGGACGACATCCTCACCGACGAGCCCCTCGCCTCGGGTATTCGGGTAGTCCTGCGCGAACAGGCCGAGGCCCGCATCCAGGCCTAGCCGCCACCCTCCCCGGCCCTTCCCCCGCCCGGTACACTGCCCCCGTGGCCGGCCTCGAGATCCCGCTGTTCCCGCTGCGCGCGGTGCTCTTCCCCGGGCACGAGTTGCCCCTCCAGATTTTCGAGGAGCGCTACAAGACCATGGTCCAGGAGCTGCTTGAGAGCGGCGGCGTCTTCGGTGTCATCCTCATCAAGCACGGGGCCGAGGTCGGCGGCTCCGCCGTCCCCTACGACGTCGGCACGACCGCCGTCATTGAGGAGCACCGCGAGCTTCCCGGCGGTCGCTACCAGCTCGACACGCGTGGCCGCGACCGCTTCCGCCTCGTGCGTATGCTCGAACCCCGCCCTTACCCCTACGGCGAGATCGAGTTTCTCGACGACGCCTACGACCCCGGCGATGTCCAGTTGAAGGCCGCCTTCGAGACCGCGCGCGCCACCTTCCCCGTTTACCTCCGCCTCGCCCTCGCCCTGTCCGACCAGTGGGCCCGCGACCTGAGCCTGCCCAGCGAGCCCCACCGCTTCGTCAACACGGTCGCTCCCTGGCTGCAGGTGGAAGAAGAGGGCAAGCAGCGCCTCCTCGAGATCGAGTCCGCCGCCGACCGCCTCGGTCAGCTCGCCGAACAGCTCGACGGGCTCATCTCCCGCATCCGCGAGCAGGTCGATAACCACCACCGACAGCGGTTCGCCACCCTGAGTGCCACCAGCTAGAGCCCTTTCGCGCGCGCTTCGCGCCCACGCAGGCGCGGCGGCGCTCTCGGGAGGAGCGCTCATCGCCGGGATCGTGCTTGCCGTCTTCGCTGCCGGTCACGGCCCCCTCCCCGGCGACCTCTCCGCCAGCCGCACCGTCCAGGACTGGCCCTTCCCCGGCCAGGCCCTCTCTGACGTCCTCCGCTTCCTCAGCGGTACGGAGGTCGTCGTTGCCATCGGCGCCGTCCTCGCGGTTGTGGCCTTTCTCGCCGGACGCCGCCGCCCCGCCCTCGCCTTCGCGGCCGGCCTCGCTTTCATGGTGCTGCTCCAGTTCCTCGCCAAGGAGATCGTCGACCGTCCCCGCCCCACGCCCGACCTCGTCGATCTGCGCGCCGGCTACACCAGCCCCAGTTTCCCCTCCGGCCACACCATGAGCCCGACCTACCTCTACGGCTTTCTCGCCGCCGCCGCCTTCGCCTCGCCCCTCCCCGCTGGCGTCCGGGCTGCGACTGCGGGTGGTGTCGTCGCCTTCCTCGCGCTCGGCGGACTGGCCAACGTCTGGCTCGGCGTGCACTGGTCCAGCGACGTCATTGGCGGCTACCTCTGGGCGCTCGCGGTGCTCGTTCCCGCTGCCGCCGCCGCCGCCTCCAACCGTCCGTAAGCCTCCCTCGCGTAGACTCCGCCTCCGTGGAGATTGATGTCGCCCTCAGGGCGGCCGCCGCTATCGCCGGAGCCGCCGCGCTCGGTCAGATCATCTCCCGCCGCTTCCCCATCCCCCTGCCCCTCTTCCTCCTCGGGGCCGGCCTCCTCCTCGGCCACGACGGACTGAACGTCGTCCGCACGCACGAGCTGCAGGAGCTCGTGCGCATCGTCGTTGTTCTTGCCGTTGCCCTCATCGTCTTCGAAGGCGGCACCGCCCTGCGGCTCGCCTCGCTGCGCACGCTCGCGCCCGTCGTGCGCAACGTGATCGTGCTTGGCCTCTTCATCACGCCCGCCGTGGGCGCCGTCGCCGCCTGGCTCCTCCTCGATTTCGACTGGCGCATGGCCTTCCTCTTCGGCGCCCTTGTGACCGTTACCGGGCCGAGCGTGCTCACGCCCCTCCTCCGCTCCATCCGCGTCGACGACCGCCTGCGCAACATCCTCGCCAGCGAGGGCGTGATCATCGACCCGTTCGGGGCGCTCCTCACGCTGTTCCTCCTCGAAATCGTCCTCGCCGAGACGTTGAACGTTGCCGGACCGACCTGGTGGGTGATCGAACGCCTCCTGATCGGCCTCGCCATCGGGGCGGCCGGCGCCTTCGTGGTCTGGGCCATGTCGCGCTTCGTGAAGCGGCTGGGTGGACGCGAGATGGCGCTCCTTGTGATTGGCGCCGCCGTCGCCGCCTTCGCCGCGGCCGAGTCCCTGGCCCACGAGTCCGGCCTCGTGGCGATGGTCCTGATGGCCATCGCCATCGGCAACATCCGCCTCCCCCAGCGTGAACGCGTCGACGACCTGCAGGAATCCGTCACGGTCTGGCTGATCGCCAGCGTCTACGTGCTGCTCGCCGCCGGTATCAGCATCGACGACCTCACCGGCCTCTGGCCCGAGGGACTCATCGTCGTCGGCATCCTCGCCCTCATCGGCCGGCCCCTCCTTATCGTGCTTGCCAGTATCCGCTCCGGGCTCAACTGGCGCGAGCAGGCCTTCCTCTCCGCTGTCGCCCCGCGTGGCGTGGTGGCCGCCTCCCTCGCCGGGGTCGTGGCCGTGGAGGCGAGTTCCCTCGCCGGCAGCGACGCTTCCCGCCTTGTCGCCATGGTCTTCGTCGTCATCCTGCTCACTATCGGAATACAATCCGCCTATGCGGGAGCCCTCGCGCGACTCCTCCGGGTCCAGCCCATGACCACCGTCGTCGCCGGCGCCGGCGAGGTCGGAAGGCGCGTCGCCACCCTGATCGCGGGCTCGGGCGAGCCCGTCCTCGTCGTCGAAACGGACGAGGAAGCCGTCCTGCGTGCCCGCGAGGAAGGCCTCGAAGTCCTCATCGGCGACATCTCCGATACCGCCGTGCTCGAGAAGATCCGCCTCAATGAGGCGAAGGCGCTCCTCCTTGCCACGCCTGATGACGCCCGCAACCTGCTCGCAGCCCAGCTCGCGCGCTCGAAGTTCAACTGCGAATCCGTGTTCGTCCGCGTCAACGACGTCGCCAACATCGAGGCCTTCCAGAAGCTGGGGGTCGTGCCCGTCAGCCAGTCGGAGGCGGTCGCCTCCGAGCTCGCGCGCATGGTCGCCGGCCCGATGTTCCAGGACATCCTCGCCCAGGTCGCCGAGGATGTGACCGTCGCGCGCGTCGTCGTCACCTCCGCCTCGGCCCAGCGCGAGATCCAGGCAATCCCCGAGCTCCGCGGCACGCTCGTCGTGCTCGTCACGCGCGGGAGCGACTCCGTCATCCCCAACGGACGCACCGAACTCCGCCTGGGCGACATCGTCACGATCTTCGGCAGCCTGCAGGATCTTGCCGCCGCCCGCGGCGGTCTTTCCGTGGTCCCCGACCCGGAGCCCATCATCTCGTAGCCGCGGCCGTCTCCAACCGCTACGATCGAAGCGTGCGGTTACTCCTTCTCATCCTGCTCCCCGTCCTCGTCTCGCTCATCGGGCTGGTGTTGCGCACCTGGCTCTCCATGCGCCTGGCCGAGCGCAACCGCATCGTTGACGCCACCGTCACGAACGTCCGCTCCTCCCCCGCCGATCCCGAGCACCGCGAAGGCGGAGCCCGCCCGCATCCGGGCCGGCGCGAGCGGCCTCCTTGCGGACGCTACAACCTGCACCTGCTCTTCCGGCTGGTCGGTAGCGAGCAGGGATGCCGCCACTGCGCCGCCATCGAGCAGGCCCGCTACGAGGAAGACGCCGCCGCCGCCGTCGATGCCGCCGAGCAGGCCCTGCGCGGCGACCGCTCCTAGCGCGCCGCCACCGCCGAGAGCCGCGCCCGCTCCACTTCGCCCGGAAGCGCTTCGAGCACGGTATCGATGTCCGCCTCGGTTGTGCCCTCCCCCAGGCTGAAGCGGACACTCCCCGCCGCCCGCCGGATGGGGACCCCCATCGCCAGCAACACGTGCGATGGCTCCCACATGGCGTTCGAGCAGGCGCTGCCTGTGCTCGCAGCGATCCCGCGCGCATCCAGCCGTGCCACCAGGTCGTCTCCCTCGATGCCGTCGAACGAGATGTTCAGGTTGTTCGGCAGGCAGTTGTCCTGGCAGCCGTTGGTCTCGGCGTCGGGAACCGCCGCCAGCACGCCCTCCCGCAGCCGCTCGCGTAGCGCCCGCACCCGCGATGCGCGCGCCTCGACGCCCGTGCTGGCCAGCTCCAGCGCCCTCGCCGTCCCGGCGATACCGGCCACGTTCTCCGTGCCCGCCCGCTTTTGCATCTCCTGGCCGCCACCCAGCAGCAGCGCATGGAACGGCGTCGCCCGCCGCAGGAAGAGCACGCCGCTTCCCTTCGGCCCTCCGAATTTGTGCGAGGACAGGCTCAGCGCGTCGATTCCCAGCGCCTGCACGTCGACCGCCGTCCAGCCAGGAGCCTGCACGGCGTCCGTGTGCAGCATCACGCGGTGCCGCTGGCGGACGGCGTACTCCCGCAGGATTCCCGCCAGCTCCGCCACCGGCTCGATCGTCCCCACCTCGTTGTTCGCCAGCATCACGCTCGCCAGCACGGTGTCCGGGCGAAGCGCCCGCTCGAATTCCGCCGAGCTCACGTGTCCGAACCCGTCGCACCCGATGGTTGTCACCTCGAACCCCAGCTCCTCCAAGAACTGGGATGCGTGGATCGCCGCGTGGTGCTCGATCGCCGTCGTGATCACGTGCGAACCCGCACCCGCCCGCCGCATCGCGTAGGCGATGCCCAGCATCGCCGTGTTGATCGCTTCCGTGCCCCCGCTCGTGAAGAGAATCTCGGAGGTGCGCGCGTTCAGGCGGTGCGCGACCGTTTCGCGCGCCTCGTCCACTGCCTCCTGCGCGATGCGCC
>LXNI01001646.1_pt1 | contig 18304 bp, 15 predicted proteins | sample 809091 | NCBI WGS metagenome assembly LXNI01 (sample SAMN04870527, study PRJNA318959) | sponge metagenome | biome: 01000161; feature: marine sponge reef; material: water | host: Sarcotragus foetidus | place: Greece: Milos, Mediterranean Sea | collected 2013-05-29 | depth 5-7 m | reverse complement strand
CCGTCACCGGGATGTAGGTAAGCACTCGCGCCAGCGTGCCGTCGGGTTCGGTAAACAGGATGAAATTGAACCAGATCGGGATGAAGGCCGGAACGATCACGATCGCCGAAATCTGGTTGGCCTCACGCAGCGAAGTGGTCACCGCGCCCACCGCCGCCATCAGCGATGCGAACAGCGCGTAACCGAACAGGAAATACCCCGCCGCAATCGCAATGTCGCCAACGCCCGGCAAGGTCAGAATGTCGGCGGGAATATCCACAATAAAGCCGACCGCCAGCACGCCCACGCCAACCGATGCCAGCCACGCCGCCATCTGCAGCAGACCCGCGGCGCCCAGGCCGAAGAACTTGCCCAGCAGCAGCGCGTCCGGCTTGACCGATGACAGCAGCACCTCCATCACCCGGTTTTCCTTCTCCTCCACCAGCGCGTTCAGCATGTAGCCCGAACTGAAGAAGATCGAAACCAGCAGCGAGACGCCGGCAATCGCAAAGAACGCCGCCCGCCCGATGTCGAATCCAGGGTCGTCCTCCGCCGCCCCGTCAGCCCCGACCTCCTCCGTGACCAGCCGATAGGGCAGACGCAGCCGCTCCGCAAACCTGCCCGGAACCTCGTCAGCAAACAGATTCGACAACACGAACCCGCGCAACGCCGAGTTATAAGAGGGCCCATCGGGTCCGAATACCCCGCCTTCGTCTTCGGCAATCCGGACCCGCACTACCTGTCCTGACTCGACAAAGTCCGCCGCAAACACAAACAGCGCGTCAATCTCGTCGGCCCTGAGCGCTGCCACGCCAGCCTCTCGATCCGGCACGGGTACGAAGACCGCGCCCGCCTGCTCGTGATGCCCGCCGAAAAGCGCCGGCCCGTCCGGCAGGTCCACGTAGCCGAGCTGCGGCAAGTCGTCGCTTTGCTCAACGCCGGACGAGCTCTCCGCATCACCGTCACTTCGGGTCACCAGCGTGAAAATCGCAAAGCCCACTACCGCCAGCGTCACCAGCACCGGCACCGCCGCCGTCGTGATGATGTACGACAGCCGCGTAACCGCCGTGCGGAATTCATGGCGGGTCACGATGCGAACGCTACTCATCGGCCCGCGCCTCCAGGTCCGGCTCCCCCGCTTCGTCGCCACGCCCATCAGCGCCACCCACGATCTGCAGGAAAATCTCCTCCAGCGTCGGCGCCTCGCGCTCGAATCGCTCGATCTGCACGCCCGCGTCCAGCAGCGCCCGCAGCACGCCTTCCGCCGACCCCTCGTCGTTCAGGCTGACCCGCCAGCCGTCGCCCTGGGACTCGGCGGCTGCCACGCCCGGCAGACACAGGGCGAATGGCATGTCCGACGTGCACTCAACCAGCAGGCGATCGCTGGCGTGCTGCCGTCGAATCTCCCGCACGCCCCCGTTCAATACGATCTCGCCCTCGTTGATCATCACCACCCGGTCGCATAGCTCCTCAACGTCCGTCATCTGGTGCGTCGAGAACAGCACGGCCACCCCGTTGTCCCGCAGGTCGGCCACCACGTCTTTCATCCGCCGCACGTTTACCGGGTCCAGGCCAGAGAACGGCTCGTCCAGCACCAGGAAGTCCGGCTTGTGCTGGATCGTCGCCGCAAACTGCAGCAACTGCCGCAACCCGCGGCTCAGTTCGCCCACCTTCTTGGCGCGGTGTTCCGTCAGCCCCAATCGCTCCAGCGCCGCGTCCGCCAGCCCCGGCGCTTCCTGTGCCGGCACCCCCTTCAACTCCGCCATGTACTTCAGGATCGGCGGGATACGCAGGCCCGGATACAGCCCGCGCTCTTCCGGCAGATAGCCAATCCGCCGCCTCGCCGCGTCGTCGATCGGCGCGCCGAAGACCTCCACGGTGCCCCGATCCGGCGCAAAAATGTCCAGCATCATCCGGATCGTGGTGCTCTTGCCCGCGCCGTTTGGCCCCACAAAGCCCACCACCTCGCCCTGCGCAATCTCCAGCGAAACGTTCCGCACCACGTCCAGCGCCCCAAACCGCTTCCACAGGCCACTGGCCCGCACCGGTGCGCCGCTGCTGATCACGCTCGCCATGACCGAGAGTCTAGGCGGACGCCAACGCCACGGTCCGTGACAAATACGCCAAAAGCGCACGCCGCCGCCGCCGACTAGGATGGGCGCACAACAGGTTCGCGCGGAAGGGCAGCCCGATGCCGGTAGGAAGTGGATCGCATCGCTACGAACGCGTGCAAGGATGGCCGCAACTGCCGGCGGACATCTTCCTCGGCTGGATTGGCAGCGTGGGCGTCGACAGCAAGGGCCGTGTCTACTGCTTCTGTCGCGGCACCCATCCCATGATCGTCTTCAATGCCGACGGCCAGATCGTGGATACCTGGGGTGACGACCTCCTCAACCACGCCCACGGCGTCTACGTGGATGCCGACGAGCACCTCTGGCTCACCGACCGCTTCGCCCACGTCATCTGGGTCACCACCACCGAGGGTTGCGTAGTGCGCCGGATCGGCTACCCCAACTTCACCAGCGCCGATGGCGGCCACTTCAACCACCCCACCAACACCCATCTCGGCGCCGACGGCTCCATCTACGTGTCCGATGGCTACGGCGACACCCGCTGCCACCGCTTCGCGCCCAGCGGTCAGTTGCTCAACAGCTGGGGCGAGCCCGGAACCGGGCCCGGCCAGTTCGACCTGCCGCACGGCATCTGGGCCCTCAGCGATGACCGCATCCTGGTAGCCGACCGCGAGAATCACCGCATCCAGATCTTCGATCCCGAGGGCGTCTACATGGACCAGTGGACGGGCTTCCGCCAGCCCTCCGACTTCTTCGTCGACGAGGATGCCGGCGTCATCTACCTCGCCGAAGTCGGCGGACGCGTCTCGCTACTCGACCTGACGGGTCGGACCATCACGTCCTGGGAAGACCCCGGCGACGGCGGCCCAGCCTTCAGCGCCCCCCACGGCATCTGGGTCGACCCTGACGGCGCCATCTACATGGGCGAAGTCCAACGCGACGACGCCCTCTACAAATTCCAACCCATCAGCTGACGGTGAAATTGGGTTAGAGATCTCGGCGCCCGACGTGACGTCGGAGTCGCCGGCGGGATTCGTAGCCGAGCGCCGCTAACCGGCAGCGTGTTCGGCTCGCAACTCCGCCAGCACCGCGTCCGTCATCCCCTCCAAATCAAACCTCGGCGCCCAGCCCCAGTCGGTGCGTGCGCTGGTGTCGTCCATGCTGGAGGCCCAGCTGTCCACCACGCCGGCGGGCACGGGGTCCGGGTCGAACTCAAGCCGCACCTCCGGCATCCGGCGTTGGACCGCGTCGGCCATTTCCTGGACTGTCGGGTTGGAGCCCATTACCTGGTAGACCCGGCGGCTGAGTCGGCTGGCGGGCGCGTCGTGCAGTTGCAGCATCGCGCCCACCACGTCGTCTACCCAGACCAGCGGGATGCGGCTGTGGGGATAGACCTTGAACGTATAGCTGCCCTCGCGCACCGCCCCTATGTACAGCTCGCACACGAACGCGCTGGCCGCGCCCGCCGCCGGCGCCGTGGGCGCCACCATGGCCGAGAGCCGCACACAGCGAAAGTCCACGCCGAAACGCTGGTAGTAGTAGACCCCCAGCCGCTCGCCCAGCACCTTCGTCACGCCGTACAGGCCCGCCGGCCATTGCGGACTGTCGTCGGTCACCGTGTCGCCCACACCCAGGCCAAACGTGGCCACCGAACTGGGAAACAGCACCCGCCCCACGCCATGAATCCGCGCCGCTTCCAACACGTTGCGGATGCCGTCCAGGTTCACCCGCCAGGCCAGCTCCGAGTCCGTCTCCGAACTACCCGAAAGAAGTGAGGCCAGGTGATACACGCTGTCGGGTCGAGTGTCGGCGACGATGTCGTCAATAAAGCCCGGGGCCTGCGTCTCACCCACCCGCACGTCGGCGCGCTCGAACGCCGCCGACGGCGCCACCGGCTCCGCCCGCACGTCCACCACCGTCACCCGGTCGCCGCGCTCGATCAGCGCAGCCGCCAGCCGCGAACCAATGCTCCCGGTGCCCCCGGTAATCAACGCGTGCATGGGTCTCGTTTCATCAGTGTGTTTGATTCTGCGGCTGCAGTCCGCCATTTTGCCCCGCCGCCAAAGCTCACGCTGCGTCTACGCAGTCACGATCCCTATGCCGCTTGAAGCGCTCTCCGACTAGTCGGAAACAGCGTCAGACCAAACCCACCCGCTCGGCGCCCAGGCGCTCCAACGTCGCCGGCGTCGCGTCGTGTGCGGCCAGCCATCCAAGCATGGAGGCGTGAAGCCGCCGCGCCTCGTCCCGGTTGCTGTTGATCAAGTTCACCGACTCAGCAGGATCATCGGCGATGCAATACAACTCAGGCCCACCGTCTCCGTCGCCTTCGTCCACCAGCAACTTCCACTTGCCGTCGGTCACCGCCGGCGCCCGCGTATGCACCCAGCGGCCGTCGATATTTGTGGTCGTGGCGGTAATCGCCAGCGGCCGCGGCCCTTCCGACTCGCCCTCCAGCTGCGGAACTAGGCTGCGGCCTTCCAGGTCCACGTCGGCAGGCGCCGGGATGTCGCACAGTTCCAGCACTGTCGGCATCAGGTCCGGTGCCTGCACCAGGCCCGCCAGTCGTGATCCGGGCGCGACCGTCGACCGATTCAATGACTCCGGGACGTGCATCGACCAGCAGATCCCGTTGATCTCATTGTGAAACGGGAACACGCTGCGCCGCTCGGCCTGGATGCCCGACTTCCCGGTGCGGTCGCGCTCCCCCAGGTACATCCCGTGGTCTGACATGAACACCACGATCGAGTTGGCCAGCAGCCCGGCGTCCTCGACCGTCCGCAGCATCCGCCCCACCGCCTTGCTCAGCAGCGTGCACATCGCCTTGTAGCGGGCCTGCATGTTCCGCAGTTCGGCCGTCGTATAGACGCTGGCCTCGCGGTAGTTCGGCTGCGCGATCGGTGGCCCGTCGTAGGTCGGGTCGTAGTGGTCCAGCAGGTAGCGCGGCGGAAACCACGGCTCATGCACGTCAAAGCAGTCCACCCACAGCATGAACGGCTGTGGACTCGCGTAGCAGTCCTCCAGGAACCGGCACACGTCGTCCGCCATTCGCATTGGCTGCGACTGATCCTCGTACCGCCGCCAGTAGTTCGTATGCGCGTGGATGTCGGGCAGCACCGGCGCGTAGTCGTGGTTCCCGAAGTCCACCCGCGTCTTGCGCGGATCCTCCACCAGGTGCTCAATCGGATCGTTCAGCCGCAGGAACTTGCCGTCGCTTTCGTGCCCGCGGTTGAAGTGATGCCGGTCGAACCGATGGAAAAAGTGCGAGTTCATCAGGTGCGTCGTATCCGCGATCAGCTGCGTGCGGTACCCGTTCGCTCCCAGCACGTCCGGCAGCGTGATCGCCCTCGGATCCAGGTCTCGCCAGCCATGCCGTGGGTGACCGAACCGCCCCGTAAACCAGTCCGTCCGCATCGGAATCGTCGGAAAGCTGGAAACCGTCGCCTGCTCGAAAGTCACGCTCCGCCCCAGCCAGGCGTCCAGCTCAGGCGTAACCACGTCCGGATGCCCGTTCGCCGCAATGTGGTCCGGCCGGTACGTGTCGCTGACGATCACAATCACATTGGGACGCTCACTCGGCGGCATGGGTTCGACCTTCGGCGGCAAGTCGCTGTCGGCCGCATTCTCGCGCACATCGGACGCGCGGCGGTTGCCGCTTGGACTGGCCGTGGCGCGGCATGGATCCCGTGGATACCTGCGTTGGCTGAACGCCAGGTATTGACCTAGAGCGGTTCGGTCCCCTCAATCAGTTCGGCCAGATATCGGTCATAGGCAAATAGCCTGTTCCGACGCCGCCCAGTCATTTCGCGGGCAATGCCAAGCTGGACTAACAGTCGCATCGCTGAAGAAGTGCCCGAGAACGAAAGCCCTGTTGCTTCGGCCGCGCTGGCCAGAGTTTGCACAGGCCGGGCCTTCAGGGCCTCATGCACCCGAAAGGCAGAGCTCGCGCGCCGGCCGATCTCTTCGATTGTTGTGCGATCGGCTCGGAACATTCGTTCCAGCCGTTCCACGGAGGCGACCGCTTCCGTGGCGACGCGCCGGACACCTTCCAGAAAGAATCTCAACCAGGCTTCCCAGTCGCCTTCGCGCCTGACACGATCCAGCAGGTCGTAGTACGTCGCACGGTGCCGCTTTAAGTACAGGCTCAAGTACAGCAGCGGCTCGCGCAGGGCGCCGCCATGGTGGAGCAGGAGTGTGATGAGGAGCCGCCCGACCCGACCGTTGCCGTCCAGGAAGGGGTGAATGGTTTCGAATTGGACGTGCGCCAGGCCGGCTCGTACCAGCAGCGGCAGACCATCGTCGTCGGCGTGCAGAAATCGCTCGAGTCCCGACATGCAGTCGGGAACGGCGGTATGCGGCGGCGGCACGTATACGGCGTTGCTCGGATGCGTTCCGCCAATCCAATTCTGCGAGCGCCGAAACTCGCCGGGATTCTTGTCGCTGCCGCGCCCGCGCGCGAGCAATACGCCGTGAATCTCCCGCAGCAACCGGTTCGAGAGCGGAAAGTCACCGCGCAGTCGCGCAAGGCCGTGATCGAGTGCGGCCACGTAGTTGGACACCTCGACCAGATCCAGGTCGTCCTGCGGCACGCCCGGAGCTTGCTCCAGTTCGAACAGCAGCAAGTCCGAAAGCGAAGACTGCGTACCCTCGATCTGCGAGGAGAGCACGGCCTCCTTGCGGACGTAGCTGTAGATGAACAGTTCGGGATCGGGCAGGAGGGTCGAGATGCTGTCCAGGCGCCCAAGCGCAAGCAGCGCGCGCTCCAGGGCCTGCTGTAGTGTCCCGTCGATCACCAGCGGCGGTTCCGGCGGCAGGGGCATCGGCAGGAAGGCCTCGATCCGCTCGCTGGCAGCGGTCGTGACGTGGTATCGACCGGTGATGCCGCGCTTCATGTCCTGATCGCCTGTCCCATATTGCGCAACGTGAAATAACGCGCTTGGCTATTACGAATTCAGCCTGAAATCAGAATAGCACGACCTACGGCACCTTCGGAGATTAGACGGCGCTGGCTGGTCCCTTATTACTCAAATCAAAATAACGCAACCTGTTATTACGACTTCATCCCGAAAGCGGAATAACGAATCGTTCGGCGACGGAATCTGGGCGCATCCTGACACTCCGCAATCGGCCCGCAGCCTATGTCGGTTCGGGCGAATTAGGTCTTCACCCACTCTGGCGTCTGGGACACCAGCGGCTCGCGGTGCAACACTCCACAGCCTTACCCTGGGCCCCGCCACCTTCCCCACCAAGAACTCCCACCATGCCCGCCTTCAATGGCCTCAACCTCCACCTCGGCAACCTCTCCCGTCTCTCATCGGCCCAATCCCGCTCAATCTCCGCCGAAAACCCCCGCGGCGAACGTGGCGGCGGCGCCAGGGCCGAAGCCGACCCGAACGGCCCCTCCCGTCACCTGGGCCTCGGCTGGAAGTGCCGTCCCGCCGTCTCGGTGGACCCGGGCGAGACCCTCGAAATGGCCGACATTCAGGGCCCCGGCGCCATCCAGAGCATCTGGATCACCGGCTCCGTCTCCCGCAACCTCATCTTGCGCATGTACTGGGACGGCCAGGAACAGCCAGCCGTTGAAGTTCCACTTCCCGACTTCTTCGCCGTGCCCTGGGCAACCCGCGAGGGCGATCTGAAAGACCACTTCGCCCAGGTCAGCGCCCTGCCCATCGTCGTGAACCCCGGCTGCGGTCTGAACTGCTTCTGGCAGATGCCGTTCCGGCGACACTGCCGTATCACGCTCGAAAACCAGCACCCGGCCCAGCCGCAACGCTGCTTCTACCAGGTCAACTACACCCTCACCGAGGTCCCCGACGACGCCGCCTACTTCCACGCCCAGTTCCGGCGCGCCAACCCGGTGCCTTACGGCGAGGAGTACACCATCGTGGACGGAATCCGCGGCCGCGGCCACTACGTCGGCACCTCCCTCGGCTGGGGCGTGCTCGATGACCGCTGGTGGGGCGAAGGCGAGATCAAGTTCTACCTGGACGGCGACCGGGAGTTCCCCACCATCTGCGGCACCGGAACCGAGGACTACGTCGGCGGGTCCTACGACTGGCGCGTCGACGGCGAATACCGCACCTACACCACCCCGTTCCTCGGCATGCACCAGGTCATCAGGCCCGACGGCCGCCTGCTCCACAAGCACCGCCACGCCATGTACCGCTTCCACGTGCTCGATCCGATCCGCTTTGAGCGAGACCTCCGCGTCACCATCCAGGATCTCGGCTTCCACCCCGATCGGGACTTTGACGGCAAGGGCCGGTTGTTCATGGCCCGTCAGGACGACATCTGCTCCGTCGCCTACTGGTACCAGGCCCTGCCCACCGCGCCCTTCCCCCCGTTGCCCGACCGAATGTTCCTGACCCTGCCGTGAAGCCGGAGGGCCGCAGGTCTGGTGCCTGACGGACTGGACCTACGGTCGCCCATTCCAGGGGCGTGAACGAATGTCCTGCCGGATTGCTTGGATTCCGTGGCACACTCGATAAATGCTGGAATTCGGCTGCAGGAGCTGACCCACTGACCGGATCCGATCGACACTCAGCCTTGACCGCGCACCAACACGGTGCCGGATGCCAGTGCTCCGGTCGCTGCGACGCCGCCCTCTATGACGTGCCCGGTCTGCGCGTCGCCTCGCGTCGCGGCTTCTTGCGCGCGACCTTAGCGGGCGCCGCGGTCGCGGGCGCCACTCCTCTCATCGCCCGAGCGGTGACGGATGAGGAGATTGAGGAAGCTGAACGCGAAAAGGCGGAACTCGAACGCCAGGCCCTGGAAGAGCAAACCCTATTGGCGGCTGCCCAGGCCCGCGAAGGAGCGCTTCAGCAGCAATTGGCCGTCATCGACCGGCAACGATTCACGGCGGTCGAGCGTCTGCGGGACGTGAACCGCCAGCTCGAAACCGTGGAGCTCGAGGTCTACGACATCAACGCATCCATCGCCAACCTCAACCGAGCCCTCGCACGCGAGACCGACAACCTCGGCGCCCGTGTCCGGTCGCTGTACAAGGCTGGCCGCACGTCTACGCTTGAAACTGTGCTCTCGTCGACCTCGTTCTCCGAGGCGCTCGACCGCGCCACGTCGCTGGAGCGCGCCTTGGCTCAGGACCTTGAAGAGATCGAGACTCTCCGTCTCAGTCGTCAAACCGTGCAGTTTCGCACGGCCGACCTGGCGGCGCGATTGCAGCGAATGGACGAGCTGCGCCAGGAAGCGGCCACGATTCAGGCGGAGCTTCAACGTCGCTCCGAAGAACAGCAGGACCTCATCTTCGGCATCCAGCGGGAACAGTCCGAGTATGACGCCAACGTCGTAGCGTTTCAGGCTGAAGCGAATCTGATGGGGAACCGCATCCTGATGCTGCGTGATATCCAGCAGCGTGAAATCGCCCAGCTTGAGCGTATCCGGGCCCTCCAGCAGGCGCAGGAGCAAGCGCGAGAGCTTGCCCGCCAGGTCGCGGCGACCCAGGGAACGTCGGTGGCCGGTGTCTACACCTGGCCATTGTGGGGTCTCATCACCACGGAGTTCGGTGGCTGCACGTTCGGCCAGTGCCCGCACATTGGCATCGATATCGCCGGGGACATGCTCGTGCCGGTGGTGGCGGCCAACGACGGGATCGTGCTTGTGGCCGACTACGTGGTGCCCGGCAACCGCCAGGCCTCCTACGGGATGATCGTGGTTATCGCCCACAACCAGAACGAGGAGACCCTCTACGCTCACCTGGACGACTGGACCACGCCGCCGCCGGTGTCGCAGGGCCAGTTCGTCAGCCGCGGTCAAGTAATCGGCTACGTTGGCCTGACCGGCTGGACCACCGGGCCCCATCTGCACTTCGAGTACCGCGTCAACGGCGTGGCGAACAATCCCCGCAACGTGCTGGTCTGACGCGCCGCGCCCACACTCACGGCTGTTTCGCGGATTGGTTGCCTGACCGATGGTGCTCCTGGGCTCGTATCATGACCGTTCACGCCGCGCTTGATCCGAAATACCCAGCGGTCGCCTGTTGGTCGCTGCTCAGGAAACGCCACGGATGAACACTGCTACCGAACCTACCCTTGCCCTTGACTTCAAGTACGACGCTGCCGGATTGATTCCCGCCATCTGCCAGGACGACGCCACGGGCGACATCCTCATGCTTGGCTACATGAACCGCGACGCCTTAGCGCGCACCCTGGACTCAGGCACGGTGTGGTTCTACAGCCGTAGCCGCCAGGAACTCTGGAATAAGGGTTCCACCTCGGGGAACTACCTGCGGGTCGTCGACCTTGTCGCCGACTGCGACCGCGACGCCCTGCTTGTAAGGGTTGACCCGGCGGGCCCCACCTGCCATACCGGCGTTCGCTCCTGCTTTCACAATCCCCTGAACCTCGAGTGCGTGGCAGGAACGTCCGAGCACTGACGCCTAACCCCATGTCTGACCTCATGAGCGCTCACCTGCATGCCCTCAGCGGTCAGCTGGCAGCCCTATCGTCCGCAGCCGTTGAGCCTTTGGCATCCGCCGTGGAAACTGCCTGGGCCTCGGATCGGACGATTTTCATCGCCGGCAACGGCGGCAGCGCCGTTACGGCGTCCCACTTTGCGACTGACCTTTCCAAGACCACCGCCGCGAAGACTCCCGGATCACGGGGAATCCGCGCGGTAGCGTTGACTGACAACGTCGGACTGCTGACCGCCTGGGCCAATGACCACTCCTACGAGCACGTCTTCGCCGAGCAACTTCGAAACCTCGCCCGGCGCGACGATCTCCTCGTTGCGATCAGCACAAGCGGCGAGTCGCCCAATCTTCTCGCGGCCGTCGAAGCTGCCCGCGACGGTGGCGTTCAGAGCCTGGCGCTTGCACCACCGGCATCCACCCTGGCGTGTCGCGTCGGAGTCGTAGTCCCCATCGAAGGTGAGACCGTCCAGGTTGCAGAAGACCTACATCACATCGTCTGCCACGCCGTCACCGTCCACATGATGGCCGTCCTCGCCGGCGCTTCGGCTCGGTGACCGCTATTGCGTCGTTCGCACTGGGCGGTCCATCGGTTCCTCGGTAGCAGACAGTGATCGTTACTCAGACACCGCTCCGGCTCAGCTTTTTCGGCGGCGGAACCGACTTCCCTGACTACTACCGAGCCGACGGCGGCGCCGTGCTCACGACCGCAATCGACAAGTACGTCTACGTCATTGTCAAGGAGCGTTTCGACGACGACATCTACATCAACTACTCCATCAAGGAAATCGTCCAGTCGGTCGACGAAATCCAGCACGACCTCGTGCGCGAGGCAATGCGCATTACCGGCGTTGACCGCGGAATTGAGATCACAACGCTGGCCGATGTCCCGAGTACTGGAACAGGACTTGGATCCTCCGCCGCCGTAACAGTAGGACTCTTGCATGCCCTCTACACCTACCGCGGACGCCTGGTGGACGCGCGCCTGCTTGCGGAAGAGGCCTGCCGCATCGAGCTGGAAATCCTTGCTCGGCCCGTTGGCAAGCAGGATCAGTACATTTCGGCATTCGGCGGCCTCTGCGCGATTGCCTTTCGGCCCAGCGACGATATCGATGTGTTGCACGTCCAGGCCGCCCCGCTCACCCTGCGACGACTTCAAGACCGACTTCTGGTGTTCTTCACCGGCCGAACCCGATCGTCGGCTTCAATCCTCGACCACCAACAGCGGCGCATTGAACAGTCTCGAAGCGACCTCGACCACCTCAAGAGATGTGCGCGTGAAGCACATGACCTGCTCGTATCCGACCGACTCGACGACTTCGGCGAGCTGCTTGATACCGCCTGGCATTACAAAAAGGCGCTGGCCGAGGGAGTCTCGGATCCAGCGATCGACGAGCTGTACGCTCAGGCCCGTGCTGCCGGAGCCTTGGGTGGAAAAATCGCTGGCGCCGGTGGCGGGGGTTTTCTTGTCTTCTATGTCCCGCCGCCCCGGCAGGACGACGTCCGCGACGCGCTGCAGCCGTTGCGTGAACTACCGGTTGCCTTCGACCCTGGCGGCGCCCGCGTCGTGTTCAATATCCATAACTGACGCTGGCTGATTGCACATGAGCGACTGACCCGTGCAAGTCCTGGTAACCGGAGGCGCCGGGTTCATCGGCTCCCACGTCGTCGATGCGCTGCTGAGACGTGGAGACACCGTCGCCGTATTGGACAGCTTGGTCTGGCGCGTGCACCCGGGCCAGTCCTGGCCCGACGGCTTGCAGGGCGTCCGCCGCATTCGAGGCGATGTGACGGAGGTCGACGACTGGCGGATGGCGTTGGACGGCGTCGATGCAGTCGTGCATCTGGCCGCCTATCAGGACTACCAGACCGACTTCAGCCGCTTTGCCCGGGTCAACGATGCCGGTACCGCCTTGCTCTACGAGCTCCTGGTCGAGCGCGGCCAGCCGATGCAGCGGGTAGTCGTGGCCAGTTCACAGGCCGTTTATGGCGAGGGTGCGTACCGATGTCCCGATCATGGGCGGCAGTACCCGCCGCCGCGGTCGCTTGAGCAACTGGCCCAGGGCGCCTGGGATCCTGGCTGCCCGGACTGCGGAGCACCGCTCGATCCGATGGCATCGTCGGAAGAGTATCCGGCGCCCACCAACGCCTACGGTATATCCAAGCTCGCAACCGAATCCTATGCGCTCACCCTGGGCGCCCGTCACGGCATTCCTACCTCAGCCCTCAGATTCAGCATCATCCAGGGGCCGCGCCAAAGTCCGGCCAACGCATACTCCGGCGTGCTCCGCGCCTTCGTTGGGCACATCCGAAATGGCCGGCGTCCTGTCGTGTTCGAAGACGGTCGTCAGCGTCGCGACTACACCCACATTCGCGACGCGGTATCCGCCGTCGAGCTCGCGCTTGATCACCCGGAGGCCGTGGGTCAGGCCTTTAACGTTGGCAGCGGTCAGGTAACCACCGTGCTCGAATACGCCAATGCCGTGCTCTCGGCGATGGGTGTCGATGCCCAACCGGACGTAAGCGGACGTTATCGCCTTGGTGACACGCGGCACATCTGGTCGGACACGGCTCGAATTCGAAACCTGGGCTGGCGACCGACCGGAACGCTCAGCGAGATCATCCACGACTATCTGGCCTGGATCGCCGATGCACCCGAGGGCGAAGACTGGACGGCGCGAGCCCTTGCCCGCATGGAATCCGGCGGCGTGGTCCGTCGGGTATCCCGGACCGACTGATCGAACAATCCCTCATGACGGCGGCTACCGCGAACTCGTCAACTGCGAATGACCGATCCTGCGCTCAGGATCTCGCAGCCGCCGTCGGAGTCTCCACCGGGACCGGCAACTCCGTCCCGGCATCCGTTGGATACTGCTGAAACAGCTCGCCCCACGGCCCGCGCAGGGCCCGACGAACTCGCCCACGTCCAACCACGTTGTACCAGTACACGTCGTGGTACAGGCGCGACGCGACGTATGACCACGGAGCGATAGCCGTCCGCAGCAGCAGCTTCTCCAGCCGCTTCAGCGGCCCCCAATAGATCAACTTCTGGCCCCGGCTGGCAAAGGTCTCCTGCTGCGCTGCCACCTGCCACTTAACCTGCTCGATGTCCGCGCCTACCACCTCGATTTCACGCGCATCGGCCGTGCCCAAGCCATCCTCATGCGCCATTCGCAGGAATGGAATCTCAAACGGATCCAGGCCCATCAGGCGCGCACTGGTGGCGTCGATGGCTACCTGGTCGGTCCCCGCCAGCATCAGATTGTGCTCGTGCACCCGCATGCAGCGCGGCCCCGGCCCTTCCCCCACAAACGTCCCATCCATCACGGCAAATATGCCCGGGTGGATCTCCTGCTGGATCATCAGCAGGTCCACCAGCGTCTCGTGAATCGTCGCGTGGCAGTAGTGCCGCTTTTCAAATAGCAGCCCGCCAAAGGCGTTCTTCATCGCCCCGGTGATCGTGGTGAACACGTGCGTTTTCACCGTGGGCAATTGGATGATGTTTGCCCCAATCAGCCGCTGCGGAATGCGCACGCCCTCCGGGTAGACCTCATGCAGCGTGCGAAGTCGGCCCTTCGGTTCATAGCGAACCCAGTCGTCGTCCTCATACAGGTGAATATTCCGCAGGCCATGCGCTGTCACCACTGGCAGATGCTTGTTGCGGCGTTCGCCAACCCGCGCGTCCACGGTGACCGTGCGGTTGTGCGCGGCGAATAGCGATGCCGGTGGGAACCCATCGCCTCGCAGCTTTCGGATCACCCCATCTAGCTGCCAGGGCGTGGTGGAGCAGGCCGGATACCAGTGGTGCCACGACACGTTGACCTTCAGCGCCGTCTCGGCCCCGCGATCCAACTCTGCTCTGTAGCCGGCCGCGTCCATGGCCCGACCCACATCGTCCAGCACGCTCTCAGGATTGGTCTGGATGAGAGCGACTCGAGCCATAGCCACGTGCCCTGAGTGGAAAGCCGACTTCCGATCTTACGGCTTGTCCAGAAGCCGAGATGCTCCGAACCTCAGCTGCCGACTCTCAGGCATGATGCAGCCATCAACCGTGCTACTCCTCGGAGCCCGCCATGCCGACCTACCGCGCAGCCGCCATTGCCGATTCCACGCTCGAACGCGCCTACGGCCACGCCATCCACCAGGCGTTCTACGAGATTCCCAACGTCGAGCTGACGGCCCTCGCCGACCCCGTGGCTGAACCTCGAGCCGAACGCGCGGAAGAGATTGGAAACCCAAAGCAGTACGACGACTACCGCGACATGCTTGCCGCCGAGACGCCCGACCTTGTCGCCATATGCCCCCACCACTTCAAGCACCACGGACGCTGGCTGCTTGACGTCATTGAGTCCGGCGCCAAAGGCATCTACATCGAGAAGCCCATCACCGCCAGCCTCGACGAAGCCGACGCCGTGCTCGAGGCGGCCGACACCGCCGGCACCAAGATCGCCGTCGCGCACCAGAATCGCTATCGCCCGGGCACCCACCGCGTGGCCGAACTCGTCCGCGAGGGCGCCGTTGGGACCCTCCGCTACATGCACGCCGTCGGCAAGTGCGACCAGCGCGGTGGAACGCACGACCTCCGCGTCCTCGGCACCCACGTGCTCGATGCCCTCCGCTTCATCGCTGGCGACGTGGCCTGGGCCACCGGCCATATGCAGGTCGACGGACGCGATGTCACGGTCAACGATGTCTACGACGGTCCCGAGGGTCTCGGCCAGATGGCCGGTGACGCCCTGACGGGCTACTTCGCGTTCGAATCCGGTGCCATCGCGCGCTTCGACAGCTATACGCGCTCCGCCGGTGGACCCGCTCCCTGGTTCGGCTACGAGCTTTGGGGCACGGAGGGTGGCATCTCCGTTCGAGACGCGGGCCGCTCGATCTTCCGCTATCCGGCGCCCGCCAACTTGCCGGGAGACTCAACGCTCGCCTGGGAACCGGTCGATGTACCGGACCTCACCTACCCGGACGGCAGGCCCGCCAATGACGCCCAGCTGCTGGACGCCCTCAATCGACATGCGGCGGTTGACATAATTCAATGCATCGAGAACGGCGGCGAACCGGTCTCCAGCGCCCGCCAGGCCACGGCCGCTCTGGAGATGGTCATGGCCATCCTCGAGGGTCATCGCACCCAGGCTCGCGTCCCGTTTCCCATGCAGACTCGTGCCAACCCCCTCGCGGTCTGGGAACTCGAAGAACGAGCCGGCCGCTGAACGGAGACCAGCGCCTGAGGCGTCCCTGACGTTCCTCCACGGTTACGTACCATGACCGGCATGCGCTGGTTGGACGCCTTGGCGCCCGAGCTCGAATATCGCGGCCTCGTGGGCGAACGCCGCGCCTTGCTTCACCGTGTACCCGACACCTGGCGCGAGCGCCTGCCGGCCGACACCTGGATGCGGCTGTGCTCCGCTTCGGGCGTGCGTGTGGCTTTCCGCACCGATAGCCCCACCATTGCCGTTCGCGCCGAATGGTTGGCCCAGCAGACCAACCGGGCGAACGCCGAAATCGACCTCTACCAGAACGGCGAGTTCTACGGCCAGCTCCGCGCCCAGGGCCTGGGTACGGCCGAGGGCGTCGTCTACAACGGACCCGCCCGCGATCGCTGCGTCGAACTCTTTATGCCGCCCTACGGCGAAGTCAGGTTTGCCGGCGTGGGTGTGGCCGAGGGTGCATGCGTGCAGCCGCCTCCGCCGCTGGCTGGTCCGCGGCTGCTGTTCTACGGCGACTCCATTACCCACGGCAGTACGACCGTGCGAGCTGGCACGACCTACCCGGCGCGCATTGCCCGCCGCCTTGGGGTCGACTTCGTCAACCTGGGAGTCGGCGGCTCCGCCCGTGGCGAACCAGCCATGGCCGAGATTACCGCCTCGCTGCGGGCCGACGTTATCGTGCTGGCCTACGGCGTCAATACGTTTGGCTCCAGCCACGAGGAGCCGCGCGCCTTCGAACGGACCTATGAGACCTTTCTTGCCATCCTGCGCGGCACTCAGCCCACCGTACCCATTCTGATGATCACGCCCCTTTTCCATACCACCGAATTCGAACAAACGACCCGCGGCGGGGCCAAGCTGGAGGAATACCGCCGCGTCATCCGCGAGGTCGTCTACCGCCGCCAGAGCTTTGGCGACGGCAACCTCATCCTGCTCGAAGGCCACGGCCTCATCGGCCCCGGCCAGGGCGATCTGCTGGCCGACCACGTCCACCCCAACGACGCCGGCTTCGCCGCCATAGCGGAGAGTCTGGGCGCACAGATCCAACGCGTGCTCAGCCTGACCAGCTAGTCACGGTCGGCCGGAGCCGTGACGTCCAATACGTCGTGCAGGGCACGGACTGGGGATGCGGTCGCCGAACAGCCGGATTGGCGTATGGGTTCGACCCCACCGACTCACCTTCGTACCCTAATCCCGATAGTCCAGCGGGGAGACGTGCCCATGCTCAGGCTTAGCATTCTGACTCTGTCCTACCGACAGGCCTTTGACGATGGCCGTATGGATCTCATGGCTTTCCTCGACACCTGCCGCGAACTGAGCGTTGAGGGCGTCGACCTCCACGACTCGGCATTCCCGGCTGTTGACCGGTCCTCGCTGCTGGCCGTCAAGCGCGACTGCCTGGACCGCGGCCTGGATATCCCCTGCATCGCCATCTCCAACAACTTCGCCCGCCCCGCGGACGAACTTCCGGCGGACGTCCAGCGCACCAAGACCTGGATCGAACGCGCCGCCTTGCTCGGCGCGCCGCAAGTCCGCGTTTTCAGCGGACACCCCGCCAGCGAGACCGACCGCGCCGCCTCCTGGGATCGCTGTGCTGATGCGCTGCGCGAGTGCGCCGAATTCGGCGCCGAGGTCGGCGTCGTCGTCTCGCTCCAGAACCACAACCACAAGCAAATTGCACCCGACGGTGAGGACGTGCTGCGCCTGATCCGGCAGGTTGACCACCCTAACTTGGGCCATGTGCTCGACACCGGCCAGTACGCCGGCTCACCCGGCGCGTCTGGATTCGCCGATGACGAGCAGCGCGAGCGGCACGACTACCTGAACAGCATTGCCCTCACGGCGCCGCTGGCCACCGCCGTCCGCGCCAAGCTCTACCGAATCGCCACCGGCCGCGAAGAGTCGCTGGACTACGACACCATCTTCCAGACCATCCGCGGCGTTCGCTATAACGGCTGGATCAGCCTGGTCTACGAAGGACGCGACGATCCGATTGAAGTGATCCCGCTGGGAGTTCGTTTCCTGCGCGAGTATCTGCCCCCAGCCTCGACCTGAGCACCGGCGCTAGGCCCGACCCGGATCTCGTCGGGTTTCGCGCGGTGGGGTGCGGCGCTTCTGAAGGCGGCGCCAGAGCTCACGCTCCTCACCTCCCCCTCGGCCGTCATAGAACCGCTGCGTACCCGGCATGTGTTCCTGTGCCACCCAATTCCCCGGGAAATCATGCGGGTAGCGGTATCCCACGCTTTGACCGTGCGCCTCGGCGAGCCCGGGATGCGCCGCCCCGCGTAAGTGCAGGGGGACCTCCACGCTTGCCCCTCGGCGAATCGCCTGTTCGGCTGCCCCCAGGGCGCGACCGGCCGCGTTGCTCTTCGGTGCCGCCGCCAGGTAGATCGTGGCTTGCGCGAGCGCATAGCGCGCTTCCGGCAGGCCCAGCCGTTCCGCGGCGCTAGCAGCCGCCACTGCCAGCGGCAGCGCCTGGGGATCGGCATTCCCGATGTCCTCTGAGGCCAGGATCACGATTCGCCGCGCAATGAACTCCGGCGCTTCGCCCCCTTCCAGCATCTTCGCCAGCCAGAACAGCGCCGCGTCGGGATCGGAGCCCCGCACGCTCTTGATAT
>LXNI01001645.1_pt1 | contig 18314 bp, 18 predicted proteins | sample 809091 | NCBI WGS metagenome assembly LXNI01 (sample SAMN04870527, study PRJNA318959) | sponge metagenome | biome: 01000161; feature: marine sponge reef; material: water | host: Sarcotragus foetidus | place: Greece: Milos, Mediterranean Sea | collected 2013-05-29 | depth 5-7 m | reverse complement strand
CGAAAAACCGCAGAGGGTGCCGGCGCAGCGCCTGACATCATCAACGAACCCCGTCTACGACGCGGTGCGATGGTACCGCTCGGCCTGATGCCAACCATCCGTCGAATCAGTTACACAGCAAAAAAGGCAGTCATGGCCGCTTACGTCGGCGCCGGTTTCGGCCGGGCCGCCGTGGACAGACGGGCAACGGTCGTCAGGCAAGACGGCCGGTACTCCCGCCAAAGGGTGGCTGGAAACGATGTAGTCTCAGTCGTTCATTTTTCGGTGCGGTAGCTCAAAGGTAGAGCCCTGGATTGTCGATCCAGTCGATGTCGGTTCAACTCCGATTCGCACCGCCAGCTTCACGATCCGGTGGGCAAATGGTTAAGCCACGAGGCTTTCAACCTCGTAATTGCGGGTTCGAATCCCGTCCGGATCTCCACGGACCGGTAGCTCAGTGGGAAGAGCACGCGACCGATAATCGCGAGGGCGGCCGTTCGAATCGGTCACGGTCCACCATCTCTGGGAGTAGCTCAATCTGGCAGAGTGCCTGCCTTGGACGCAGGGGGTTGCAGGTTCAAATCCTGCCTTCCAGACCACATTTCTGGCGTTCCTAGCTTAATTGGTAAAGCTCCAGGTCGTGACCCTGGCCGATGCCGGTTCGAGTCCGGTGGATCGCCCCAAATTCGATGAGGGGGAGGTGGCCTCGGGCGGGGCTCATAATCCCGCCGCTGTCGGTTCGATTCCGGCCCCCTCGACCAATGCCCGGTAGCTCAGAAGGCAGAGCGCCGCGCTTACAACGCGGATGTCGGCGGTTCGAAACCGTCTCGGGCAACCACACATACGGCTGTAGCTCAGAGGATGAGAGCGCGACCCTGCGACGGTCGAGGACGGGCGTTCGAATCGCCCCAGCCGTGCCACCCATTCGGCGTTCGTCTAACCGGCAGGACACAAGACTTTGAATCTTGGGGACCTGGTTCAAATCCAGGGCGCCGAGCCAACACACCGTGCGGGTCAGTCGTCCAATGGCAAGATGGCGGTCTCCAAAACCGCTGATCGGGGTTCGAATCCCTGCTGGCCCGCCAATCCACAACACACGCCGTGTCCGAATCGGTCAGGTCCGAGGCTGCAACCCTCGTCATGCGGGTTCGAGTCCCGCCGGCGTGTCCACCTTTCCCCCAGTAGCTCAGCGGTAGAGCGGCGGGCTTATATCCCGTTTGCGCCAGATAAGCGGCAGGTCGCACGTTCGAATCGTGCCTGGGGGACCATCCTGTCTCCGTAGCTCAATTGGATCAGAGCATCGGGTTTCTAACCCGAAGCGTGCAGGTTCGAGTCCTGCCGGGGACGCCACCATGGCCGTCTGAAGGGAATTGGCATACCTGCCTGTCTTAGAAACAGGCGCTTCTCGGTTCGACTCCGAGGGCGGCCACCAATTCAAGCGCGGACCTGACGGGAACGGCATACCTCGGCGGTTTAAACCTGCTGGCGTCCCGGTTCGAATCCGGGGGTCCGCACCAACGCGCGGCTGACGGGAACCGGTATACCTGGATCGCTCAAAACGATCTGCTTCCCCGTTCGAATCGGGGGCCGCGTACCAACAAGGGGCCTGGAACACAATCCGCGTTGTCAGAATCAAATGAGAGAGATCAAGCTCATCGTCGTTATCGGCCCATCCATCCTCCGTCGACAATCAGGATGGTGCCGTTGACATAGTCGGATGCCCTCGATGCCAGGAACACGGCCGGACCCTTGAAATCTCCGGGCACTCCCCATCGCCCCTGCGGTATTCGGTCCAGGATCGCCTTGTATCGTTCCGGGTCATTGCGCAGGGCTTCGGTATTGTCCGTTTCGATGTAGCCGGGTGCGATGCCGTTGACGTTGATGCCTTTTGAGGCCCACTCGTTCGACAGTGCCATGATGAGTTGTTGCAAACCGCCCTTGGTCGCCGCGTAGCCTGGAACGGTGATGCCGCCCTGAAACGTCAGTAGCGATGCGGTGAAGATGATCTTGCCCGAACCGGCTTCGATCATGTCACGCCCCAATTCGCGGCTGAGGATGAACTGCGCGCTCAGGTTGACCTCAAGGACCCTGTCCCAGTCGTCATCGCTGTGTTCTGCTGCCGGCGTTCTGAGGATGATTCCTGCGTTGTTGACGAGGATATCGACAGCGCCGTGATTCTCCCTGATTTGCCCGATGAACCGATAGAGCTGACGGCGGTCGGCAAAGTCACACCGATAGGGGGTGTACGATCGGCCGGCGCCGCGAACCGCGGCTTCCACGTCGGAACCTGCGTTCTCCATTGTTGCTGAGACACCGATGATATCGGCACCGGCCTCGGCAAGCGCGATGGCAATCGCCTGGCCAATGCCACGCCTGCAGCCGGTCACCAGGGCTGTCTTGTTTCTGAGACTGAACAGGTCGTTAATCGCAGGCGTCCGGTCAACCGCACTTCGTCGCATCTCTACCCCAGGCTACCCTGGCCGCTCCAGCTCCGTCGTGAAGAACGGCTCCAGCCGGTCGATGGCATCGAGCGGCTCCCGGTCCACGTCCCACGCGAACTGCCGCAGCACGATCCGGTCGCTGAGGAAGTCGACCAGGGTGAATCCGTGATCTTCGATCGGCGGCATCATTTCCTCCAGGTCGAGATGCGCCGGCGGCGTCGCCGGGATTCCGCGGATTACGGACGGGAAGCCGCGCTCGGCCGAGCCTATGGGGCCGCTCAGCACGGCAGTGACGGGGTTCCTGCGCAGATCTTGCTCGCCCGCGCGGGAAAACCTGCCCGTGCCGATGGCGTGCAGGTCGCCGCTGACCACCAACGGGACGCGTTCCGTTTGCGCGCTGACCGCCGCTGCCAGGCGGTCATGTTGCCTCAACCAGCCCTCCTGCCAGTAGGGCTTGTCCATCTCGGTGGTCAGCGCCCCGCTTTCGGGGTCCAGTATGTCCGGGTACCACTCCCCCCACTTGCCCGCGCTCCAGCCGAACGGGTTGGACGGTGCGTGTACCAGGTGGCGCACTTCGGTCGAACGGGTGCGGTCGGTGAGCCAGCGCTCCACCTGGTGATCCACGAATACCGCGTTCGGCCCGGCAAGATTCATGGTACGGCGCACGTCGTAAAGCAGCACCTCCGCGAGCTGGCCGATGCGGATGGTGCCGAAACTCTCGGAAACATCGCCTCGATCTCCAGCCGAGGACCAGGGCAGCCCGGTAGGTCGCCGAGGATCCGGCAGAAACTCCGGGTAATACAGTTGCTGCGTCGCCCTCGCAAGCTGGAGCTGGAACCATTGGACGGGGTAACTGGCGAAATCGTCCGTCACCGCGTCGTTCTCCCAGTGGTCGTGGTCGTCCTGAAGGAAGAAGACGGGCGTGGAGCGGAAATCGCATCCGTATACAGGCACGATCTGCGGCCCGGCGGCTGCCTTGATCGCCGCTTCGTTGCTGCCGCCAAGCGCGCTGGCCGAGTGATCGAAGTTTGCAATGCGCCCGGCTTCGGTCAACTGCCCGGCGTTTTCGCCCTGCCAGTAGTGAAGGTCCGAATAGATGTGGTCCCCGTTGGCGACCGCGGCGTCGGGCTGAAACGACAGCGCCCGACGCAGCAGGCGGTTGCGGATGCTGGTCGGCAGGAATTCTTCCCGCTGTCCGATCCCCTCGTAAGTGCCGCCGGGTCCGCCTGCGCAGGTAAAGAAAAGAATGCGGGCGCGCTCCGGAGTCGTCGTTGTCGCGGGGAAGGTCGAAAGGGGCCAGGGTTCGCACAGGGCGCGGCCGTTCGAGTCCTGCAGCGAGAGCGTGTAGCGTCGACGCGGCTGCAGCTGGCCCGCATGAAACTGCCAGTATTCGCCTGCCGTATCGCTCATCCTGCCGGTGATCGCGGTGTTCTCCACCTGCAGGATTGGCGCGTCCGCCAATGGCCGGTCAAACGAGACCTTGAGCAGGATCCGCGAATCGCTGACCGTGGGGAGCAGGTGGCGCACGCGCCCGGCATCCCATTCCGGTGTGGCCGGCGGCGTTTCCTGGGCCATGGTGTCCAGTGGCATCCTGCTCAGGAACGCGGCTCCCATGGCGCCTGCGGAGCCGGCGAGGAATCGCCGCCGGCTGACATGTATGCGTCTGCTCATTGGAGTTCCTTTCGCCCGCAACGCAAGCAGGTTACCACCTGTGTGCGTGTTCGACGCAGCTCCGCTAATTCTCTATGAATGCGTCCTTCAGCTCCACGCAGGCATAAGGTTCGAAGGGCACGTCGGAGGGATAGACGACATCCTGACCGCTGTAGGTTCCGGTGAAGTAGAGCGGATCCTCCGCCGTATACGTTCGTGTCAGACCCTGTGTCTCGGCGTCGTAAGTGAACCGTTCGACTGCATGCATCCGGTCGCTGTGTTTCGCAAGGCCACCGCCGCCTGCACGGAGGAAACCCTCGGAGAATCCGACCGTGTCGACGACGAGCGTGTCGTCCTCCCAGTGGCCGATCGAATGACCCGCGCGCGATGGCGTGATGTCGTCGGGATGTTCGTCCATGTTCATGTGAATCGTTCGCTCGATATCCATGAGGCCGTATTTCAGCGTGATCGTATCCTCTGTCTGGATGATCTCGTTGACGTGGCGGTCGAACTCCCAGTCGAAGAAGATGTTGGTGGCCATGCAGTGGAAACGGGGGTTGTCCTGCCCGGTCAGGCCCTCGATGGCGGCAAGCCCCGCGGCCGTCAGTTCGATGCCGCCGGGCACGGTGCCTGCACCCATGGCAGGGGCCATGCCGCCGGCCATGCCGCCGCCCATGCCACCGCCGCCCGTGCCACCGAGCGGGTTGCGCTGCGGCGCCGCCCACGTGCCGTTCAGGTCGAGCCGACCGTTGACCGTCCGCTGCCGCGCACCAACCGGCGCGTCGATCACTTCGCGGCGCTGTCCGTACCGTTCGAGAACACTCCCGTCAGCGAGTACGACCGAGCGCAAGGCGCAGGCGGTCGGTTCGTTCACGCCAAGATCACCCGTCACCGTGATCTCCCCGCCGACCGGGAACAGATCGTCGGTCCAGCCGGCGCGCCGCAACAGGGAGCCGGCCTGGAGTTCGCAGCGCCACGGTTCGGCCGTGCCGTCCTCGGCCATGACATCGAAATAGATATAACCGTGGGGATTGACCAGCCGGACATCGGTGACAACACCCGTCACTTCCACGGCCTGCCCCGAGGTGAACTGGCCCGGACCGTGATGGGCGGTCACGCTTGCGCCGAAACCCAGCGCTGCCAGGAACAGTGCGAGTGCACCCAGAGTCCTGTTCATATTGTTCGACATGTCTGTTTTCTCCTGCTTGCATTTGAGCCGGTAGCGGCAATTGATGCCCCTCATCCAGCAACCTTGACACTGGTCATCGTGTCTCCCTGTTGAATGGCATCCACGATGTCCTCTCCGCTCGTTACCTTCCCGAACACCGTGTGTCTGCCATCCAGATGGGGGGTCGCAAGGTGAGTGATAAAGAACTGGCTGCCATTTGTATTCGGCCCGGCGTTGGCCATCGAGATGACGCACCGCTCGTGCTTGAGCGGGTTCCCGTAGCACTCATCGGCAAATCGATACCCGGGGCCACCGCGGCCGGTGCCGGTCGGGTCGCCGCTTTGAATCATGAAATTCGCGATGACTCGATGAAAGATGACGCCGTCGTAGAAACCCTGACCCGCAAGGAACACAAAATTATTGACGGTCTGCGGGGCGTGCTGCGGATAAAGTTCGAGTTCGATGGTGCCACGGTTCGTCTCGATCGAGACGGCGTAATTTCTCGACACGTCGATCTGCAATTCCGGGGGCGCATTCCATTGCTGTCTTGCCATCTGGGTCTCCTTCATATTTCATGATTGCAGCAGCGTGTATGTTAACCGTTGGCTGGCGCTTGCTTTCTTAAGATTTCCGTGAGGAGTATCACATTGAGAATATCGACAATCACCATGTTCGTTGCCTTCGGGCTTCTCGTATTTCCCGGCGCGCACGCACCAACCCAGACCACTGCAGCCCAACCCGTAAGTATCGCCGTCTACGGCGCCTCCGGGCGCGCGGGTTCCCGAATCGTTCGTGAGGCCCTCGATCGCGGCCACTCGGTCACCGGCATCGGACGCACGCCGTCCAATATCACCGAGCGGCATGAACGGCTCACGATCGTTCAGGGCGACGTGACCGACACGGCCTCCGTTATCGAGCTTGTCGCGGGGCACGACGTAGTGATCAGCGCTGTCGGCGGCGTCAATCCCGATTCCGACGATCCCATGTTGAGCGTCCCGCGCCAGGCAACGGGTTCGCTCGTGGAGGCACTGCGGGCGCTGGGTGATGACGCTCCGCGAATGATGGTCATTGGTGGAGCGAGAACGACGCTGGACAGGGAACCGGGCGTGCCTTACTTCGAGCCGGGAGACGCGGGCATTGGGACGGAAATCGAAGGCACGAGAGTCACGGTGAGCATGGTCGGTCACGCGCTCGCGCTTCAATATCTGCGCACGTTGACCGATATTGAATGGACCTTCATCGCCCCGCCGCTGGACTTGAGTCCGGGCGAACGCACAGGGGTCTTCCGCGTGGGGCCAGGTGTGGTCATGCGGGATGCCGAAGGCAGGAACTCGGTTTCGATGGAAGATCTGGCCGTTGCCATCATCGATGAGATCGAGGTGCCCAACTACATCGGTAGCAGAATGACGGCTGCGTATTGAGTGGTATGATTTTTCGGTCATCCAGGCAGGGGGCTTGAGACATTTTGTGGCTGATTGAAATGGGTACCGGTCAGAGTCTGTCGACCAGGACGACCAGGCTCCAGGTGGCATCGGTGCTGGCATTGATGTTTGCGCAGTCAACCAATGCCCAGGCGCCGAATGTCAGCGTCAGCTCGACTATCGAGACCGCCGCGACGGCGCTCGGAATGGTCCGGGGAGTCGGGCGCCGGATGGATTCGATCAATACCATCGAGTTCTCGGGCCGGGGGACGCTGAACGTGCCCGGGGACGACGGGGAGTGGACGCGCTACGAGATCACCGAGGCCACCGTGGGCATGAGCTACTCCATTCCTGCGATGCGCTGGGACATGACCCGCGTCGGCCCGGAGGGCGAGGCGCAGCGGACGATCCGTGTCGTGCGGGACGACCGGGCCTGGAACGAACGGCTGCCGGGCGTCGATCCCGTCGAGGTCGAGGGCGGTGATCAGGTGCGGCAACGGCTGGAGCAGATCTGGTTGACTCCCCACGGGTTCATGACTGCGGCTGTACGCAACCAGGAGGCCGTGACCGTTGGATCACGGGAAGGGCACACGACGCTGACGGTGGAAATCGACGGCACGCCGGTCACCGCGACCCTGGATGAGAATTCACGCCCCGCCACCGTCGAGATGGCGATTGGCCATCCCGTGCTGGGCGAAACCCGGCTGGAAGCGGCCTATGCCGATTATGTTGACTGGCCGATACTCGACGTTTTTTTTCCATCAGGCATTGCCCACCGGCTGGACGGCGAAACGACATTGGACTTGACGGTGACGGAGTTCTTCCAGAATCCCTATGTCGTGTTTCCAACGCCTGAACAGTTGGGCAGGAGTTCGCAATGAAGTCACTGAAGAGAATCCCCATAGTCGTTGCCCTGTTTCTGGGTGCGTCGGCCGTCTCTGCTCACCACGCCGTTCAGGCGCAGTTCGACGTGAACGAGGTGCAGTCGTTCACCGGTACCATGACCAAGGTCGAATTGATCAATCCTCACCCGTATTTCCATCTCGATGTGGAGAGGGAGGAAGGGCGGATCGAGAATTGGTCCATCGAGTCGGTGGCGTTGAACGCGCTGCGCCAGGTGGGCTTGCTCAAGCAACTGCGGGTCGGGTGGGAATACACGGTGGAGTACCACCCGGCAAGAAACGGGGACACCGTGGGTTTGATGACGGCGATTACGCTGCCCACCGGCAATCGTCTCCTGATGAGGAATGTGGACCCCGCGCTGGCCCAGCTATAGGGCGGTGACAATGACTAGAGATCTTTCTCCTGTAGCCGGGCCAATGCTGGCGCTATCGTTGTTCGTGTTGATTGTTCCGACCTCGCTGGCGCAGGAAACGCCGCGCACCGCCGATGGTCGGCCGGATCTCTCCGGTTACTGGACTCCCCCGGGCAGTGCGGTGCGCGTCTCTGAAGAGGGCGGCGATATCGCGCTGAACTTGCCGGCCCGGGACAACGATCTCTCGAATTTCGAGAAAGACTCCGCGGTCCTGCAGCGAGTTCATACCAACAAGCCGCTTTACAAGCCGGAGTATTGGGAGACTGTCCAGGACCTGGACTGGAACGGTCTGCTGCTGGATCCTGTCTTTTTTTGCCGGCCCGCCGGACTGCCCCGGGTCGGCGCTCCGCACAAGATCGTGCAAACCCCGACCGAGCTGGTCTTTTTCTACGAGGGGGGGACCAACATCGGCCCGGCCTCTTTCCGAATCATCCCGACCGACGGGCGGGAACACCATCCCCTGCAGATCGCTGACACGAGTTGGATGGGCTACTCGGTCGGCCATTGGGAGGACGACACAATGGTGATCGAGTCGGTGGGCTTCAATGACGAGAGCTGGCTGGGCTGGACCGGCTACATCCATAGCTGGGACATGACGGTCACCGAACGAATTCGCCGGGAGGGCGATACCCTTCACTGGGAGGCCACGGTGAATGACACCATGCTGCTGGAGCCCTGGACGATGGACCCGCAACGGCGCGTGTTGAATCCGGATCCCGAGGCCTTTTTCTTCGGCGAAGTTCCCTGCGACGAGCGCGATGCCGATGGCATCGTCGACCCCAACGTCCGCGGCTGATTACAGCTAGCGAAACCGGGGCCTGTTAACGCGCTTCCGGGTCCTGATTACAGGCCCCAATCTGTCCAGCGGCCCTGCGGGTCCCGGGCGGGCTGGATGGTCTGCGTCGTCCGGACGACCGCAGGGATCAATTTCATTCGACGTCCTCCCACTCGATGCAATCGTTGGCCTGTAGCGTCTCCCCGGGAACCCATGCCCAGCTATAGGCCAGCTCGACGGGTGCGGTGAACATGACCGGGTCCGTCGCCGTCGCGTCGTAGTCGAGGCGACTGCGGTCCGCCGTCATGGTAAATCGCTCGACAAAGCTGATCTGATCCGACTGCGGTGTGCCGGCTGTATCGAAGTACGGCCAGTCGACATCCGTGGTGCTGACGACGAGCGTATTCTCGTCCTCCCGGTGGCCGATCGAGCGCCCCAGGTGCGGCGCCGACACCGGAATCGTTTCCGCGTCCCCGCCGAGGAGGATGATCCGCGAGGGACCCGGCCACGTGGTACGGATAATGGCCTGATCGTCTCCGCCGCGCACGATCTGGATGGGTGTGGGCGTGAGCATCATGTTCGGCATGCCTTTGCCCCGGCACGTCAGGCGGGGATCGTCGACGGGATCGTAGGCGGCTTTGAGTTCGCGGGCCTCGGCCGTGAGCAGGTGGGCGTAGTCGTCCGGGCCTGTGCCCCGCCTTTGTCCATCGAATGTCAATCCCGGCCATCTAAACCAGAGCCGATAGATGCCCTCGGCCGCCTCGGATGCTGCCGCGGCCGCAGCCCTGCCGGCCACTTGCTCGGTTCTCTTGACACGCCGTGTCGACCAGAGCAGGTCGGACCGCTCCGACGCAAACTCGCGACCATCGGGCAACAGCAGGTTTCGCAGCCCGAGCGAGCGCGGCCTGAACCGGGACGGAAAACCGGCGGCTCGAACGCGGTCACCGACGTTGACGAGGTCCTCGGTGATCCCGTCGCGCTCAAGCAGGGCGGGTACGCTCGTCTCGAGTTCCCAGACGACCGTCTCGCCATTCTCGTCGTCTACGCCGAGCCGGAACCGCACGTGGGGCATTCTCCACAGGACGCCGACGATCTCGCCGTCGAATTGAATGAGGCTGTCGGTCTCGTAGAGCGCGCCACTGGTCGTGGGACCGTGATGTGCGAGCACCGCCGATGAGATCAGCGTGCCGGCAATCAAGAAAATACAAGTCGACTGCATGAGATCTCCCGAGTCCGGAGTGCCGATCCAGATCAATCTGTCTCAACCCTCACTCTCGTGTGGTCCGGCTGCAGGTCATAGCGAATGCGCTTGCCCTCTTCGTCCAGGATCGTCAGGGATTGCTGAAACACGCCTTGAGGGGGTGTATCCGCTGTTACCGTCGCCTCCAGGATATAGAGTCGATCGGCATGCCTGTAAATGCCCGCATAGGTGCGGGTCTGGTCCGGGTTGGTCAGGAAAAGCTGATGCCCGCCGATGAAGTCCACATGGTGCCAGGCATCATAGGTCACCTCGCCGCCGCGTAAGCGAAACTGCTGCGCCGCATAGGCAATTGCACCCATCTGATCGTAGAGCCAGAAGTTGTGGGCTCCGGCGACATTGATCTCTTCAGCCAACTGCTCATAAATGCTCCTGGCATCGGAGAAATCCACGACGGCCACCGAATAGAAGTTATCGCCCTCTCGGGCCTCGTAAATGGTCGAGGGGAAAGTTCCGCCGTATTCCGAAAGGTAAGGCGCCGTGCTGATTGTAGGCTCACCCGGAAAGTTGGCACTGAAAAGCTGATCGGGATAGACCAAATTGGTCCAGCCCGAAACGCCCGCAACTGCCGGGTCCGACGCTTCAATCTCAACGTCGGTAATGAAGCAGCCGTTGGCGCCATCGCGAGTTGGCGTGCATGTGACTGTCAGCGTGTCTCCCGCTGTTATTTCATTCCATCCAGCTCTGCTGAAACTGCCGGTTCCCCCGCCTTCCAGCGCCCAACTCTCGGTGGCGCCGTTGGCGTTTTCCACGTCCATGAATACCCAGACATGAGGGTTGGCGAAATGGAACTCCGACACGACCCCGTGGACCTGGATTTCCACACCAATCTGGTAGTTGCCATGGGAGTGATGTGCGGACACGGGGCCGGAAAAACCAAAGGCGATCAGAATAAGCAGTGGGAAGAAACGACGGATCAGGTCCATGTCACCCTCTCTATGCATCGCATGAAACGCCTTGAATGCTATCACTTTCGCACGGCGAGGAACCGCTCAGGCGTTCGTTCCCCGATCAGCCGTCTTCGGCGGGGCGGTCTTGCGCCCAATCCGCGGGACGTTTGCCATGCCCTGCTAAAATGGATCGGTTCACGAAACGGGGGAATCATGAGAATTGCAATCGGACTGGCGCTTCTGGCCTATACGGCTCTCTCCCTCGGTCATCATTCCCGCTCGCACTACCCGGAGCAGAAGCAGGAAATCAGCGGTGAGCTCGTGGCCGTCCATTGGACCAACCCGCACGTGGGATTCACGGTAAGCGTTACCAATGACGAGGGCGAGGCGGAACAGTGGCGAGTCGAGGGGCGTTCAAACCTTTTCTCCATGGAACGCGGCGGCGCCACACGCGAGATGTTCAACGTCGGTGAGCAGGTGACATTCCTCGGCAGCGAATCGGTACGACGTCCCCGGGACATGCTCGCGACGAATCTCCTTCTGGCCAACGGGACGGAAGTGATGCTCGATCGGGATGCCGAGCCCCGGTGGTCCGAGGACAATGTCGGGCGCTACGACTCGAGAGTCACCCAAAGCAGTCTTGTGGACGCTCTCAGCGAGAACCGCGGCATTTTCCGCGTCTGGAGCTGGGCAGGCGATTCCGCCGTACAGTCGCGCCACTTTCCCTTTACCGATGCGGCCATCGAGGCTCGAGCCGCGTGGGATCCCATCGACAATTTTCTGGAGCGCTGCGAACCGCAGGGGATGCCCGGCATCATGATGCATCCCCATTCGATCGAATTCACGGACCGCGGTACCGGGATTGAACTGGCTATCCAGTTTTTCGATCAGGTTCGAATCATCCACATGGACGTTGCGGCACCCCCGGTGGATGCGCCCGCATCGCATCTGGGTTACTCGGTCGGGCGGTGGGAGGAGGGCACCCTCGTCGTCACGACGACGCGCATCGACTGGCCTTATTTCGACGGCATCGGTACACCGCAGAGCGAGGCCATCGAGACGGTGGAACGGTTTACCGTGAGCGAGGATCAGGGCCGGCTCCACTACAGGCAGACAGTTACCGACGACGCGACATTTTCCGAGCCCGCCGTATACGAGCGTGACTGGGTGGCTCTCGGATCGGCTATCAGACCTTACGCCTGTCAGGTTTACTGACAGCTTGCCCTCCATTCCGGGAGGCCGTTCAAGCGGTTGAAACAGGAACAAGACATCAGGCCCTCAGAGAGGCACCATGAAATCCAGACTCAATCTCTCGACCACAATATTTGTCGGCGCACTCGTTGGCGTTCCGTTCCCGGTTACGGCGCATCACTCGATGTCCGAATTCGAACCCAGAACCGAGATGCTGGAACTCGAAGGCGTGGTCTCGAGGGTATCGTGGAGAAACCCGCACATCATGCTCGAGTTGATCCATACCGACGCAAACGGTGAGGAGGAAATCTGGAAATTCGAAGCAGGAGCCGTCAGTGGGCAGCGACGCAAGGGGTTGACGGGTAGTGAGATTTCCGTCGGAGATGCGGTGCGCATAGCCGGCTATCCATCATATCGCCGGGACAACTACATGAAGGGTATGCACGTGTTGCTTCCGGATGGCGTCGAGTTGCTGGTCAGCGCCCAACGGGGATCGCGCTGGACGACCAATACGCTGGGGGGCGACAGAAACGTCTTCGACCCGGAGCGAGTCGCCACGGCGACAGGCGACGGTATCTTTCGTATCTGGAGCCAGGGGGGGCAAAACGCCTGGTATTTCGCGGGCCGCCGACAGGCGACCTATCAACTGACCGAGGCCGCGGCCGCCGCCGCAGCCGATTGGGACGACATCATCGATAACCCGGTCATGGACTGCATCGCGCCGGGCATGCCGGCGATTATGGGCAACCCTTACCCCATGGAGTTCACGCAGGTCGGAGACAACATCGAAATACGCTTCGAGGAGTGGGATGCATTGCGCGTCATTCATATGGGCGAGAACGTCGCGGACCCCGACACCGTGCCGCCTTCCGACATGGGGTATTCGGTAGGCCGCTGGGACGGTGAGACGCTCGTCGTCGATACTTCCCGGGTCAGCTGGCATTACTTCGACCGTTCCGGCGCACCTCAGACGCCGAACGTCAGGATCAACGAGCGTTTCACGGTGCAGGACGACGGCAATCAGCTCGACTGGATCCTGACCGTCGATGATCCGGCCACCCTGGTCGAGCCGTTCGTATTTGACGGGCAATTCATGTGGAAGCCGGGAGATGCCGTGAACCCGTACGAGTGTGAACTCGAGGAGTGGCAAACGACCGAGAATACGCTCACGGACTAGAAAGAAGTAAAGAAAACAATCGAATCGCGGGCGATCGCTGTTGCCGGGGTGTTACTTGCATTCATTACTTCGGACGCGTAAGCGTCAGCGCGATTGACGCGGGGAATCTGCCTGACAGAGATCGTGGGGCAAGAACTGTTCGCCGATGTCGATCCACTGCCAGCCGAGAGTCACTGGCTCGGCGAAAGATGCCGGATCGCGCACGGTCATGGTGTAGTTCAGGCGGGCAGCATCGTCGTCCAGCGAGAAGCGCTCGAGAATCTCTACCGCCTCGGTCAGAGGTGCCCCGGCATCGTCAAAGTAGGGCCAGTTCACCCGCGTCGTTCTCACTTCGAGCACGTCTCCGTCCCACGTGCCCGTAGAGTATCCGTACTTGCTCGGGGGAATCGTTGCTGCGTCGACGCGTTCCGTCATTTCTACGCGTCGTAACACGTCGAACGCCTCCAGGTGAATCTCGATGTGATCGCCGCGATCGGTGAGCCGAACGGGCAGCGGGTTCACCATGCTGGAAGGCATGCCCGGCGGCACACAGGGATCGGTCTGCGTTGCGAGCGCTTTCGCGGCCGTTGCCTCCTCTGTGAGCTGAACCTCGATGCCCAGACCGGCCTGGATGAAGGCGTCGAGGCTCTCCGTGCTCCAGACTCCGAATAGACTCCGCTCCTGTTTCTCCGCGGGTTCGCTGATCCACTGGCCACCGGAATAGTCATCGGACCATCGGCGACCGACATTCGCGGTCGGAAGCAGCACGAGCTCGCTACCGTCCGGGAGCAGCATGTGCGTCAGGAAGAACCCCCTTTGTCGGGTTCTGGATCGCCAGCCAGCGATCCGAACCTGCTCGCCGACCGGAAACAGGTCCTCGGTAATGCCGCTGCGCTCAAGGCTGTACACGCCCGAGCCTTCCAGTGACCAGCTCTCGATTTCACCACTGGGTCCCGCGACGAGAAACTCGAAGACCTGATGAGGCTTGATCCAGCGAATCGCAGCCAGCTCGCCCTCCATTTCGACGAACTCGCTCGTATCGTAATCGCTCCGGGAATGGTGAGCGCAGAGCATCGCGGGAATGAACGAAAAAAGGGCTATTGCGATGCGGGCTCTCATCGTTCTCTCCTCGCCGATAACGATCGGCGCCTCGAGTTGTGGGTTGCGGACCCTGATTCTGGCAGACTTTGAGGTTAAGCTATTCTCTCATGGGGGTTCCAGTGCCGTCTCGCCGGATATCGCCCCGCCTGGAATGTTTCAACAATCTCTCGAGTTCTTCGGGGAGAGAAAGATGAAAATCGCGGTTACCCACTTTCTGCTGCCTGCGATACTGTTGCTGGCTTGTACTCGATCCGACAGCGCTGAACTTGTGTTCTCGAGTTTGGAGCCCGGCCAGACGAATCGCGGCACCATCGCTATCAACGGATACGATCGGCACTTCTCCGTGACGCTGCCCGGCTCATACGACAATGACGTCGCGTATCCGGTCGTTCTGTTTTTTCATGGCTGCATGTGTCGTCCCGATCTGACCGATGAAGCCATTTTGCGCTATCTGGATTGGGCGCCAAGACTGGATCCGTACAAGGAGGACTTCGTCGTCATCAAGATGTCCGCCTTTTCGGAGAAGAAACCGCAAGCGCCCCAACCGGTTGAAAACGGTGGTGCACGCGGTATGTGGTTCTGGCATGAAGGGTTCGAGTCGGAGCGTGACGACTACGCGTTCGTTGATGCATTGATCGAGGAATTAGGGTCATCGCCCGATATCAACATCGATACGGAGAATATCTTTGGCGTTGGTCATTCATCGGGGGCGATCTTCCTGATCTCGTACGTACTGGGTGGTCCCATCGATCTGACCGAAGTCAGCATAAATGACACCTATAACTTCAAGGCCATTTCCGTTACGGGCGGTTCAACGTTAAGGAAGGGGATTGTCGATTTCAAAGAAAACACGCCCGGCACTCTACCGTCAGTTCTGCACATCCAGGGCGAGCAGGACGGGGGGCTTTGGTTCAACGGTCAGGAAACAGGCAAGAGAGGGATCAACTTTCTGGAATTCGTCTCGGTCGCAAACGGGTCAACCATTATTGACGGATTACGCGACACGATACACGGGCTGACGTACTCCGCGTGGGACGAGAATACCCCGTCAAATCCAAGTACGCTGGAAAGATGGGCCGGGCATCTCAATCTGGAATATTCCGGATTCGAGGAGTATTCCCAATACTACATCTACAATTTCGCACCGGTCGCCAATTCAGAGAACGTGCTGGTCGGCATTAGGGTCAAGGATTGCGGGCATCGGCTGACGGCAGATCAATACCAGTCTGATTTTTTCCGGATGTTCTCCCAACGTGGTGGCGATCGACGAGCGTTCGACAGCCAGATATCCCGCGACACCGCTTTAGCCTTTTGCTGATATGGCCTGGAACGGCGAAAACAGTCGTTCCTGGCCGGGTTTACAGAACGGATTGGGGGATAGTGATGACCAGCGGCGCCTTGAGTCGGCGAAATTCTTGTGTGTGGAGAGAAAAATGAGCCAGCGTGTATTGAGTTTCGGTCTGTTGATTTCATGTGTGGCGCTATCGCAGGGAGCGCCGGCTCAGAATCCGGATGCCGAGGCGCCTTCGCTCGTCCAGGTTTCCGAAAGCGTCTTTCGAACGGTCCATCGTCCAGGCGCCGCCAACAGCAGCGTCATCGTGACCGACGAGGGCCTTATCGTGGTGGACGGCACCTGCCGCGGAGACGGTAACCCGACGTGGCTGAAGCAGGAACTGGGCCGGCTCTATGACGTGCCCGTGAAGTACGTCATCCTGAGCCACGACCACGAGGATCATATCTGCGACTTGCAGGTATTCGACGACACCGCGGTTACCGTGTCGCACGCCCGTACGAGAGAGCATATTGTCCGGGAAGGCCGCAATACATCAGTGCCCGACGTCGTCTTCCAGGACGAGATGGAGATACATCTCGGCGGCAAGAAGCTTGTGCTGTACTACTTTGGCCCAACGCACAGCAACAATCTGATCCAGGTGCATTTCCCGGAAGAAGGTGTCTTGATAGCGCCCGACATCGCGCGCGCGGAGAAGTCGCTTGCCTTGCCCGATTTCCGCGATGCCGACATAGATGGACTGATCGACACGCTCGGAATCCTGGCGAAACTCGATGACGTCGAACTCGTTGTCCCGGGCCACTGGGGCCCCACCAACCAGCAGAGTCTTCTGGAATACCGGGACTATGTTGTCGCCCTCAGGGACCGGGTCCTGGCCGAGATGAAGGCGGGCGCGTCGATAGAGCAAATCCTCGAACGAGTCACGATGGAGGACTTTTCCGACTACGGAAATTTCGACATCTGGTTTCGCGCAAATGTCATTTCGATGTGGGACAAGATGTACCGGTATCGCGAGCCGAACCGGGATGTCTCCGGCGACTACCAGACCGCGTATCCGGTGGGTTTTTCCGTCGGCGTGACCGGAGCGGGGTCGAACGAATAGAGGGCTGGCTGGCTACTCTGGCACCCGGTTGAAAGTCCACGCGCCCGACACGTGGACTTCGGAGATGGCGCTCGCCATTCCCTCGCCGTCGACCGTGAAGGTGTAGCCCCAGCCTCCGCCTTCCGGCAAGAACGCAGTGTCTGTCTGGGCCGCCAGCGGCGTGCTCCCGCCACCGCCTCTTTGCAGGAACAGTTGACCGTCGTCCAGCGAGACCCGGATCGTGACGTCGTTCGTCAGGTACATGCCCCTGTAGGTTCCGACGTACCGGGCAAGTATCTCGGGAGCGACCTCCACGGACGTCGCTTCCCTCCCCGTGACGCCGGTGCTCCAGTGGTCGCGTTCGCCCCCCAGGTAGGCTTCGACGCAGACGGTTTCGAGCATCACTTCGTCAGCGGCGAAATTCATCTGGATGGTTGCGTTGAGCGGCGATTCGAACGCGCCGGGATCGTCGTAGGTGACCTCGACCTCGATGCGGCCGAAATTCGGACGGCGGAATCGCTCGGTCATGCGTAGCTGGTCGGTGTGCGAGATGCCGCGGCTGTTCAACCAGGTCTTGTCGTTGTAGCCGTTGCTCTCCACCACCAGGGTATCGTCCTCCCAGCGGCCGACGGAGTAGCCCATCCAGGTGGGCAGCGGATTTTCCTCAAGTTCGCGCCCGTCCATGAAGATCTCGCGATAGGTGCCGTCGTTGTAGAGCACCGCGATCATCGTCGAATGCTGCATGATCCGGCGCAACCCATAGGAATTGCCGCCGCTGTTGATGGCGGCCGGTCCGCTGGGCAGGCAGTGAAATCTTGGATTGTCCGCGAAGAACCGGCTGTCGTGCTCATCGATCAGCGTGTTGACCCACGGCTGGAACTTGCTTCGATCGCCCAGGTCGCCGCCGGTCCTGCCGGTGCGCCACAGGCCCGTCAAGTCGGGATGGCCTTCGGCAGTTCGCGGTGCGGGTGCGGACAGGTCAGGCGCACCGTCCGCCGTTCGCGGGACGCCCGGTGTGGGCAGCGAGATCCACTGGGCGGACAACGGTGCGGTGAACGCCAGGGAAACGAGGGTCGCAAGGAGACGTTTCATAGAGTTTTTCCAGGGTGTCGGTGCCAGCATTGACTGATACGCAGCCTCCCTCTACGCTGGCATTATACGACTGTAACTCGGTACTGATGTTCAGGGGAATACGGTTATGAGACATGTGTTTTCAGTGCTTGTGGGAGTCGCGTGGCTGTTCTCGGCGACATCCGGCCTGGCTCACCACTCGTTTGCCGCCGTGTTCGATGTCGCCCGGCCTCTCGAATTGACCGGCGCCATCACACGGATCGATTGGACGAATCCCCACGCCTGGATCCACATGGACGTTGAAGACGGGGAGGGCAATGTCGAGAACTGGTCGGTCGAGTTGCTTGGCATCAACACCCTGCTCAAGCAGGGCTGGACGCCCGAGACGGCACAACCGGGCGATGTCATCAACGTGGTCGGATTCGGTGCGAGGGACGGCAGTACCTCCGCCAACGCGTCCACGGTCACGATGGTGGAGACGGGCGAGCAGCTCTGGGCAAGCGAGTCGCGAAGCCAATAGCACGAA
>LXNI01001643.1_pt1 | contig 18336 bp, 25 predicted proteins | sample 809091 | NCBI WGS metagenome assembly LXNI01 (sample SAMN04870527, study PRJNA318959) | sponge metagenome | biome: 01000161; feature: marine sponge reef; material: water | host: Sarcotragus foetidus | place: Greece: Milos, Mediterranean Sea | collected 2013-05-29 | depth 5-7 m | reverse complement strand
GCGACAGGTCAGACAACAGGCACAAGGCCAAAAGTTTGTGGAGTCAGCGCCAAGCGCAGGACCGGACCGTAACCCCCTGGCTGGAGGCTCCGGCGACATCAACAGTGACACTCGGCCCGTCTGTGTGCGATGAACATGTTGCTGCACGGCATCGAGAGCCCTGAGTCGGACTCGCCGATCGTCGTGGACGACGCCCTGCGGGACCCGCCCGGCAAGCCGTTCGACATGGTGTTGACCAATCCGCCGTTCGGCCGGTCGTCGTCGGATAGCTACGAGCGGGAGGACTTCTGGGCGACGACCCGAAACAAGCAGCTCAACTTCGTGCAGCATGTCGTGAGCCTGCTGAAGATCGGCGGCGATGCGGCTGTGGTGGTGCCTGACAATGTGCTGTTCGAGGCTGGTGCGGGCGAGACGATTCGCCGCCGGCTGCTGCATGACTGCGAGGTGCACACCTTGCTGCGGCTGCCGACGGGGATCTTCTACGCCCAGGGCGTGAAGGCCAATGTGCTGTTCTTCCGCCGTCGCGAGGGCGCTGAGGATCCGTGGACCCGCGAGCTTTGGGTGTACGACCTGCGCACCAACAAGCACTTCACGCTCAAGCAGAACCCGCTGACGAGGGCCGAGCTGGACGACTTCGTTGCCTGCTACCGGACTGACGCTCGCCACAAACGCAAGGAGTCCGAACGCTTCAAGCGCTACGCCTACGACGAGCTGATCGCCCGCGACAAAGCCAGCCTCGACCTGTTCTGGCTCCGAGACGAGAGCCTCGAAGACGCCGACAACCTGCCGCCCCCGGACGTCCTCGCCGCCGAGATCGCCGAAGACCTCGAAGCCGCCCTCGCCGAGATCCAAGCGCTCGCTGAGAGCCTCGCCGCTTCAACCAAGCCCGAGTAAGCGACCCGTTGCGCTCGGGTCATTTCGAAGCTGAGTAGCAGAGGAGGCAGGCTGTAGGTCTGCGGTTCTATCCGCGCGCGAGCGGGCGCTGTACTTGTCTATCCGCCCGCGAGCGGGCGGACTAGGTGCACCTCTGAGGTGGCAGTGAGTTCTTCGAGCATCGGGTCGGGGATGATCTCGCCGTCTATGGCGACGGCCGTTGACGATGTCTCGACGAGGTGTGCGTTCAACGACGGATAGAGCGCGGAGAGCTGCCGTACGAGTGCACGCACATTCGCAGCGTCGATGACAACCTCGGTGACGCCGGTGTGCTGGCGCTGGTCGGTCGAAAAGTGAACGACCGCCATCGATGTGCCCCTGACGGGTTGCCCCGGTGATCAGCCCTCGGCCGCCGTCAGTGCCTCCAGCACTCGGGGCGGCGAGAGCGGCAGATCGCTGATCCGCACTCCCGTGGCATCTGCCACCGCGTTGGCCAGCACCGGCAGCGGCGGCACGATGCCCACCTCGCCGACGCCGCGCACGCCATAGGGATGCGACGGGTTGGGCACCTCCACGATGACCGTCTCGATCATCGGCAGGTCCGACGCCACCGGAATGCGGTAGTCGAGGAAACCCGGGTTCTCGAGGTTGCCGTCGTCGGAATAGATGTACTCCTCGTTGAGCGCCCAGCCGATGCCTTGGACGACGCCGCCCTGCATCTGGCCTTCCACGTAGCTCGGGTGAATTGCCGTGCCGGCATCCTGTGCCGTGGTGTAGCGCTCGACGGTGACCCGTCCGGTTTCGGTGTCGACGGACACGTCCGCGACCTGCACCGAGAACGCCGGTCCGGCGCCGCGGGCGTTCAGCGACGCCGTCGCGCCCAGCGGGCCGCCCGTACGCTTGGCGTTGCCGGTGATGGCGGCCAGCGTCAGCGGCTCCTGCTCGCCCGGGCCGTGAACGGCCGAGCCGTCCACCCATTCGACTTCTTCCACGTCGCAGTCCCAAGTCTTGGCCGCACGCTTGCGCAGCTGCGTCTTGAGATCGCGGCAGGCTTCCACGACGGCCATGCCCGTTGCGAACGTGGCGCGGCTGCCCTCGGTGACGTCGGTGAAGCCGACGACCTCGGTGTCGCCTACGACCGGCTGGATCAGGTGCACATCGAGGCCGAGTTCCTCCGCGGCCATCAGCGCCATCGACGCCCGGCTGCCGCCGATGTCAGGGCTCCCGGTTATCACCGTGGCAGTGCCGTTCTCGTTCAGGTTGACCGTTGCGCTCGACGCCTCGCCGATGTTGAACCAGAAGCCCGTGGCCACGCCACGACCCTGGCCGTCTGGCAACGCAGTCTGGTAGTGGTCGCTGTCGCGGATCGCTTCGAGGCAGTCGCGCAGCCCGATCATCGGCCACTTGGGCCCATAGGGCGTTGGGTCGCCTTGCGACGGGCAGTTGTGGAGCCGCAGGTCGATTGGGTCCATGCCGAGGCGAGCCGCGATCTCGTCGACCACCGAATCCATGGCGAATGCCGCCGCAGGGGCCGACGGCGCCCGGTAGGCCACGTTGACCGGACGGTTGAGCACCACGTCGAAACCCTCGACGTAGAGGTGATCGAGGGTGTACGCCGACACGACGCACATGCAGCCGAGCATGGCGGCGATGCCCTGAAAGGCCCCGTTCTCGTACGCCAGCCAGGCCTTCGCCGTCGTGATCGTGCCGTCGTTGCGGGCACCGACCTTCATCTTGATGATCGAGCCCGGTGCGGGGCCGGTGGCCCGGAAGACATCCTCGCGGCTCATCACGATCTTGACGGGACGGCCTGCCTTGGTCGACAGCAGCGCCGCCACCGGCTCGATGTAGATAGTGGTCTTGCCGCCGAAACCGCCGCCGATCTCGGCCGGGATGACTTTGATGCGCGAGGTGTCCCAACCCAGCACCGTGGCTGTGGAGGATCGAACCATGAAGTGGCCCTGCGAGGAGGCCCAGATGACCGCCTTGCCCTCCTGGTCGCAGTCGACAACGCAGGCGTGCGGTTCGATGTAGCCCTGGTGCACGGCCTGAGTCGAGAACTCCCGCTCGATCACGATGTCGGCTTCGCCGAAGCCTTGGGTGACGTCGCCGCGCTCGTACACGGTGCGCGCCGCGACATTCGACGGCTCGGTCGGGCGGGGGTCGACGCCACGCGTGAGCAAGTTGTCGTGAATCACCGGCGCCCCATCGGCCATGGCCTCAGCGATGTTCAGCACATGGGGGAGCAGCTCGTAGGTGACCTCGATGGCCTCGGCCGCCGCCTTGGCCTCACGACGAGTGGACGCCGCTACTGCAGCGACGGCGTGGCCGCTGTACAGCACCTTGTCGCGCGCAATGACCGTGCACATCAGGTTGCGAGTGGCGCCCTTGGGGGGCGCTTCGGGAAAATCGGCGCCGGTGACCACGGCCTTCACGCCGGGCATCGCCGCTGCCTTGGTCGTGTCGATCGACACGATCCGTGCGTGGGGATGCGGCGAGCGCAAGATGTGCCCGTGCAGCATTCCCGGCAGGTTCAGGTCGGCCGCATAGCGGGCCTTTCCGGCGACCTTGTCGAGGCCGTCGTGGCGGACCGGACGGGTGCCGACCCAGCGGTAGCCCGATGCACCGTTGCCGTTGGTGCCGGTGCTTGCGGGAGCTTCGGTGGTGCTCATGTTCAGGTGTCCTTCTGCGATGTCGGGTGAGTCTCGATCAGCCGATGTCGATCAAGCTGGGGTACGGATCTGGACGGCGGCCTCGAGCACGGAGCGCACGATCTTGTCGTACCCGGTGCAGCGGCACAGGTTGCCGGCGAGCGCGTAGCGCACTTCGGTCTCGGTGGGATCGGGGTTCTCGTCGAGCAGTGCCTTGGCAGCGATGAGGAACCCGGGCGTGCAGATGCCGCACTGCAGCGCAGCGCCTTCAAGGAAGCACTGCTGCAGCGGGTGCAGCTCGTCGGCACTGGCGAGACCTTCACAGGTGGTGATGGCGGCGCCGTCGGCCTCCGGGGCGAAGATCAGGCACGAGCACTGCAACCGCCCGTTCATGATGATCGAGCAGGCGCCGCAGTCGCCCGTGCCGCAGCCCTCTTTGGCCCCGATGAGCCCCAGCTCGTCGCGCAGTGCATTGAGCAGCGATTCACCGTCTTCGGTCAGGAAATCAACGGCGTCGCCGTTGACCTCGCAGTTCACGTGGGTACGGCTCATCAGGAGGCTCCGTTCTGTCCGTTGGTGGTTCGAATGCGGTCTGCGGCGATGCCGGCGGCTCGGCGGGTGAGCACGCCGGCGACCTGGCGCCGGTAGGTGATCGTGCCCCGCTTGTCGTCGATCGGGTTACAGGCGTCGCTGGCGGCTGCGGCCGCTGCGGCCAGCGCAGCGTCATCGAGCCGGCTGCCGACGAGTGCCGCTTCTGCCGCGGGCACCCGCACGACGGTGGGGGCCACTGCGCCGAGCGCCACGGTGGCAGCACTCACGGCGCCTTCACCGTCCAGCGTGAGCCGGACACCGGCGCCGACCACGGCGATGTCCATCTCGGTGCGGGGGATGAGCCGTAGGTAGGCGTCAGCGGTGCGCGCCGCCGGTCGCTTCAGTTCGAAGCACACCACGATCTCGTCGTGCGCCAGCGAGGTCTGCCCGGGCCCGGTCACCACGTCGGCGACGGGTACCCGTCGCTCGCCGCCGGCTCCTGCGATCACTGCGACAGCATCGTTGACGACCAGAGCCGGGACCGAATCCGCCGCGGGAGAGGCATTGCACAGGTTCCCGCCGAGGCTCGAGCGATTCTGGATTTGATCCGACCCGATGAGTCCAGCAGCCTCCGTCACTCCCGGGAAGTCGGCAGCGAAGTCAGCGTTTGCGGTGAGGGCCGAACTGGGCGCTGCGGCACCGACGTGCCAGGCGTCGCCTTCGAAGCTCACCGACATCAGGCGATCGATGTTCTTGAGGTCGATCAGCATCGACGGCTCGGGCCGTCCGCTGCGCATCTGGGGCACGACGTCGGTTGCGCCCGCGAACACGATGGCGTCGGCATCGCTCGCGAGCAGCGCCCGAGCCTCATCAATGGTGGTCGGCGCGGCATATCTCATGCGGGTAGCTCCCGATCCGGTCTCTGTGGCATATGTCTCAGCACCGCCTGTGGGCGGCTGTGTCTGACAGGCCGCCTTGCGGCAATGGCCTTCACGGCAGCGGACGATAGTTGCGCTGGACCGTCCTCGTCGCGTTAGCGATCGTCACCCTCCCCGATAGCGATGGAGATGCCGCAGTTGCCCAGCGAGGAACGGACACGCTCAAGCGGCAATCATGACGGGTGACATCAACAATTCCCGACGACTCGAGGAGCAAGCGATGGCTGAAGGACCGACGACTGCGAGGGTGTCGGACTGCGTCGTGCTGGCCAAGATCCCCGACGGCCCGCTCAGCGCAGAGCACTTCGCGTTGCAGACCGAAGAGGTGCCCGAGCCAGGGCCAGGCCAGGTATCGGTACGGGTCCAGGCGATCACGATCGGCGCAGGCCAGCGAGCCGGGCTGCAAGGCAGCGCCAGCTACGCGGGCGCCCCCGAGGTGGGCGTGGTCATGGCGGGCACGGGCGCCGGCGTCGTCGAGGCTTCGAATGCCGAGGGCATCGGCGTCGGGGACACAGTGGTCGGCTCGACCGGCTGGCGCCGCAACGCTGTGATGGACGCCAGCGAATTGCGCGTCGCCGACGGAGCGCTCGACCCAGCGCTGCATCTCGGCGTGCTCGGCACAAATGGGCTCACCGCGTACTTCGGGTTGCTCGATGTCGGGAAACCTGAGCCAGGCGAGACGGTAGTGGTGTCCGCGGCGGCGGGCTCGGTGGGCCACATTGCCGGTCAAATCGCCAAAGCACGAGGCTGCAGGGTCGTCGGCGTGGCGGGCTCCGACCACAAATGCGAGCTCCTGAGGGGCGAGATCGGATTCGATGCTGCCCTCAACCGGCATTCGCCTCACTTTCGGGCCGAGTTCCGGTCGGCGACGCCTGACCGCATCAACGTGTACTTCGACAACACCGGCGGCGAGATTCTCGGTTCGGCCCTGTTCCGCATGGCCACGTTCGGTCGCATCGTCTGCTGCGGCGCCGTGTCGGCGTACGACACCGCCAATCCCGATCCCAGCCCGCGTGGCATCCCGGGTCTGTTGGTGAACAACCAGGTGCGCATGCAGGGCTTTCTCGTGTTCTCCTACGCCAGCCGCTACGACGAAGCCCGTGCGCAGATGCTCGAGTGGATCGAGGCCGGCGCGCTCGTGCCCCGTCACATCACCTACGAAGGGCTCGGTGCTGCGGGCGGCGCATTCGTCGACCTGCTCGGAGGCCGCACCGTCGGCACCACCATCGTCCGCCTCGGCGACTGAGCTTGGCCCCTGCGGCTCCATCAAACATGAGCGTGGTGCAACCTAGGCTCGGCTCATGACGGCCGCCGAACCCTCGGCTCCCACCGAGGGCGGGCGCTGCGCCCATCATCCCGAACGGCCGAGCGCAGCTGGCAGGCTCGCGGTTCGGGTTTCATACCCGTTCGTGATCTTGGTCGGGACCAGCATCTATGCAGTTGCGGGATCGCTCGGGCTGTCCGCTGTGGCTGCGTCGTATGCCGCAGTGCTCGTCGGGGCTGCGCTGATCACGCTGCACGAGATCGTCTTGCCCTACCGCAGGCAATGGCGCCCGCAGGGTGCAGACATCCGGGAGGACGTGACGTTCATGGTCGTCGTCCAGGTGATGTTGCCACTGCTGCTGTCGCTGGCAGCGGCTGCGGCCTTCGCGGGCTGGCTGACAGAGGGTGACCTGACGCTGGCGGGCCTGTGGCCGCACAGCTGGCCCGTCGCGCTCCAGGCGGCGCTGATGATGGCGGTAGCCGACTTCTTCCGCTACTGGCTGCACCGGGCATTCCACGGCTCAGCCTTCATGTGGCGCTGGCACGCTGTTCACCACTCACCGCACCGGCTGTACTGGCTGAACGTCGGGCGCTTCCACCCCAGTGAGAAGGCGGTCCAGTTCTGCGTGGACGCCTTGCCGTTCGTCTTGGTGGGCGTCGGCAGCGAAGTGCTCGCGGCGTACTTCGTCTTCTATGCGCTGAACGGCTTCTACCAGCACTCGAATTGCGACGTACGCCTCGGTTGGCTCAACTACCTCATCAGCGGCCCCGAGCTGCACCGCTGGCATCACTCGGAATTCCCTGAAGAGTCTGATCACAACTTCGGCAACAACCTGATCATCTGGGACGTGCTGTTTGGAACCCGGTACCTGCCCGCAGACGCGGCCGTCGGCCGGCTCGGACTGCTGAACCGGGAGTACCCGACGGGTTTCTTTGCTCAGATGCGCACCCCATTTGTCAGAGGACTCGACAAACGAGCAGTCGGGACGGCGACAACTCCGTGACCGACGGACTCAGCTACCGCGTGCTTCGGGCTGGACTGGCCGCCGCCAGCGGGCGCACCTTCCGCGGGCTCGTCGACGCCTGCGCTGATCCCCGGGGCACCCAAGATCAGGTCTTGCGAGACATCCTCACTGACAACGCCGGCACCGCCTTCGGCGTCGAACACGACTTCGGCTCAATTGCTGGCTTTGACGACTACCGCCGTGCCGTACCGGTGCTGACGTATGAGGACCTGCGGGAAGCCATCGAACGGCAGGAAGCCACTGGCGAGCAGTGCCTTACGGCCGAACAGCCCGTCTATTACAACCAGACCAGCGGCACGATCGCTGCGCCGAAGAACATCCCGCTGACCGAGGCCGGCTTGGCGCGAATCAAACGATTGCAGCGGCTGGCCGCGTATGCCTTGTCGAGGCGCACGTCGGCACTCGGCGGCAAGGTGTTCGTGGTAAGCGGTGCCGCCCATGAGGGCACCATGCCGGCGGGCACGCCTTTCGGCTCGGCATCGGGACTGCTGTACGCAAGCCAGGGCAGGCTGCTTCGCCGCCGGTACGTGTTGCCCGCCTCGGTGTCCGACATTGCCGACTACGACGCCCGCTACCTGGCAATGGCGGTGCTGGGTGCAGCCGACGGCTCCGTCACCACGATGGCGACCGCCAATCCGTCGACGTTCATCCGGTTGATGGACGTGCTCAATACGCACGCCGAAAGCGTGCTGGCCGCAGTAGCCGACGGGAGATTGCCCGCGGATTGCAGCGTTGGCGCAGGCAGTGATCAGCTCGGGCTTCGCGCGAACCCCGAGCGTGCGTCAGCGCTTGCCCGGCGTCTCGAGGCTGCAGGAGAGATCGCCTATGCCGACATCTGGAGCGATCTGCGGGCCGCGGTGACGTGGACCGGCGGTAGTTGCGGCTTGGCCGTCGAACGCCTCAAACCGATGCTGACAACTGATTGCCCGGTGTTCGAACTGGGGTATCTCGCCAGCGAGGTCAGCGGCACGGTCAACATCGATCCCATCGAAGGATCGTGTGTTGCGACGTTGCAGGACAATTTCTTCGAGTTTGCAGAACGCGATGCATGGGAGGCCGCAGCCGACGATGCCGACCGTGGCCTGCAGACCTGCACGCTCGCCGACCTGGAATCCGGCCGCGATTACTACGTCATCGTGACCACGTCCGATGGTCTGTATCGCTACGACATGAACGACATCGTGCGGGTGACGGGCTTCGTTGACCGCACGCCGGTCCTGTCCTTTATCCAGAAGGGTAAGGGCGTCACCAGCATTACCGGCGAGAAGCTCTACGAGTTCCAAGTGATGTCGGCTGTGACCGCTGCAGTGGCCGACGTCGGCACGGTCGCGCCGTTTTTCATCATGCTGGCCGACGAGGCCGAGGCGGTCTACAGGTTGTATGTGGAGCTGGCGCGCCCGCCGGCCGGTGACCAGCGGGCAGCACTCGCGGGCGAATTGGCGGCCAGCATCGAACGAGCACTGCAACAGTCCAATGTCGAGTACGGCGCGAAACGAGCCAGCGGCCGACTGGAACCGCTGCGCGTGCAGTTCCTTGCGGCCCGAACTGGTGACGAATTCAGGAGGCAGCGCGTCGCTGACGGTCAACGCGACGTGCAGTTCAAGTATCTGCGGCTGCAGTACAGGGCCGAATGCTCGTTCCGCTTCGACGATTTCGCAGCCCCAGCGTGAGAGCATGCCGATCCGTCATCTGAAGACGTTTACCTTCCCCGTTCCGTTCAAGCGCGTGTTTCGACACGCTTCTGCCAGCCGGCGCCAGGCGGAGAACCTCATCGTGGCGGCACACGCCGACGACGGGACCATCGGCTACGGGGAAGGGTGCCCGCGCTCATACGTGACCGGCGAGACGGTCCCTAGCTGCGCTGCGTTCGTCCATCAACACGCCGCGACGTTCTGTGCCGACATCGGGAGTGTGGACGACCTGCGGGCCTGGATTGACGCCCATCGCGGCGCGATTGACGAGAACCCGGCCGCTTTCTGCGCCATGGAGACGGCGGCGCTGGACCTGCTGGGCAAGACGAACGGTTGCAACGTCGAACGATTGCTCGGCGTCGCGGCGGGTCCCCCCGACGTGGAGTACTCGGCAGTCTTGGGTGACATGCCGCTGCCGCTGTTTCGATGGCAGCTCCGCGGCTACCGATCACGGGGTTTCACCGATTTCAAGGTGAAGCTCTCGGGCTCGGCGAGGCGCGACCGCGCCAAGCTTGCGCCGTTCGTGTCGCGAGGTTCAGGACCCGGCACAGTCCGACTCGATGCGAACAACCTCTGGGAAACGCCTGAGCAGTGCGCAGAGCACTTGGAATCACTGGGCAGCGTCGCGTTCGCCATCGAGGAACCCCTGCAGGCGGGCGACATCGAGGGGTGCGTCGAGGTAGCGCGCGACTGCGGGCTCAAGATCATCGCGGACGAGAGCGTGCGGTTCGCCCGGCAGTTGCCGTCATTGCCGGAGCCGTCGCGCTGGATCGTCAACGTTCGGGTGTCGAAAATGGGGGGCATCGTCAGGTCGATCGACACCGTGGACGCTGCGGCGCGAGCGGGCGTTGATGTGATCGTCGGATGCCAGGTCGGGGAGACAAGCCTGCTCACCCGGGCCGCGCTCGCCGTCATCGCGAGCAATCCGGGCGCTGTCGTTGCGGCTGAAGGTGCGTTCGGCACTCACCTGTTGGGGAGCGATCTCACCGATCGAACCATCATGTGGGGTCACGGCGGCGTGCTGCGCGGTTGCGACGTGCTCGATCGCAGTGGTGGCGGGTTGGGCCTGCGGCTCGATCCAGCAGCGGTGCTGGTGCCGCTGGAGCTCACATGAGTGACGCCCGTTTCGCTGCGGTGAGCTTGACGCTGGGCCTGGCCTTCTTGGCACGTGTCGCAGGTCAAGCCAGCCAGCGCTGGTGGGACGTCGGCTTCCTGCCGTCGCAGGACGCCTGGCAGGGCAGCAGCCTGCCGTTTCCCGCATTGTTCGCGGCCCAAGTCGTGATCTTGGCGATCATCGCGGTCGCAACACTGCGGATGCGAGCTGGCCGGAGCCTGTTCGGGCGGCGCTGGGTGCGGCCGGTCGCCTGGTTCGGAGTCCTCTACTTCGCCGTCATGGCGGCCCGCCTAGTGCTCGGAATCGGCGGCGACGCGGGAGCGTTCGGCGGCAACACCCTCCTGGCGGGAAAGTGGTTCACTGCCTACCTGCCGACGGTGTTTCACCTGGTCCTGGCAGGCGAAGTGATGCTGTTCGCGACGTATCAGAGGGGTCACCGGCAGCAGTCGCGCTGAGCGCCGCCGGGTTGGGGCTTTCGCGGGGGATCGGTAGCATTTGATCTTCGCGGCGCGGGGTCCCCTGCGTCGAACCGACGTCCGGCAAGGCCGGGTGCCCAAAGCCAGAACGCAGCGGGTGCGCGGAACCAGTCGGCACAACCTCCAAACCGCTCCGCCGGCAGTGCCGTGCGGAGCGTTCGCATGGTCGGCCGCTCTGCGGGCGATCGGCAACTAGGTCGGCCGCTTTGCGGGCGGCTGGCAACGAAGTCGGCCGCTGTGCGGGCGACGATCAATCCGGTGAAGGCCCGAGAGAGACGCCCATGTTGAACAAGGCGCTTGTCGCCACCAAGGTCGGCATGACACAGCTCTGGGACGACGACAATCAGGTCGTCCCGGTCACGGTGCTGCGCGTCGATGATTGTCGGGTCACCCGCGTTCGCACCACCGAACAAGACGGCTACACCGCGGTCCAGGTCACCTATGGCCACCGCGAGGCCCGCAAGCTCAACAAGCCCACCGTCGGCCACTACGAGCGTGCCGGGATCGATCCCGGCGTACGCCTCGTAGAGCTGCGGCTCGATGATGTGAGTGAAGTACCGGTCGGCACCGAATTGGGTGCCGACCTTTTCAGTCCTGGAGAGCTCGTCGACGTGACGGCAACCTCCAAGGGCAAGGGCTTCGCAGGCACGATGAAGCGGCACAACTTCTCAGGCCAGCGCGCCAGCCACGGTGCGCACCGGGTCCACCGGGCGCCCGGCGCGATTGGTGCCTGCGCTACGCCTTCACGGGTGTTCAAGGGAACCCGCATGGCCGGGCGCATGGGTGGCGAGAAGGTCACCACGTTGAACCTAGCGGTCGTCGAGGCCGACGCTGAACGCGGCCTGCTGCTCGTTCGCGGCTCAGTCCCCGGACCCAAGGGCGGCGCGGTCATCGTTCGCAACGCAGTCAAGGCGCCGGCAGGCGCAGCACCGGCCGCGGTCTGAGGGGGTTCTGATGACGCTCACGCTTGACGTCCGCACCCCCAACGGTGGCACCGCCGGATCGGTAGAGCTCGACGAGGCCATCTTTGGCATCGAGCCGAACATGGCGGCGTTGCACCAGGCGGTCACCGCTCAGCTCGCCGCTCGCCGCAGCGGCTCCCACAGCACCCTCACCCGCTCTGAGGTACGCGGCGGCGGCGCCAAGCCGTGGCGGCAGAAAGGCACCGGCCGGGCCCGTCAAGGCTCGATCCGCTCGCCGCAATGGGCCGGCGGCGGTGTGGCGCACGGCCCCAAGCCTCGCGACTACCGCCAGAAGGTGAACCGCAAGACCGTGCGGCTGGCACTTCGGTCTGCACTCAGCGACAGGGCTCGCAGTGAACGCGTCATGGTCATCGACGGATGGAACTTTGCCCAGCCGCGCACGAAGGACGCCGTCGCTGTACTCGAGAACCTGTCCCTCGAAGGACAGGTTCTGCTCGTCTTGGGCGACAGCCCCGAACACCGAACCGCTGATCGCAGCTTCCGCAACCTCCCGTCGGTGCGCTCCGTCAGCGCGGCCGAACTGAATGCCTACGACATCCTGCGCTCAGACTGGCTGGTGTTTACCCGCGACACCTTGCCAACCAGTTCTGGGCCGACCAGCACTGTGCCGACCAGCACTGGGCCGACCAGCACAGATTCAGCCACAGATGGCGCCGAGAGCGAGGGCGACGACCAGTGAAGGACCCCCGCGACGTGCTCATCGCCCCCGTCATCTCGGAGAAGTCGTATGACTTCCTCGAAGAGGGCGTCTACGTATTCCGCGTTCACCCCTCCGCAAGCAAGCCGGAGATCCGCCAAGCGGTCGAAGAGATCTTCGACGTCAAGGTCGCCAAGGTCAACACGCTGAACCGCAAGGGCAAGGTCCGCCGCAACCGGCGCAACAACACCATGGGCAAGCGGCCCGACACCAAGCGGGCCATCGTCACCCTCGTCGAGGGCGACTCGATTCAGATCTTCAATTCCTGAGCAGGCAGAGAAGCGATACAGCGCGTCATGGGCATACGAACACGCAAACCGACGAGTCCCGGCCGACGGTTCCAAACCGTCTCGGATTTCGCTGACATCACCGCGAGCAAGCCCGAGCGCTCGCTCATTGCCAAGCAGCACTCCACCGGCGGCCGCAACAACGACGGCCGCAAGACGTCCCGCCACCGGGGCGGCGGTCACAAGCAGCGCTACCGGGTGGTCGACTTCCGGCGCGCCAAGGACGGCGTGCCCGCCACGGTCGCCACCATCGAGTACGACCCCAACCGCAACTCACGCATAGCGCTGCTCCACTATCACGACGGCGAGAAGCGCTACATCCTGGCGCCCGCAGGGCTGGAGGTCGGCGACAAGCTAGCCAACGGCCCCCAGGCAGAAATACGTGTCGGCAATGCGATGCCGCTGCGGTACGTGCCGGTCGGCACCACCGTGCACAACGTGGAGATCAAACCGGGCGCGGGCGGCCGTATGGCTCGCTCGGCTGGTTCCAGTGTGCAGCTCGTTGCCAAGGAGGGCGCGTACGCCACGTTGCGCCTGCCCTCGACCGAGATGCGCCGGGTGCCGATCGACTGCCGCGCAACGATCGGCTCGGTGGGCAATGCCGAGGCCGACCTCATCAAGATCGGCAAGGCCGGCCGGAACCGTTACAAGGGCGTTCGCCCCCAGACCCGCGGCGTGGCCATGAACCCTGTCGACCACCCATTGGGCGGCGGCGAAGGCAAGTCCTCGGGCGGCCGTCACCCGGTGTCTCCGTGGGGCAAGCCCGAAGGCCGTACGCGCTCGAAGAACCGCAAGTCCAACGACCTCATCGTCCGCCGCCGCCGGACGCGCGGGTCCCGGAGGTAGAGCGATGCCGCGCAGTCTCAAGAAGGGTCCTTTCGTTGACGACCACCTGCTCTCCAAGGTGGACGCACTCAATGAGAGCGGCGAGCGCAAGGTCGTCAAGACCTGGAGCCGGCGCTCCACGATCATCCCGGAGATGATCGGCCACACCATTGCCGTGCATGACGGGCGCAAGCACTTGCCCGTCTACGTCACCGAGTCGATGGTGGGCCACAAACTGGGTGAGTTCGCGCCGACGCGAACGTTCAAGTTCCACGCCGGCCAGGAACGAGGGGGCCGGCGACGATGAGCGGGCTGATCGATCTCGACGTCATCGCCGGCGCGAAGGCGACGCACAAGTACGCCCGCCTGTCCGCCTCGAAGGCCCGGGTGGTGCTCAACCTGGTCCGTGACGAGGACCTGGGCCTCGCCAGGGACCGCCTTCGGTTCTGCGAGCGCGGTGCCGCCGAGGTGGTGTCCAAGGTGCTCGAGAGCGCGGTGGCCAATGCCACCAACAACGAGCAGCTCGATGCCGACGAGCTGTACGTCGCCGAATGCTGGGCCGACGAGGGTCCGGTGCTCAAGCGCTGGCGCCCGCGGGCACGCGGTCGTGCGACCCGCATCTTCAAGCAGACCTGTCACATCACCGTGATCGTGGCGCAACTCAGCCCCGAGGAACTCGAGATGCGCGAGGCCCGCATGGCCGCCTCGGGTTCGCAAACCGCCGCCGCTGCCCGTGCAGCTCGCGTCGCCGCCAGCCGCGCCGACACCGACACCGATGCCGGAGACGAAACCGATGTCGACGATTCAGCGGCTGAAGAAGCGGTCGATCCCGCAGACCCCGCAGTGATCGATGAGGTGGACGACCCCGAGGTCACCGCGGTCGCCGTCGCCGATGTCGAAGTTGCTGACGAAACTGACGCAGCCAGCGGGTCCGAAGAGCCTGAAGCCGCCGACCCCGAGGAACGGAACTGATCATGGGTCAGAAGGTCAACCCGTACGGTTTCCGCTTGGGAATCACGACCGACTGGAAGTCCCGTTGGTACGCCGACAAGGAATACCAGGACTACCTCATCGAGGATTGGAAGATCCGCGACTTCCTGCGGACTGAGTTGCCGCATGCCGCGATCAGCCGCATCGAGGTGGAGCGAACCCGGGACCGTCTGCGGGTCGACGTTCACACGGCTCGGCCGGGCATCGTGATCGGTCGGCGGGGGAGCGAGGCCGACCGTCTGCGCACGAAGCTCGGGAAGATCTCCGGGAATCCCAAGGTCCAGCTGAACATCCAGGAGATCAAACAACCCGAGCTCGAAGCTGCCCTCATCGCCCAGGGCGTGGCCGATCAGCTCGCTGGCCGGGTTGCCTTCCGGCGTGCCATGAAGCGGGCAGTCCAGAACGCCCAGAAGGCGGGTGCGCTCGGGATCCGGGTGCAGTGCTCAGGCCGTCTCGGCGGTTCGGAGATGGCCCGCACCGAGTGGTACCGCGAAGGCCGCGTGCCGCTGCACACGCTGCGTGCCGACATCGACTATGGCTTCCGTGAGGCCCGTACGACAGCGGGCCGCATCGGCGTGAAGGTGTGGCTCTACAAGGGCGACATCCTCCCCTACAAAGTCTCTTCCGACGATCGCATTCACCGCGAGGCGGCGATGGCCACGGGCCAGACGTCTGGCGACGGCGCACCCGCCGGAGGCGTCGTTTCCTCAGCCGGCCGCCGGGGCGATGGCGAGGATGCGCCCGAAGAGCCCGTCCCGCTGCTGCGAGAGGCCGATCCGGAATTCGAGCGCCTGCTCGAAGAGGAAGAGCAGATCGAGCGGGCAACCCGCGACCAGTCCCAGACTCCCAACTTCAGGCCGGGAGACGACTGATGCTGATGCCCCGCAAGGTGAAGTACCGCAAGGCGCATCGCGGCCGCATGAAAGGCCGCACCAAGGGTGGCACCGTCGTGCACTTCGGCGACTACGGCATTCAGGCGCTGGAGCCGGGGTGGATCACCGCCCGCCAGATTGAGGCTGCCCGCATCGCCATGACCCGCCATGTCAAGCGCGGCGGGAAGGTCTGGATCAACATCTTCCCCGACAAGCCCGTCACTGCCAAGCCCGCGGAGACCCGCATGGGATCAGGCAAGGGCAATCCGGAGAAGTGGGTGGCCGTGGTGAAGCCCGGCCGGGTGATGTTCGAACTAGGCGGCGTCAACGCCGAGCTGGCTCGTGGCGCTATGGAGCGCGCCATCCAGAAGCTGCCCATCCGGGCGCGGGTGATCTCCCGAGAGGAGGCCATCTGATGGCGAAGGCCGTGACGCTTCGAACCCTGTCGGACGATCAGTTGTTCGACGAGCTCGACAGTGCCCGCAAAGAACTGTTCAATCTGCGCTTTGCGTTCGCCACCGGGCAGCTCGACAACTCCGCGCAGGTGGCTGCGACCAAGAGGGATATCGCCCGCATTCATACCGTGCTGCGCGAGCGCGAGATTGCCGCCGCCGACCTGCAAGCCAACGCCTCGCAGGGCTCGGCCGCTGTGCCGGCTGGCGCCTCGCAGGGCTCGGCCGCTGTGCCGGCTGGCGCCTCGCAGGGCTCGCCCGCTGTGCCGGCTGGCGCCTCGCAGGGCTCGCCCGCTGGGCTGGTTGGCGCCTCGCAAAGCTCGGCCGCGGACAGCGCAGCTTCGACAGGAGATCAGTCATGAGCACAGAGACTGCCGAGGCCGTCGAGCGCAACCGGCGCAAGGTACGTGAGGGGATCGTTACCTCCACCAAGATGGAGCGCACAGCGGTCGTCTCGGTGACCGAGCGCGTGCGTCATCCCCGCTACTTCAAGACCGTTCAGCGCACCAAGAAGCTGTACGTCCACGACCCCGAGGGCGACACTCGCCCGGGCGACCGGGTGCGCGTCATGGAGACCCGACCGATCTCGAAGACCAAGCGCTGGCGCTTGGTGGAGATCATCGAACGGGCGCGGTGACACCATGATCCAGCAGGAGTCCAGGCTCAAGGTCGCCGACAATTCCGGTGCACGCGAGGTGCTGTGCATCCGCGTGCTCGGTGGCACGGGTCGGCGCTACGCCTCGATCGGCGACGTGTTCATCGCCACCGTCAAGGACGCCATCCCCGGCGCAGCCGTGCGCAAGGGCGACGTGGTGCGCTGCGTCGTGGTGCGCACGCGCAAGGAGCGCCGGCGCCCTGACGGCAGCTACATCCGATTCGATGAGAACGCTGCGGTGCTCGTCGACGACAATCGCCAGCCGCGCGGCACCCGCATTTTCGGTCCCGTCGGCCGCGAGCTTCGCGACAAGCGCTTCATGCGCATCGTGTCGCTCGCACCGGAAGTTCTGTGACGGGGGTGATGTGATGGCACGCCAGAAGAACCAACTCCCACGGCTGCGAGTCCGCAAGGGCGACACCGTGCGCGTGATGTCCGGCCCCGACAAGGGCAAAGAGGGCGAGGTGGTGTCGGTGGATCTGTCCCGACGCCGACTCACCGTCGAAGGCGTCAACGTGGGGCACAAGCACCAGCGACCCTCCCAGCAGAACCAGGAAGGCCAGATCATCGACTACCTCCTGCCGGTCGACGTGTCGAACGTGGCGGTGGTGTGCCCGCGCACCGGCCAGCCGGGTCGGGTCGGCTTTCGATTCGAGGGCGGTCGCAAGGTGCGCTACCACCGGGTCTCCGGGGAGGAGCTGCCATGAGCGTCACCGAGGCCCAACCGGTGGACACCAGCCAAGCGCGGCCCGAACCGCGTATGAAGGTGCTGTACCGCGACACCATCAGGGCTCAGCTGAAGGACGAACTCGGGCTTGCCAACGTCATGCAGGTACCTGCGCTGACGAAGATCAGCGTGAACATGGGCGTGGGCGCGGCGCTGACGAATCGAGCCCTGCTCGAGGGCGCCATTGAGGATCTCAGCCGCATCTGCGGTCAGCGCCCGGCAGTGACGCGAGCGAAGCAGTCCATCGCGGGATTCAAGCTGCGCGAGGGCAACGCGATCGGAGCCCGAGTCACGATGCGCCGCGACCGGATGTGGGAGTTCTACGACCGTCTCGTGTCGTTGGCCATTCCCCGCATTCGCGACTTCCGCGGCCTGTCGCCACGCAGTTTCGACGGACACGGCAACTACACGTTCGGCATCACCGAACAGCTGGTCTTTCCAGAGATCGATTACGACAGCGTCAACCAGGTACGCGGCATGGACGTCACGCTCGTGACGTCAGCCGCCGACGACGAGGGCGGACGTGCCCTTCTGGTTGCGCTCGGCTTCCCATTCCGCCAAACCCCAACGGCATAGCGCCCGACTACTTCACAAGGGAGTACTGATGGCCAAGAAGGCACTCGTCAACAAACAGCAGCGCACTCCTAAGTTCAAGGTGCGCGCCTACACCCGCTGCCGCGTGTGCGGTCGACCGCGGTCGGTGTACCGCAAATTCGGGCTGTGTCGAGTGTGCCTCCGAAAGATGGTCCATGCCGGCGAGGTGCCCGGCGTGACCAAGGCCAGTTGGTGAGGGAAGTGCTCGCATGTCGATGACCGACCCCATAGCGGACATGCTCACTCGCATCCGCAACGCAAACATGGTGTTCAAGGACGAGGTGGCCATGCCGTCCTCGAAGCAAAAGGAGCGCCTTGCGGCGATCCTCAAGCGTGAGGGCTATGTGAGCGACTATCGGGTGAACGATGCCACCGGTCCCGACCGGACGCTCACCATAGATCTGAAGTACACCGGCGACCGGGATCGCACCATCTCGGGGATGCAGCGCATCTCCAAGCCAGGTCTGCGGGTGTACACCAAGTCCGACAAGGTTCCCCGCGTACTCGGCGGCCTCGGTATTGCCGTGCTGTCGACGAGCCGGGGCTTGATGACCGATCGCGAGGCCCGCCGCAACCGCATGGGCGGCGAGATCCTCTGTTACGTCTGGTAGGAGGCGACGATGTCACGCGTGGGCAAGACGCCCATCTCGATTCCCGACGGGGTGAGGATCACAGCGGAACCGGCCGCGGAC
>LXNI01001642.1_pt1 | contig 18341 bp, 19 predicted proteins | sample 809091 | NCBI WGS metagenome assembly LXNI01 (sample SAMN04870527, study PRJNA318959) | sponge metagenome | biome: 01000161; feature: marine sponge reef; material: water | host: Sarcotragus foetidus | place: Greece: Milos, Mediterranean Sea | collected 2013-05-29 | depth 5-7 m | reverse complement strand
GAGGGCCACGACGACGATGGAGCCGGCGAAACTACCGGCGCCGAAGGCGGCATTGAGCCAGCCAAAGCCGGATGCGCCAACATTCAGCACATCGTCGGCAAAGACGGGCCGCAGAATGAGGATGGCGCCGGCGAAGAGGGTGATAAAGGTGGCGGGCATCAGTATCCAGACGAGGAGGCGGTCGCGGCGGAGGTGGCGGGCCGTCTCGACGATGTCGGCGGTGAAGGAGAGCGTGGAGGCGACGGCGACCTCGGTTTTGCCTTTGATGGGGATGGCCAGCAGGAGAATCGCGCCGATGACGAAGCCGGCGCCACCGATGAGGTAGGTCGCCTGGGCGCCGACGGTGGCGATGAGGGGACCGCCCAGGGAGGGTCCGGCTATTCCCAGCACGCCCGTCACCATGGCGATCAGGGCAACTGCCGTGGGCAGACGGCGGGGGCCGACGAGGTCGTAGACGTAGCTCTGCGTAGCGGGCTGGCTGAGGGCAAGGAAAGCCGCCTCAAACCCGACGGCAACGAGCACAATCCAGACCTGGGCGGCGCCCATTGCAACGACGATGCCCATGGCGATGGCGACGCCAGCGAGGCCAACTCGTCCGGCGATTAGCAGGTCGCGTCTGGCCGTGCGATCGGCGATGACGCCGCCGTAGGGGGACAACGCGATGACGATGACCGCGTGGATACCGCCCATCAGCCCGAGGACGGTGCGGGAGTCGGTGAGCTCCTTGAGCAGCCACTGGGCCCCCAGCAGGATGAGTCCCTGACCAACGAAGAAGAGGGCGTTGCTCCAGAAATAGCGGGCGAAGCCGCGATCCTGGAAGGCGTCACCGGCAGCGCGAAAAGTGTCGCGCAGACCAAGGGGTTGCGGGGTGTCGGGAGAGGCCGCTGCTTCAGCCACCAGCACATCCTTGGTCGGGGTGGGGCGCTCGCATCATAGGGGAGTGCGGGGCGGGGGCGGTGAGGGGCGGGTATCATCGCGAGCCGCCGGAGGCCCTCAGGGCCACCACCGACAGACCACGACGAGGTGACGGAGATGCCAGAGCCACAGGTGATGAAGGACCACGAGATCGTCTCGATCTTCCCCTTCAGCGACGACGAGATCGACGAGATGCTGACGGACGCGCGGGAGTGCGTGCTGATGTGGGGCACGAAGGACGGTTGGCCCGTGGGGGTGCTGCACCAGTTCTTCTGGAAGGACGGGAAGTTCTGGATCACGTGCACGGCGAACCGCCACCGGGTAGCCGCGATCAAGCGCGACCCGCGCGTCTCGGTGTCGGTGAGCGCGATGGTGGCGTTCAACTTTGAACAGCGCGGGGCCGTGACGGCGAAGGGGCGGGCGGTGGTTCGCGAGGACCGGGAGACGAAGGACTGGTTCTACCCCGCACTCGCAACGAAGGCGCTGGGGGACGACGCGGATGCCGTGGCAGCGTTCGTCGAGCGGCTGGACTCGCCCCTGCGGATCGTGATCGAGGTGACGCCCGAGAAGTGGATCACGTTCAACGGGTCGAAGGCGGACCGGATGGTTCGGGGCGAGCTGCCGGCGGAGGAGATGGGTCCGCGACTGAGCTCGGACTCGGAGCGGATGCGCAAGGCTCGCGAGGAGCGGGGCCTGGATCCGGAGGGCCGCTAGGGTGGCCATCGATCCGATGACCGGGGGGCTCTCACCAGCCTCCTACGAAAACCTGTACCACATGGGAATCGTGGTGCCCGATCTCGCCCCGGCAATGTCGGAGATGAGCGAGCAGATGGGGCTGACGTGGGCTCCAGCGCGTGCTTTCCCGGTGAACATCCACGAGGACGGCGAGCTGCGTTCCTACGACGTGCTGGCGACCTACTCGCGGGAGGGCCCTCCGTATTTCGAGCTGATCGAGGCGATCGGTGAGAGCGTCTGGAGCCCCGCGATGGCCGGCGGCCTGCACCACATCGGTGTGCTGGCGGCCGACCCGCTGGCCGAGATCGCACGGCTGGAGGCGGCGGGCTTCGAGGTCGAGGTGCAGGCAGTCACCCCGGAAGGGGTCGTGACCGGCCCGACCTACCTGCTCAACCGCTACGGCGTGCGGGTCGAGGTCAACGGGGAGGCGGCACGGGACATGGTCCTGGAGTGGGTGGCGACGGGTTGATGGCAGGCAGACCAGAACTGGGCCAACTGAAGCGCATCGACCTCCGCGATGTGTGGCAAACCGAGGATCGGGACTTTACGCCCTGGCTCGCACAGGACGAGAACATTGCCATCCTAGGCGAGACGCTGAGCATGGAGTTGGAGGTCGAAGCGCAGGAGAAGGATGTTGGACCCTTCCGGGCCGACATCCTCTGCCGAGACGCAAACAGTACGGACCACGACGCCTTGGTCCTTATCGAAAACCAATTGGAGCGCACCGACCACACCCACCTGGGGCAACTGATGACGTACGCCGCGGGACTCCACACGGTAACGATCGTCTGGATTGCCCAGCGTTTCACAGACGAGCACCGCGCCGCCCTCGATTGGCTCAACGAGATTACCAATGAAGGCTATCGCTTCTTCGGATTGGAAGTTGAGCTCTGGAAGATCGGGGATTCCCTCGCAGCACCGAAATTCAACATCGTGTCGAAGCCGAACGAGTGGGCACGTTCCGCGAGTGAAGGGGCGCGACGGGCGGCTAGGGGGGAAGTGTCGCCGCTTCGCCTTCAGTACAAGGCGTATTGGACGGCCTTCAGCAAGTTTCTGGAGGCGAAGGGTTCCCCGTTAGCCATCGGGACGCCGCTGGCGGAGTCGTGGGCGTCGTTCAGCATCGGGAGGAGTCACTCCCACCTCGAAACCGTTGTGAGCAAACAGAAGAATCGCTTGCGCGTTTGCCTCACGTTGAGCGGACAAGACGCAAAACCCCACTTTTACCTGCTGCGAGAAAGGGCTACGGCAGTCGAAGACTCCATCGGTTCGGCTGTCGATTGGTGGGAACTTCCAGACCGCCAAGCCAGTGTCATCTCAATCGACCGGGAAGTCGACGACCTACTGAACGAAGAGGATTGGCCGCACCAGCACGCGTGGCTGGCGGACATGGTGGAGCGATTCAACACCGTGTTCCGACCCCTGGTTCGTGACCTGGATGCGGCCGACTGGGTACGGGAGGAGATCGACCTCAATCCCGACGGTTAGTCGTCCAGGGGTGGGAAGGCCTGGATCCACTCCTCCATGCCCTCAAGGGGGCCGCCGCGGTAGATGACGTCATGGACGAAGGGGCCGAGCAGCTCGATGGTGGTGCCGCCTTCCTTGATGTCGAGGTAGCTGAGGCCGTTCTGGGGGACGGCCTCCATGAGCTCCTCGACGGGTGAGGCGACGGTGAGCTGGGCGGCCGCGTTGAAAGCCTCGGGGTCGTGGTCCTCCTGCGCGTAGACCCAGGTGAGACGGGCGCCCTTGGCGATCATGTCGGCGGTCGCCTTCTTCACGTCGGGAACCCAGATGCCGAGGTGCTGGATGCCCTCGCCGTGCTCCCGGAGGAAGGTGGCGTGGGGGGTCTCGCCCTCGAAGGGTTCGATGATCTCGATGGCGATGCCGGCGAAGGCGCCGTAGTAGACCTTGAGCTTGGCGGGCCGGTTGTAGATGTCCTGCAGCTCGTAGATGGGCTGCAGCTTGAACTTCGCGCCGAGCATCTGCTCGTAGCGGGCGGCGGTCACGTCGGCGTCGTAGACGGCCCAGCCGAGGTGGTGGGCAATTGGTTCGTCGAAGGCGGTCATGGGGACGTCTCCTCGCGGGGATTCGCGCGGATGATAGCGAGCGCGGAGCTCGGTGTGGCTAGAGGACGTCGTCGAGGAAGGCGATGATCTTCTCGGCGAGCTCTGCGGGGTGGTCCTGCCAGTAGTCGCGCTCGGGGCCGAGGTGGAGACGGCAGTTGGGGATGTGCTCGGCGAGGAGGTTGGCGGAGCGGACGGGGTGGAGGGAGTCGTCGGGGTGTGCGAAGACAACAACGGGAGTGCGGATAGCGGCGTACTCGGCGGCGTCGCGGGGAGTGTGCTCGTGGAGGCCGCGGATGATGGGGACGATGGTGCGGGGGTTCTGGGAACGCAGGATCTCGGTCCCCCGGGGGCCGGCGGCGGCGGCGAAGGCAGGCATGTTGGCGGCCATGTCGGCGGTGCCGGAGAGGCCGAAGGAGTCGACGGCGCCGGCGAGGGTGGCGAGCATCTGGAGGGCCTGCGTCTCGGACTCGTCGCGGAGCTCGCGGGGGCCGAGGGGGGGAGGGGCGATGAGCACGAGCGCGCGGACGGCCTCGGGGCGCTCGATGGCGCACCAGAGGGCGGCGGAGGCGCTCATGGAGGCGCCACCGAGGACGGGGCGGTCCTCCCCGGCAAGGGCGGCGATGGCGAGCATCTCCTCGCCGAGGGCCTGCCAGGAGTAGCCTTCGGGCTGCTCGGGGCCCTCGGACTCGCCGTGGCCGCGGGCGTCGTAGAGGAGGATGCGGTAACGGCCGGCGAGGAGGTCGAGGCCCTCGGGGCGCTCGGCGTACTGGTCGAGGGAGGAGAAGATGCCGTGGCCGATGACGGCGAGGGGCGCGTCCTCGCTGCCGTAGAGGCGGTAGCGGAGCTCGAAGCCGTCGATCTCGGCGAACTGGTCTTCAGTGGTGGTCATGCGTCTGCCAGCGCGCCCAGTATGACCGGTTTGACAACCGTCCCCCGCGCTCGGAGCATGATCGCCATCCGAACCGAGGGCTGGCAACCTGCTGCAGCAACCTGCTGAAGCCCTTGGGGGCGATACGCTGGACGCATACCTGGAACGAATCGGCCTGGACCGGCGTCCGGCGGCGGACGAAGACGGCCTGCGGGCGGTCCACCGGGCGCATCACTTCTCCATTCCCTTCGAGAACCTCGACATCCACCTTGGGCGGGGATACTCGTTCGCGACGGCGCACCTGGTTGCGAAGATGGTGGCTCGCCGCCGGGGCGGGTTCTGCTACGAACTGAACCTGCTGCTGGCGGCGGCGCTGCGGGGGCTGGGGTTCGAGGTGGATGTGCTGGAGGGGCAGATGCGGAGGCGGGAGGGCGGCTTCGGGGCGCCTTTCGACCACATGACGCTGCGAGTCGCCATGCCAGACCGGGACTGGATCGCGGACGTGGGGAACGGGGAGACGTTCCAACAGCCGCTGCCCTGGGACGGGAGCTGGGCGCCGCAGGAGCGTGGCGGGGCGTACCGGGTGGTGCGTCGCGAGGACGGGGAGCCACCGGACGAGCCACGGGCGTCCTCGGCGAAGGCGTGGCAGGTGGAGTTCCAGGCGAACGAGGAGGCGGAGCGGGAGGTGGTGTACCACTTCCGCTCGGCGCCGAGGACGGCGGCGGGATTCCTGCCGATGCTGACCTTCCACACGACCTCGGTGAATTCGCAGTTCACGAAGGGGTGGATCGTGACGCGCCCGCTGGAGGGCGGGGGTCGGATCACGGCGGCGCGGGGACTCCTGATGACCACGCGCGAGGGGAAGATGGAGCGCCACGCGATCCGCTCGGCGAGCGAGTTGGAGCGGATTCTGGCGGAGGAGTTCGGGATGCTGCCGGTGGCCGTGCCACCGTCGTGGTTCAGCCGGGGGGGCTAACCCGCGGGCACAAGCTCAACGGAGTCGCCGGGGAGGAGGGGGCCGCCCTCGAGCACGCGGGCGTAGGCGCGGCTCCATCCGGGGTTGGTCTTCTGGTTGATGCGGTTGAAGTCGCCGTCCTCAAAGTTGGCGCTGATCTTGGTGCAGGGGGCGGTGTGGCGCGTAATCTCGATGAGCACGGCTTCGCCGAGGCGCATTCGCGTACCCGGACCGACAGCGTCCCAGTCGAGGCCGGTGATGGTGATGTTCTCGCCGGCGGTACCGGGTTCGATGGGGTGACCCTCGGCTTGCAGAGCCTCGATTATTTCCAGGGAGAAGAGGCAGAGGGCGCGCTCGGGACCGCCGTGGAACTCCGTGCTCTCCTGGCGGTCGCCTTCGACGCCGAGCGTCCCGATGACGGCGCTCTCGATGGGAAGCTTGGGCACGCCGCCGTTGGAGATGTTGATGTGGGTGACGCGGGCTTCGGCGGTCATTCCACTACCCTGACGCGTCCGTTCTCCCGGACGACTTCGAGGGTGCTGGCGGTACCGGGGTTGGGGGAGCCTTCGGTCTGACCGAGCAGCAGGATCTCGGCGCGGATGCGATCACGCTCGATATCGAGGATGGCGGCGGTGCCGAGGCGGTACTCCTTGTGGTGGGGGAGGGTGGGGCTGCCGGGGTTCACGAAGAGGACGTCGTCGCGGTACTCGAGGCGTTCGACGTGGGTGTCGCCCGCGATGAGAACATCGACCCGCTCGCCGCCAAGCCCCTCCTTGAGGAGGACGGGGATGGGGCGGGACTCGGGGCGGAGCTCGTGGGTCATGCCGAGGCGCCAGCCTTCGAGGTCGAGCATCTGGCGGTGGGCGAGGCGGCGGTCCTCGAAAATGTCGTTGTTGCCCTGGGCGACGAGGACGGGCGCGAAGGCCTCGCACCAGTCGAGGACGCTCGGTGCTGTGACATCGCCTGCGTGTAGAATCAGGTCCGCTGTCGCGAGCAGCTCACGGGGCCCTGTTCCGAGCTCATCGAGTTGACGGATGAGCGAGGGGAGATGGGTGTCGGCGATGAGCGCGACGCGCACGCGCGCACCGTACGGGACGCGCGGGCGCTGGCGCAAACGACAGCAGGCGCATATTCCACCGCAATCGCAATCGAGGAGGAACGATGGCGCAAGAACGGGCGGCGGCGATCGTCGGCATTCACGAGTACCCCTTGCGGGTGGCTCCGGGAGTCTCGGCGATGAACGTCAAAGTCGATTCGATACGCGCGGCGCTGGACGACGCCGGGCTCAAGTGGAGCGACATCGACGCGATCTACGACGCACAGGACGGGGAAGCGGGCGGGGGGCTGCAGCTTGCGGCCTACCTGGGCCTTCGCCCGACGGTGCTCGACACGACGCAGGTGGGCGGCTCCTCGTACGAGTTCCAGGCGGCGCACGCGATGCGCGACATCGCCGCGGGCAAGTGCAACGTGGCGGTGCTGAGCTACGGCTCCACCTCGGCCTCGAACCGTGTCGCGATCGGCACGGGGGGGCGCGGCGGTCCGGCCACGTGGGCGACGAACATGGAGGCTCCGTACGGGGCCACCCTGATCGCGAACTACGCGATGGTGAAGCAACGCCACCAGTTCGAGTACGGCACGACGGACGAGCAGTTCGCGGGCATCTCGGTGGCGACGCGGCACCATGCGATGCGGAACCCCGAGGCCGTGAAGGCGATGACGGACCTGCAGTTCGTCGGCGTGAACGAGATCACGCCGCAGGACGTGCTTGACTCACGCGTTGTGGCGGACCCGCTGCACCTGCTGGAGTGCTGCATGATCAGCGACGGCGGCGGGGCGCTCATCATCGCTTCGGCGGAGGTGGCGCGCGACTGCAAGAAGCCGCCCGTCTGGCTGATCGGCGGGGGCGAAGGAACGAAGTACCGCGAGAACGGCGGCGACATCACGACGAGCGCGGGCGCGCAGAGCGGGCCGATCGCGTTCGCCGAGGCGGGCGTGACGCCGGATGAGATCGACATCGCGATGATCTACGACTCGTTCACGATCACCGTGGCGGTCTGCCTGGAAGACCTCGGCTTCTGCCCCAAGGGCGAAGTCGGGGCGTACGTTGAGGGCGGACGGCTCGCCTTCGACAGCGGCGAGGGACCGGCGCTCAACACGGACGGCGGGGGGCTCTCCTCCAACCATCCGGGCATGCGCGGCATCTTCCTGCTGCTGGAGTCGGCGAGGCAGCTGCGGGGCGAATCGACCTCGCAGGTGCCGGACGCACAGCTGGCCGTGGCCCACGGGAACGGCGGTCTGCTGGGCGGCACGCACACCGGCGGCACCGTGATTCTGGCGAAGGATTAGGACGATGGCGAACCGACCACAACCGCGATTCCCCGAGCCCCACACCGAGCCGTTCTGGGAGGGCGCCCAGCAGGGCGAACTGCGCTACCAGAAGTGCAACGACTGCGACGACGTGGTGTTCTACCCACGGCACCACTGCCCCGCGTGCGGCTGCAACAACCTCGACTGGCACGTCTCCGCAGGCGAGGGAACTGTCTACACGTTCTCGGTCGTGCGGCAGAACCGGATGCCGGGCTTCATCGACCTGGGGGCCTACTCGGTGGCCTACATCGACCTGGACGAGGGCTTCCGCATGATGAGTAGCGTCATCGGGGTCGACAACCCGACGGAGGACATCCACATCGGGCAGCGCGTGCGCGTCGAGTTCGAGGACCAGGAAGAGGGCGACTACCCGATTCCCGTGTTCCGCCCGGTCTAGGAGGGCAATCATGCCGACGACGCTGTGGCGACTGAAAGTCGCCCCCGAGAAGCAGGCGGATTTCGAGCGGCTCACGTCGCAACTGGTGCGTGATGTGGCCGAGAACGAGCCCGGGAACGTGTTCGAGTACCGCCGTGGGGTCGAGGACCCGCTGACGTACGTGCTGTTCCTGTCGTTCGACGACCTGGACGCGTTCCAGCGCTACTCGACGGCGGACTACCACACGGGGGCTTCGGGCCAGATCATGGAGTGCCTGGCGGAGCCGCCGATCGGGGACGAGCTCGAACGGTTCTAGGCGCGCCCGGCGGCCTCTCGGCCGGCGATGCGCCCGAACACGGCGCCGCGGATGACGGAGCTGGCGCCGGGGTAGTTGTCGTAGAAGAACTCGCCCATGGGCTCGCCCGCGGCGTAGAGGCCGGGGATGGTGTGGCCAGCGGTGTGGCGCACGCGAGCGCGGGTGTCGCAGCCGAGACCGCCAAAGGTGAAGGTGATGCCGCCCGTGACGGGGATGGCAACGTAGGGTGGTGAGTCGAGGGGCAGGGCCCAGTTGCTCTTGGGTGGGGTAATGCCGCGCGTGCCCTTGCCATCGAGCCGGTCGAGGTCGTACTCGCCGTCTACGACGGCGGCGTTGTAGGCGGCGACGGTTTCGAGCAGGTCCTCCCCGGGCACGTCTATTTCGCGGGCGAGGGCGGTGAGGGTATCGGCTTCGAACGGGGGGCCGACGGGTCGCCAGGCGCGGGCGAACTCCTCGCGCTGGTAGGCGCGCTGGTCGAAGAGGCATCAGGCGCGGCCGCCCGCCTCCTCGATGATGCACTTGCTGAACTTCACGTAGGTGTGGTCGCGGAAGTCCTCGCCCTCGTCGATGAAGCGCTGGCCGCGTGAGTCGACGAAGATGCCCATCTGGTAGTTGTAGAGGGCGGTGACTCCACACTCGATGGCGGGGGAGCGGGCGTCGAGGACGGCGGAGTGGTAATCGCCCCACTGGCCGGCGGGGGCGGCGCCGGCGGCCATGGCCATCTTCAGGCCCTCGCCGGTGTTGTAGCGGGAGCCGCGGAGGATGAGGGAATCGGCGAAGCGTCCGAGGTAGCGGACGCGCATCTCGACGTTCGCCTGGAAGCCGCCGCAGGCGAGGATGACGCCGCCCGACGCCTCGATGTCGACAATGCCCTCGGGCGATGTGCAGCGCACGCCACAGACGGAACCGTCGGGGTCGAGGATGAGGTCGGCTGCGGCGGTCTCGTAGCTAACGGCAACGCTCAAGCCCTCAAGGCGGCGGTAGAGGAGGTCGACGAGCCCCTGGCCGCCGGCTTTTGGCATACGGCGGTAGCCGGCGGTGTGGGGGTAGCCCTCCTCCCACTCGACGCCGTAGCCGGTGAGCCACTCGATGGCGCCGGCGGCCTGGTCGCAGAGGGTTCGGATGAGGTCGGGGTTGGCGCGCCCGCTGGAGATGCGCATGAGGTCGTCGAACATCTCGTCGGCGGTGTAGCGGCGCTGGCCGAACTCGTCGGGCTCGTGGGGGAAGCGCATCTGGGCGTCGGCGAAGCGGGTGTTGCCGCCGCGTTCGGGCATGGGCGCCTTCTCGACGAGGACGGCGCGGGCGCCGGCCTCGGTCGCGCTGAGGGCGGCGGAGAGGCCGGCGATGCCACCGCCCACCACGACGACGTCGAACTCGTACCGCTGGGCTGCTCCGGGGGCGCCGCGGGCGACTGGCATGGGGGGACTCTACGGACCGCCCGGGGCGCCTGCCAGACGCGCCGAACCCCGAAACCCTGCTGTAACCTAGGCCCCCTAGGGTGTGAGTATGGCGAGAGGCGAGCTCTTTCGCGGCTACGAGGCGGACGCCCCCGACGACGAGATGTTCGACGCGGTGGGAGAGCTGTGGCCCGCCTACCGCGAGCTGGCCGGGACGCTCGATGGGTGGTCGCTGGAGGACTACGAGCAGCGCAAGGCGCGGGCGGACCTCGCGCTCCTGAGCGCCGGCATCACGTTCAACGTCTACTCCGAGGAGGAAGGGACGGAGCGGATCTTCCCGTTCTCACTGATCCCGCGGGTCGTGGGGGCGAGCGAATGGGAGAGCGTGGACGAGGGCCTGAAGCAGCGGCTGCGGGCGCTCAACCTGTTCCTTGAAGACCTGTACGGGGAGCGGCGCATCCTCAAGGAGAAGGTGGTTCCCGAGGAAATCGTGCTGAGCTCGCCGGGGTACAAGCCCGAGATGGAGGGCTTCCGGCCGCCGCTGGGGGTGTACGCGCACGTCGCGGGCTGCGACCTGGTCCGCGACGAGAGCCGCGAGTTCGTCGTGCTGGAAGACAACCTGCGGACGCCCTCGGGTGTCTCGTACGTGCTCGAGAACCGGACGGTGATGCTGCGGGTGGTGCCCGACCTGTTCCCGCGACAGGGCGTGCAGGCGGTGACGGACTACCCGAACCAGTTGCTGGCGACGCTGCTCTCATCGCGCCCTGAGGCGAGCGAGGATGCTCCTCGCGCCGTGCTGCTGACGCCCGGCATCTACAACTCGGCGTACTTCGAGCACTCGTTCCTGAGCAAGCAGATGGGGATCCCACTGGTGGAGGGCAGCGACCTGACCGTGGGCGACGACAACTGCGTCTACCTGCGTTCGACGACAGGACTGGAGCGGGTGGACGTGGTCTACCGGCGCATCGACGACGACTTCCTGGACCCGCTGGTGTACCGGCCAGACTCGCTGCTGGGGGTGCCGGGACTCATGCGGGCCTACCTGGCGGGCAACGTGACGCTGGCCAACGCGCCGGGCGCGGGGGTCGCGGACGACAAGATGGTGTACCGCTGGGTGCCGGAGATCATTCGCTTCTACCTGGCGGAGGAGCCGATCCTGCAGAACGTGGAGACGTTCTCGGCGCTGATTCCCTCCGAGCGGGACCACATCAGGAAGCATGCGAAAGAGCTGGTGCTGAAGCCGGCGAATGCGTCGGGCGGGTACGGGGTGCTGATCGGCGAGCAGGCCACGGAGGCGGAGCTGGAGGAAACGCTGGCGCAGGTGGAGGCCGAGCCGAGGAACTGGATCGCGCAGCCGCTGCTGCACTTCAGCACGATTCCGACGTTCGACAGCGACCGGCTGAAGCCGCGGCGGGCTGACCTGCGGCCGTTCGTGCTCTCGGGAGAGGAGACGTGGGTGATCCCGGGCGGGCTGACGCGGGTGGCGCTGCGGGAGGGTTCGTACGTGGTCAACTCGTCGCAGGGGGGTGGGAGCAAGGACACCTGGGTGCTGAACGAGGAGCGCTACTGATGCTGAGCCGCGTGGCCGAGAACCTGTACTGGCTGGGCCGCTACCTGGAGCGGACGGAGAACATCGCGCGGATGGCGCACGTGGAGCACGAGGTTTCGCTGGAGGGCGGGCAGGAGGTGTGGCACAGCCTGGTCAGCACGACGGCCTCGAACGAGCTGTACTGGGAGGCGCTGGTGGAGTCGCCGGGGCTGTCGCATTCGGAGTTCCTGCTGTTCTCGATGCTGAACCCGGGGTCGCTGCGGTCCACCTTCGCGCGGGCGCGGGAACTGGCGCGGGGCCTGCGGGAGCACATCTCACGCGAGGTGTGGGGGGAGATCAACGCGCTGTACCTGTTCCTCGGGGACCGGAGGCAGTACATCGCAAGCGACGTGCACGAGCTCTGCACGGAAACGCAGCGGCGCACGCAGACAATCCTCGGGTTGTACGACAACACGGTGCTGCGGGACGAGGGGCGGGAGTGGTTCCGCTGCGGCATGTACCTGGAGCGGGCGGACATGACGAGCCGCATTGTCGACGCGAAGTACCACATCCTGCTGCCGCCGGCGGACCGGGTTGGCGGACCGTTCGACCGGTTCCAGTGGGTGGCGGTGCTGCGCTCGGCCTCGGCGCGGGAGGCCTACGGGCGGCTGGGGCACAGCGAGGTGGACGGCGCGCTGGTGGCGCACCTGCTGCTCTTCTCGCAGGAGTTTCCCCGCAGCCTTGTGTTCTGCGTGCAGGCGCTGGGGCGGCACTACGGGCAGGCGACGGCGGAGACGCCGAAGCGGCGGCGGGCACGGGCGGAGCGGCAGGTGGCATTGCTGAACCTGGACCTGGGGGCTTCCGACATCGACGAGATCATCGACGACGGCCTGCACGAGTTCCTTGACGGGTTCCAGGCTCAGCTGATCGAGGTTGACCGAGCCATCACGGAAGATATCTTCGGCGGGGAGCCGAGCCGGCCGCTGGTTCGGCTGGTTGAGGGCTGACATGACTTTCTGCCTGGGGATGAAGTGCGAAAGCGGCCTCGTCGCGATCGCCGATACGCGCATCACGAGCGGGTCGGAGGTTTCGACGGCGAAGAAGATCGCTGTGCACCAGGGCGAACGCCGCGCGATGTTCGTGCTCACGAGCGGGCTGCGCTCGGTGCGGGACAAGGCGATCACCTATTTCGAGGAGCGGCTGCAGAACAACGGGGCAGAGATGGGGCGCGCCTACCAGGTCGTGAACGCGCTGGCCGCGGACATCCGGCGGGCGCACGAGGAAGACAACGAGTGGCTGATCAAGGCCGGCCTGTGGTTCGACCTGCACTGCATCGTCGGCGGCCAGCTGGCGGAGGACGACGCACCCCACCTGTACCTGGTGTATCCGCAAGGGAACTGGGTAGAGGTCTCGGCGGGTACGCCGTACGTGATCATCGGCGATACGCGCTACGGCAAGCCGATCCTGGACCGCACGCTGCGGCACGAGGCCACCCTCGAGAAGGCGCTGCGGGTGGGCCTGCTCTCGTTCAACTCGACGCAGGCGAGCTCGACGGACGTGGGGCCGCCGGTCGATGCCGTGGTCTACGCCCGGGACTCGTTCACGATGCAGGAGCGCCGGTTCAACGCGGAGGAGCTGGAACCAGTGGGGGAGTTCTGGCAGCGCTCAATTGAGAACGCGGTCGAGGACGCCACCGTACCGGTCGCCCCTCTCGCGAGCGCCCTGGGCATCTATCCGACCTGAGCCCTACCAGGTATCGATGTTCTGGCGCTTCTTGCCCTCGCGGCGCGGCGGGGCGGGGACGGAGCGCAGGGCGGCGCTGATCCAGAGGCGTGAATCCATGGGGTCGATGACGTCGTCGAGGCCGAAAGCGACGCCCTGGTTGAGCGCCTTGCCGCGCTCGTAAGCGCGTTCGACGAGGTCCTCGTAGCGGCGCATGCGCTCCTCGGGATCCTCGATGGCGGCAAGCTCGTTGCGGTAGCCGAGCTTGACCTGGCCCTCGAGGCCCATGCCGCCGAACTCGCCGGTGGGCCAGGCGGCGGCGAAGAAGGGCTCCTTGGTGTTGCCGCCGACCATGGCCTGGGCGCCAAGGCCGTAGCCCTTGCGGATGAAGATGGCGACGTGCGGGACCGTGAGGTTCGCGCCGGTGACGAAGAGGCGGGCGGAGTGGCGGGCGAGGGCGGTCTTCTCGACCTCGGGCCCGACCATCATGCCGGGCGTATCGACGAGGAAGAGGATGGGGATGTCGAAGGCGTCGCAGATCTGCATGAAGCGGGCGCCCTTGTCCGCGCCGTCGCTATCGACTGCGCCGCCGAGGTGGACGGCGTTGTTGGCGATGACGCCGATGGGGCGGCCCTCGATGCGGATGAGCGACGTGATCATGCCGATGCCGAACTGCGGGCGCAGCTCAAGCACGGAGCCGCTGTCGGCCATGGTGTCGATGATGGCGCGGATGTCGTAGGCGCGGAGGCGGTTCTCGGGGACGAGCGTGCGGAGGATGCGCTGGTCGGCGCAGTCCCACTCGTCGATGGGCCCCTGGAAGTAGGAGAGGTACTGCTTCGCGGCCTCGACGGCCTCCTCCTCGTCCTCGACGGCGATATCGACAACGCCGTTGGGGACCTGCACGTCCATGGGGCCGATCTCCTCCGGGGTGAACACGCCGAGGCCGCCGCCTTCGACCATGGCCGGGCCGCCGAGTCCGATGTTGGAGTTGGCGGTGGCGATGATGATGTCGCAGCAACCGAGGAGGACGGCGTTGCCCGCGAAGCAGCGCCCGGAGGTGACGCCGACGAGGGGCACGAGCCCACTGAGCTTGGCCATGGTGGCGAAGGTGGGGGTATCGAGGGGGCGGTAGCCTCCGATCTGAGGCGCTTCGGCGGCGGCCTGGCCGCCCTCGCGGCGGCCGCCGGTGCCGGCGCGCCCGCCACCGCCCTCGGTGAAGAAGACGACGGGACGGCGCCACTTGCCGGCCAGCTCGAGCATGCGGTCGGTCTTGGGGTGGTTGACGGCGCCCTGGGTGCCGGCGAGCACGGTGTAGTCGTAGGCGAGGACGACGGTGCGGGCGTCCTCGTCCTCGAAGTGCTCGCCGTTGACGGATCCGACTCCGGTAATCATGCCGTCGGTGGGGAAGCGGCGGATGACCTCTTCAAGGGAGAGGCCGGTGCCAGGCGTGAGCGCGAGGGAGCCGTGCTCGACGAAGGTGCCGGGATCGCAGAGGTCGTCGACGTTCTCGCGGGCGGTGCGCTGCTTCGTGCGGCGGCGGCGGGCGATGGCATCGGGGCGGTTCTCGTCGAGGGTGGCGGCGTGGCGCTCGTGCACCTCGGCGAGGTCGGGGCGGACGAAGTCGAGGTCGATCTCCTCCGCGACGGCCTCGCCGGAGGCATCGATTTCGGCTTCGTCGATGAGGATGACGGGGTGGCCGTCGTAGATGGTGTCGCCGGCGGAGACGGTGACCTCGCGGACGATGCCGCTGGCCTGGGCATGGACTTCGTGCTCCATCTTCATGGCGTTCATGACGAGGACGAGCTGACCCTCGCGGACGGCATCGCCGGCGGCCACGTCGATGGTCACGATGGTGCCCTGCAGGGGAGCGCGGACGGCGTGCACGCCTTCGGGCACGTCGACATCGGGGAGGATGTCGATGTCGGGGGCGGCGGCGGGAGCGGGCGCAGAGGGGCCGCCCTCCTTGCCGTGGACGAGCACGGCGAGCGGGTCGCTCTGGTCGACGGTAACGCCGGCCTGACCGCTGGCGGGGGCGGCGGCGGGAGCGGCACGCTCGAAAAAGCGGCGGGGGTGGGTCGCATTGATGGGGTCGACGAGGGCGGCCACGTGGTCGTCGACGAAGCGCGTGTAGACGTTACCGGTGGCGAGGTCGGGGTGGGCGAGGATGGTCTGGAGGAGGTCGACGTTGGTGGCGACGCCCTCGATGCGGAAGTCGGAGAGGGCGCGGGAGGTGCGGTGGAGGGCGTCGGGGAGGCTGGGGGAGGGGGAGTAGCCGATGACCTTGGCGAGGAGCGAATCGAAGCTGGGGCTGGTGCGGTAGCCCGCGTAGCCAAACGTATCGGTACGGACGCCGGGGCCGGAGGGGATGTCGAAGGCGGCCAGTGTGCCGCCGGAGGGGCGGGTGGAGCCGTCGGCGGCCATCGTCTCCATGTTGACGCGGGCCTGGACGGCGAAGCCGCGTGGGGAGGGCGCCTCTTCCTGCGACAGGCCAAGGTCCGCGAGGGACTCGCCCGCGGCGAGGCGCAGCTGGAGTTGCACGAGGTCGACGCCGGTGACCTCCTCGGTAACGGTGTGCTCGACCTGGAGGCGGGCGTTCGTCTCGATGAACCAGAACTCGCCATCGGCGTTGTCGCCGGCATCGACGATGAACTCGAAGGTGCCAAGGTTGTGGTAGCCGCTGGCCTTGGCGAGGCGCACGGCGGCGGCGGTAATGCGCTCGCGGAGGGCGGGGGTGAGATTGGGGGCGGGGGCGATCTCGATGAGCTTCTGGTGGCGGCGCTGGATGCTGCAATCGCGCTCGCCGAAGTGGGTGACGGCGCCGCCCGCATCGCCGGCTATCTGCACCTCAATGTGGCGGGCGCGGGGCACCCAGCGCTCGACGTAGAGGCTGGGGTCGCCGAAGGCCTGCCCGGCCTCGGAGGCGCAGCGCTCGAAGGCGGCATCGATCTCCCCGGCCTCGGAGATGGTGCGCATGCCCCGTCCGCCGCCCCCGGCGACGGCCTTGATGATCATGCCCGCGCCCCCGGGGAGGTCGGCGAAGAAGGCGTGCGCCTCCTCGAGGTTGACGGCGTGGGAGAGGCCGGGGACGACAGGGACGTCCTTATCCTGAGCGAGGGCGCGAGCCTGGGTCTTCGCGCCGAAGAGGTCGAGCGTGTCAGGGGTGGGACCGACGAAGGTGAGGCCGGCCTGCTCGCAGGCGCGGGCGAGGGCGGGGCTCTCGGCAAGAAAACCGTAGCCGGGGTGGACGGCGTCACAGCCGGCGCGTTTGGCGGCGGCGACAATCTGCTCGATATCGAGGTAGGGGGCGACGCCGCGGCCCTCGAGGGGGCGAACGGCGTCGGCCTTGCGGGTGTGGAGGCTGCGGGCGTCGTCCTCGGAGTGGACGGCGACGGTGCGGATGCCGAGATCGGCGGCCGCGCGCATGATGCGGATGGCGATCTCCCCACGGTTCGCGACGAGCAGATTCTCGATGGGCACGGGCGTTCCTCCGGGACGACTTTCCAGCGGCGTTCGATCCTACACGCCAGCGGTGGGGCGCTCAGGCCAGGGGCAGCGACGTATCATCGCGGCCAGCGGCCCAGCCAGCGAGCCGCGCCCGCGGGGAGCGTCGGCGATGACGGAAGCAACAGGAACACCAACCTCGGACGACCTGGCCCGGATGGCGGTCGAACTGCGCAACTGGGGGCGCTGGGGAGAAGATGACGAGCGGGGCGCGCTCAACCTGATCACGGAGAACAAACGCGCGCAGGCGGCGGCGCTGGTGCGGGAAGGGCTCTCGGTCAGTTGCGCTGGCGCCCTGCCGGTGTCGCGGGGGCTGGAGCCGAGACCCGGGCAGCACTACATGATCACGGGCGGGGACCAGGTGAGCGAGGAGGCTCGCTTCGCGTTCTGCCTGGACTCCTTCTCGATCGCGCCCCACGGACCGGCGACGACGCACCTCGACGCGCTCTGCCACATGTTCTACGAGGGCAAGATCTACAACGGCTACAGCAAGGACGAGGTGCGGACGGATGGGGCGCAGAAGGACAGCATCATGGCGGGGGCGGACGGCATCGTGAGTCGCGGCGTCCTGCTCGATATTCCCGCGCTGCGGGGGGTGGATTGGCTGGAGCCAGGTGAGCGCATCACCATCGCGCAACTGGAGGCAGCGGAGGAGCGGGAGGGGGTACGGGTGGAGCCGGGCGACATCCTGCTGTTGGCCACCGGGCGGGAGGCGCGGGCGGAGTCGAGGGGGCCGGGGGCGCCCTGGGACGGGCTGGCGGGGTTGGACGCGAGCTGTCTGCCGTGGCTGCGGGAGCGGGACGTGGCAGTGGTCGGCTGCGACGGCATCACGGACGCAACCCCGAGCGGCATCGATGAGTGGCCGATGCCGCTTCATCAGGTTCTGATCGCGAACATGGGCGTGCATCTGATCGACAACGTTTCGACCGAGCGGCTGGTGGCGGCCTGCCGCGAGCGGCACCGCTACGAGTTCCTGTTCGCGATTGCGCCGCTGCGGCTGGAGGGCGGCACGGCCTCGCCGGTGAACCCGCTGGCGATCTTCTAGGTGGTCGGTGGTCGGTGGTCGGTGGCTAGCAGGCGGGTCGCGGCGACGTATCATCGGCGGCGAGCGGCGCAGCCAGCGAGCCCGCGCCCGCGGGAGCGTCGGCGATGACGGAAGCAACGGGAACACCAACTTCGGACGACCTGGCCCGGATGGCGGTCGAGCTGCGGAACTGGGGGCGCTGGGGGGATGACGACGAGCGGGGTGCGCTCAACCTGATCACGGACGAGAAACGCGCGCAGGCGGTAGCGCTCGCACGGGAGGGGTTCTCGGTGAGCTGCGCACGTTCACTGCCGGTGACCCCATCGATGGAAAACATGACGCCCGTGCAACACCACATGGTCGCGGGCGGGGACCAGGTGAGCGAAGAGAGCCGCTTCGCGTTCGCCGCCGACTACATCGGGATCGCGCCGCACGGGATGGCGACCACGCACCTCGACGCGCTTTGCCACATCTTCTACGAGGGGAAGATCTACAACGGCTACAGCAAGGACGAGGTGCGAACGGACGGCGCGCACAAGAACAGCATCATGGCGGGGGCGGACGGCATCGTGAG
>LXNI01001641.1_pt1 | contig 18344 bp, 14 predicted proteins | sample 809091 | NCBI WGS metagenome assembly LXNI01 (sample SAMN04870527, study PRJNA318959) | sponge metagenome | biome: 01000161; feature: marine sponge reef; material: water | host: Sarcotragus foetidus | place: Greece: Milos, Mediterranean Sea | collected 2013-05-29 | depth 5-7 m | reverse complement strand
GTTGAGCAAGAACTCTCGGTTATTTACTTGCCCGTGGCAGACCGTTTCACCGGGAGGGAATAAAATCCAAAGCGACCGAGTTTATACAATACCGAAGTCCGGTCGGAGGGGGACCGTCACTGAAAACATGTCCTAAATGCTCTCCACATTTGCTTGACACCACTTCAAAGCGCCTGAGTCCGAAGGAATTATCGGGAACTATCCTTATGGCATCTTCGCTTATGGGTTTCCAGAAACTTGGCCATCCGGTTTTTGAGTCGTATTTATGCTCGGAGGAAAAAACAGGCTGTCCACAACCAGCAGTCACGTAGGTGCCTTTTTCCTTGTTGTGAAGCAGTTCGCCTGAAAAAGGGGCTTCCGTGCCTTTTTTCCAGAGCACTTTGTACTCAAGGGGCGAAAGTTTCTTTCTCCATTGCTCCGTGGTAAGTCCCATGATCCCCTCGGGCGGTTTTTCTTCCTGTTCGCTACCCGCAGGCAGAAACGGCGAAAGAATAAGTGCCGTGGCCACAAAGACAATCAAGGCTGTTGCGCGCATAATCATGAAAACGACCTCATACTTTCCAATATAAACACCCGTAACAATCATGTAAAGTGCCTTAAAATCAGGTATCTAAAAAACAAAAGCCCGTGCGTAGGGCGGCGGAGGTAATAAGCATGCCGAAGACACTAGAGGTTCTAGGAGCATACGACGAAAAACTCATAAGAAAAATTCCCGTGACCAGCAAAAGGAAGATGGAAAAAACACTTTCTGACGCAAGGGCTCTTGCCGATAATCCTTCAGAAAGAATTCCTCTTCCGAAAAGAATAGATATCCTCGAGCGAACGAGGTTGTTTGTCGAGAAAAACTATGACCGTATTGTAGCGGATGCCGTCGCAGAGGGTGGAAAACCCCTCATTGACACCAGAGCGGAGATCACAAGGGCCATAAACGGAATAAAGGTGGCGATCGAATCCCTCTCGAACTTGGGTGGAGAAGAAATACCGATGGGCACAAACGCCGCTTCCCTAAACAGGATGGCGTTTACCATCAGGGAACCGATAGGTGTTGTGGTAGCCATCTCAGCTTTTAATCATCCTTTCAACCTCGCTGTTCACCAAGTGATACCTGCGGTGGCCGTCGGCTGCCCGGTAATCATCAAGCCCGCGCTCAACACTCCCCTCTCCTGCCTTAATCTGCTCGAAGCTCTTTATGAAAGTGGCCTCCCGGAACAATGGGCTCGGGCTGTTATAGTGGACGATACTCTTGCGGAAGCGCTGGCCACGGACAAAAGGGTCGACTACCTTACGTTTATCGGCTCCGCGAAAGTGGGGTGGCACCTGAGATCAAAACTCGCACCGGGAACCAGGTGCGCCCTTGAGCACGGGGGCGCGGCTCCCGTAATAGTAGAACCTGACGCTGACATAGCCGACATGCTTCCTCTTCTGGCAAAAGGCGGCTTCTATCACGCAGGCCAGGTCTGCGTTTCCGTGCAGAGGGTTCTCGCGCAGAGTTCGGTAGTTAAAAAGGTCGCAGAAGGGCTTAAGAAGCTTGCCCTTGAAGCAAAAGTCGGAGACCCGATGAACGAAGAAACGCAGGTAGGCCCTCTCATAAACCCGGGGGAAGTCTCAAGAGTCCATACCTGGGTAAAAGAGGCCTTAAGGAAAGACGGGAAGCTTCTTTGCGGAGGCAGAAAGATCGGAAAAACATGCTATGAGCCCACGGTAATCCTCAACCCGCGCCAAGACTGCAGGCTCTCGCGCAATGAGATATTCGGACCCGTTATAGCGGTTTATTCCTATGAAGAAATGGATGAGGCCATAGAACTTGCAAACAGTCTCCCCTACTCGTTTCAGGCGTCGGTGTTCACCAAGAACATCGATACTGCCCTAGATGCAGTAAAAAAACTGAAAGCGGCGTCTGTGCTCGTAAATGACCACACAGCGTTTCGGGTCGACTGGATGCCTTTTCGGGGAGCAGGGCATTCGGGGATAGGAACGGGAGGAATCCCGTACACGATGCGCGAGATGACCCATGAAAAGCTGATGGTGATAAGGTCACCTGTAATATGATGGAGTAAAAAAGAATTTCCGCAGGGATGGCAACACCCCCGCGGAAATTAAAGTTAAGTCAGAACAACTCAGAAGGCGTATTCGTAAGCCAAGTAGTAATACCCTCCGTTAATTCCGAAAGGAGCCGAGCGCCTGGAGTAAGCGAAGACTCCGGGAGAATCAACTACAAGATCGCCGTTATGATCATAGATCGTACCACCTCTTGACTGACCGATCGTGTTCTTATCGGGCTTCACGTCAAAAAGGTTGTTAGCTCCGACTTTGAACGTGCCCATTTTGCCAACATCTAAGCTCAGACTTGCGTCGGTGAGATATTTGGCGCCAAAAGTCTGGTTATCCCCATTACCTTCCGTAACCGTGTACTCTCCGTAACGGTGAACGGCGATCAGCAGTGATGCCGGACCTCTTGAATAAGTGCCGGAAAGGGAGAAACGGTCTTTAGGCTGCCACTCTTCCACAATCGAACGATCCTGCTCGGTAAAAAGTGACTCGGGAAGATCGGCGGGAAGATTTACGTCCGTGATCTCGGTTTCGTTTACCGTTCCGGCTAAAACAAGCCTTAAAGTTGAGCTGTCGGCGAAGGAGTGATTCAGGCTCGCCACTATATCAACTCCCTTGGTAGTGGTGTCCGCGGCATTCATGAAAAACTGTCCCTGCTGCGCCCCTATCCTGTCCCTTACAGACTCAGGTGCGTTACTCTGACTGATTCTGCCGCTCAGGATAACCCGGTCATCAATCGTTATGTAATAAAAATCCGTCGTGAGAGTAAGAGCAGGAATCGGGTTAAAAACAAAGCCGGCACTGAAATTCCTCGATGTCTCCTCCTTAAGCTCAGGAACCCCTATCGCTTTCGCCAGATCGCTGTCATTACGAAAAGTTCCAACTTCAAACGGATCAAGTTCTCCCGTTTCCTTATTAAGATTGAACTGGGTCGAGACATTGTTAAAATATATCTGCTGCATGGAAGGAGCCCTGAAACCAGTGCTTGCGGAACCCCTTAGGGCAAAGGAATCGGAAAGTGCCGCTCGGGCAGAAAGCTTTCCGTTAAAGGTGTTTCCGAAATCGTTGTAGTTCTCGTAACGTACAGCAGGACTTAAAAGCAGTATTTCCCCAAGGTCAAACTCTGTTTCCGCGTAAGCGCCAAAAGCGTTTCTAGTCTCGGAAACCTCGTTTGAGGGCTTAAATCCGGGGAACACCTGTATTCCCGGACTTCCCTGACCACTAGGACCATCGTAGTCTTCGTATGAATACGCTTCACCAGCCACTATCTCATATTCTTCTCTTCTGTATTCGCCTCCCCATGCGAGATTTCCGAATGTAAACGGGGAAGTAAAATCAAGGTTAACAGTGTGCTGAAAAAGCTTAAGTTCTCCAGCGTCAGCAGATGTCTGGGCATTACCTGTGTAATCCACTCCTTCTATACACCCACTTTTATCCTCTTTCTCCCGGCACGCAACCCACGAAGCGTTATGGGAGTCGGTTATTTCAAAAGCAAAAGTGTTTCCACCTACGACGTAACTCAAATCCATCGCAACATTATCAGTGAGATCAGCCTCAAAACCCGCCCCAAACGCGTAATCATTCACTCGGGTATTTATAAGAGGAAGAAAACCGTCCGGATAATCCGATTTTGCAGGATTTCTGTCTGGTTGATTCGCTCTTCTGTAAAAACCCCCGCTCTCATTATCTCTTACTGACAGATCAAAAAAGCTGTAAACCTCACCGTCCATGAAATCTACAGGTCCTCTCATGTTGGCAACAAAACTTACGTGCGTTGAATCCGCGTCCCCCACTCTGAAGGCATCCCTGTCAAGATCAAGCTCTTTCTGGTTGTCGTTATTATTGCTGGGAGCCGCAAGCTGTTTACAGTTGCTTTTTCCCGCACACACATCTGGATTTTCCAGCAGTTCAGTCTCCGGGTAGTGAATATCTCCCATAAGCCCCGCCCTATTGGAATTTTTCCTGTCCCTTACCTCAAGGGTTACGTTAACAACACTCTCTCCACCGAGCGAAAACCCCTTGTTCAGGCTTGCAACCAGAGTCTCTCCATCTCCTTCGGAAAGCTGTCCGGCAGACGCCGTTATCTTGCCATCGTAGCCATCCTTAAGGACTATGTTTACAACGCCTGAGATAGCGTCTGAACCGTACTGCGCCGAAGCGCCATCTCTCAGGACTTCGATTCTCTTTATTGAACTTACGGGAATCGTATTCATATCAACACCCGCTGTGCCGCGCCCCACTGATGTATTTACATGTATCAGGGCACTTTTGTGACGACGCTTTCCGTTAACCAGAACCAGAACCTGATCAGGCCCAAGGCCCCGGAGCGTGGCGGGACGAAGAGCATCCGTTCCGTCGCTTATGGTCGAACTTGAAAAGTTAAAAGACGGTATGAGTTCCTGAATGACCCGTCCTACCTCCGTCTGGCCCGTAGCAACAATTTCCTCTTCAGTTATGACGTCAACGGGAACCGGGGAGTCGGAAACGCTGCGTTCCTCAAAACGGCTGCCAAGTACTACAAGCTTTTCAAGCTCGAAAGCCTGCGCCAAGGGACTTAGCAAACCCGCGAAAAGCAGCACTGTAAGCCCTGTAATAATTCCTTTTTTCATCTCATCTCTCCTTAGTTCAAATGATACAGGTTTTCGATTATAACACAGAATGTGGTGTAATTTAAGCTATAATCTAAAAGAAATAAGTAGTTCGAAACAATTGTTACTTCTCCACAGCCCTTACGAAAAACCATTGCTGAGCAAGCGTTCACAACCCAGTTTCATTTGAGCTCCCGACTCCTGCCCATGCGTTTGAAACATAGGGACATTGCTTTATACTTTCAGCCTGACTATGAAAACGGACCTCATTCGAAACTTCTCCATAATAGCCCATGTCGATCACGGCAAATCAACTCTCGCCGACAGGCTACTTGAGTTCACCGGCACCCTGAGCGAACGCGAGAAAACCGAGCAGTTCCTAGACAACATGGAAATAGAAAGGGAGAGGGGAATAACCATAAAAGCCCAAGCGGTAAGACTTAAGTACAAGGCCGATGACGGCAGAACCTACGAGTTTAACCTCATAGACACCCCCGGGCACGTTGATTTCAGTTATGAGGTTTCGCGAAGCCTGATAGCGTGCGAGGGAGCACTGCTTGTTGTTGATGCATCTCAGGGAGTTGAGGCCCAGACACTCGCCCACGCATACCTAGCCGCCGATTCCGGGCTTGAACTCCTCCCCGTTATAAACAAAATAGACCTGCCTTCCGCCGAACCCGAGAGGGTGAAAAAAGAGATAGAGGATATAGTCGGAATCTCTACAGAACACGCCGTTTTGGCAAGCGCCAAGGACGGGACCGGCACGAAGGAAATACTGGAATCGATCGTGGCACTCGTACCGCCGCCGAAAACTCCCGAGGATTCGAGGCTCAAGGCGCTCATATTCGACAGCTGGTTCGATTCATACCAAGGGGTCGTGATGCTGGTAAGGATATACGAAGGAACAGTAAGGCTCGGTATGAGTATCAAACTCCTGGCGACCGGCAAAAAATACGAGGTTAGAAAAATAGGCACGTTCGCTCCGCAGGCCACGGAACTTGAGGAACTCGGAACGGGACAGGTCGGATTCATAACCGCCTCGATAAAGGAAATCGGCGAAGCCGGGGTCGGAGACACGATAACAGCTTCCGATCGTCCCACCGAAGACCCCCTCGAAGGGTTCAAGGTCATAAAACCCATGGTTTTCAGCGGACTCTATCCCATCGACACGGGAGATTATGACAGGCTCAAGGAAGGACTTGAGAAACTCAAGCTCAACGATTCGTCCCTTGTTTATGAACCGGAGACATCGCTTGCGCTCGGTTTCGGATTCCGTTGCGGCTTTCTCGGGCTGCTTCACATGGAAATCGTGCGGGAGAGAGTCGAGAGAGAATTCGAGGTGAATCTCATAACCACCGCACCTACCGTTATTTACAAGGCTATCTACCCGGGAGGCAGGGAAGTACATGTCGACAACCCGAGCGAACTTCCAACCGGCGACCGCTCCGCCCGGCTCCAAGAACCATACGTGCTCGTGTCCGTTCATACCCCTTCGGACTATTTGGGGCAGATATTTGAGCTTTGCGAAAAAAGAAGGGGGATACGGAAAAACCTGAGCTACGTGACCGAAAACAGGGCCATAATCGAATACGAGCTTCCTCTCGCGGAAATAGTCTATGATTTCTACGACACTCTAAAATCCGTCACCAAGGGGTATGCTTCCATGGACTACGAACCGGCGGGGTACAAGGATTCAAACCTTATAAAGCTCGATATCCTGGTTAACGGAAACCCGGTTGACGCTCTCTCGATAATCTCCCACAAGGACAAGGCTTACGAGAGAGGAAGGGAACTTATAGTGAAACTCCGGTCGCTTATCCCACGCCAGCTCTACGAGGTGGCCATACAGGCCGCAATCGGGAGCCGGGTAATAGCCCGCGAATCGGTAAAAGCGATGAGAAAGGACGTTACCTCCAAATGCTACGGTGGAGACGTCACCAGGAAAAGAAAGCTTCTTGAAAAACAGAAAGAAGGCAAAAAGAGAATGAAGCAGGTAGGAAGGGTGGAGATACCGCAGGAAGCTTTCCTTGCCGTACTCAAAAACGACTGACGGCGAAGCTTGGCGACAGAGACTTTCAGTCCATCGCCTTCATCATCATTTCCGTGATCACGCGCGTGGCGCCGCTTACCGCGTCGGGATCCGTCTTCACGTTAAGCACCGCCGGAAGACCCGAAGAAAAAGCCCTTTCCAGTGCTGGGGTCAGGTCTTTTATGTTTTCTATCTTCTCTCCGTATCCGCCCATGGCTTTTGCTATCTCGTGAAAATCGACGAAGCCGAGATCCACTCCCTGGGTCGCCCTCGCTTCGGGATAGGTTATCTCTATCTGGTGCTTCGTCATTCCCCACGCGGAATCGTTGCAGACCACAACCACAAACGGGATGGAGTGTCTTACCGCGGTTTCCATCTCCATGAAGTTCATCGCAACCGCCCCGTCCCCGGTCACAAGCGCCACGGGCTTTTCGGGAAAGGCAACCTTTGCCCCGAGAGCAAAAGGCACTCCGACCCCCATGCACCCAAGCGGGCCTCCCTTTAGGTAATGTCCCGGTTTTCTCACTTCGCACGAGAGATCGGTCCATGATTGGCAATCCCCGCCGTCAACCGCGATTATCCCTTCTCCCCCAAGGTAGTCAGAAACCGTTTTCGCAACCACGGCCGGGTGGATACCCTTCGATCTGGATATGGTTCGGCGAAACGTAGCACGGGCGCGAGACCTTGAGGAGCGAGCCTCTTTCATCCATGAGCGGAAGTCAAAACTCATTTTGTTTTCTTGGGCGTAAAGATTTGCTTTTACAAGAAAAGAATTGAGGTCGCAGACAACCCCGAGATCCGCCGGGCGGTTTCTTCCAATCTCCTCGGGGTGGATATCCACCTGCACGATTCTGCCTTCTGGGTTTAAGGTGTTTCCGAACCCAGCGTAGATGCTTAGCCTTATGCCGAGGAAAATGATAAGATCCGCGTTTGCGCTTATTTCCCGAAATCCCCCAGGACTTGCCGGGGAAGCTGCCCCGAAGCAGCCTTTGTGATTGTCGGGCAGAACCCCTCTTCCCATGTTAAGCGTGAAAAAAGGCGCCCCGAGTATTTCCGCGAATTCCAAAAGACTTTCCTCCGCACCCGAGTACCACCCGCCGCTTCCGACAACAGCTACAGGTCTTTTCGATGCTGAGAGCATCCGGAAAAATTCCGAGACCTTCCGATCGGGCGGCTCGCAGTCCGTATCGGGAACGGGCGCCCTCGCGGGCGAAGTCTCCTTCTCATCACAACTGGGATAGAGAACTTCGTAGGACATCCCCAAATACGCAGGCCCCGGCCTGGCAGAAATCGCCGCCCCGTAGGCGGCCGAGACGTACTCTTCGAGCCTCGTCACCTCGTAAACCGTCCTGGCCCACTTCGTGACGGGTCTTACGATCGCCTCCTGGTCTATTTCCTGAAGCGACATCCTGTCATTCTCCTCAATCCCAGAGCGGCCCGAAATCAGTATCATGGGGGAATTGGCAAGGTAGGAACCCGAAACTCCCGTAAGGGCGTTTGTAAGCCCTGGACCCGCCGTCACAAGACATATCCCCGGCGTTCTCTTGAGCCTTCCGTAGGCGTCAGCCGCCATAGAGGCTCCCTGCTCATGGTGCGTGTCGACAAGTCTTATGCCAAAATCCGTGCAGGCCCTGTAAACGGGGTTTATGTGTCCCCCTCCAAGTGTGAAAATATCTCTTACTCCGAGGTCGTAAAGAGCTTTTGTTACCAGATATCCGCCCTGTCGTCTCGCCATGCGTATTCTCCCGTAATCAAACAAACCATTATTTCGGGGTAAATACAACCCGGTGAGAGCAAAAAAATTTTCCTTGAGTCCCTGAGAACGATGATTAATATGGAACTGCGGAAGAAGAAGTAGGAACAAAAAATTCAATTAATAATGGGAGGTAAAAACAATGAAATACGCAGTAAATTTGTGGGAGCCAACAAACGTCTTTCGTAATTTCGCAAACGCTTTTCCCGGGGTCTTTAATCCTGATGTGGAGGAAGCGGGCCGGAGCCCGAAAGTGGATATCTTCGATGACGGAGACAATTTCGTCTTATCGGCGGAGTTGCCGGGGGTAAGCAAGGAAGACCTTGACATAGACATAAAGGAGAACCGGCTTACCATAAAGGGAGAAAAAAAGCTTGAGAACAAAACTGAAAAGGAAGGATATCTCAGGGTTGAGAGATCCTACGGAGTGTTTGAGAGAACTTTTTTCCTTGACGAAAACGTAGACAGGGAAACCATAAAAGCCGACTACAAAGACGGTGTCCTGCGTCTTACTCTGCCGAGAAAGCAGGATGAACCTTCAAAGAAAATAGAAGTGAACTGAGAAAAAAAGGGGAGTGCCAAGAAGCATTCCCCTTTCATTTTTCGTCGCTAAAATCTAAACTGGCTGATACTTGTCCAGAGAAAACAAGAACCTGCCCGGAAACAATTCGATATTTCGCTGCCTTATTTCGGAGTCAGCAATAAGGCGCATTCAGATACCGATAAAGAACAAGGGCAGCCTCAAGACTGCTCTTGTTTGATCAACCGTTACCGGCGGTTTCAGGAAAACTACCAGTATTGCAGGAAAGTTCCTATACGCGTCTTCTAAGGAAAACAACCGAGAACAGAGCGGACGCTATCAGGAACAGGTTAAGCAAGGCACTTTTATGCGGGGGGCAGATCGCTTGTTATGAAGGAAAAACTAAAGTAAATTTCATTTCGTATGCTGGAGATCAGTTCTAGCTCTGAAATAAAGCTTTCCGGCACCGATATATACTTCGATTCAAAACGGGCCGTGCCGCTTTCTTTTGTCTCAAGCGCTAACATCGAGAGGCTTCCCCGAAGCGAAAAGATCATAGCCACGCCCGAGACTATAAAACTTCTCGGGAAAAAGATAAAAGGCTCTGCTGTCCTTTCTTCCCCTTACGGAAAACCCTTCACCTTGGGCAGCTATTCTATTGAACTTATTCCCTCGGGACAGATACTCGGGGCAGCACAGGTAGTCGTTGAAAAAGACGGACAGAGAATCGTTTACGCAGGAGGCTTTAAGCTCAAAAACACCGCCACGGCTGGCTACGCGGAACTAAGAAGATGCGACACGCTGATTGTGGACTGCGCCTACGGGGCTCCCAAGTTCGTTTTCCCGCCGCCGGAAGCGGTAATGGAATCCATATTCGAGTTCATAAGCAGGACATTTTTTGAGGACAGCATTCCCGTAATCCTGATAAACCCCATGGGTAAGGCGCAGGACCTGATAATTTTTCTCGGCGAGAGGGAAATCGAGATGAGTCTTCACCCCGCGATGGCCAAGACGCTCAGGCTCTATGAGGAGCTAGGCGTAAGAATTCCTCCTTACGGGGGCATAAAAAGAAAGCATTTTAAAAACAATGTCCTGATAGCTCCTCTCTCCTACAGGAGCTCGGCAGTCGTCGAAAAGCTAAAGAGAAAGAAGGTTGCGGTGGTAAGCGGGCGCTCAATGGAAAACGGAGCGCTCATGAGATCAGCTCTTCGGGCCGAGGTCGCGTTTCCCTTGAGCAATCACTGGGGATACGACGAGATCTCAGAGTATCTTGACGTTTCAAGACCCGGGAACGTAATCATCAGGGGAAATTTCAGCGACAGCCTCACAAACGAACTCAAAAAGGACGGATGGAACATAACGGCACTTAAAAAATCGCGCCAACTGGCGCTTTTCTGAGGACAAAATGCCGGTTGAAACGAAATCATTCACGATAAGCACCCAGGGTGACTGCGACATACTGGACATAACCCCTCGGGTGAGCCGCGAGCTTGGGCAGGCGGATGTATCTTCAGGCACGGCCACGGTCTTTGTCGCCGGTTCGACCTGCGCAGTCACGACAATAGAGTACGAAAGCGGGGTGCTCTCCGACTTAAAAGACGCGTTTGAAAGAATGGCACCCGAGGCCATGCACTACGCGCACAACGCAAGATGGGGTGATGGAAACGGTCACTCCCACGTAAGGGCGTCGGTGCTCGGCCCTTCGCTTACGGTTCCATTCTCAAACGGCAGTCCGCTCCTTGGAACCTGGCAGCAGATAGTGCTCGTTGACTTTGACAACCGTCCCAGAACAAGAAGGGTGATTGTCCAGATTGTCGGAGAATGACTCTGCCTCAGACGAACTTGACCGAAAAGTGCGTGGGCTTGTATCTTACGTTTAGGTTAACTATAAGCGGCGTAAGCGACTCTATCATCGAGGAGACTTCGAGCGGACCCGCATCAAGTACCCTAAGGTTCTTCATTTCCTCGGTAAGATTCTTGACAACTTCTTTTGCCCCCTCGTCATCTCCGCATATGACCACGTCATAATCAAGATCCTCGTCTATTTTAGCAAGCTCATTTGCGGGAAGGTTGTGATAGGCTGACACAAGTCTCGCTGTCTCCGGAAGCGCTTCTTTTATCTCAAGAGCCGAAGAACCCTGCGCGGGAGGATCAAAGAGAAAAGTCTTGCCTTCCCTCTTCATCGAGACCACCGGGGTTACGACTATCTGATCGGTGATGCTGTCCCCGCATCCGGCTACAGTGGCCGCAGCATATTCGGGTGGAATGCTTATTATTATTATCTCAGAAGCCGCAGCAGCATCGGCGTTCGCCATGCCGTGTATGTTCGATTCTATGCCGAGTCCTTCAAGCGTTTCCACGTGACCCGATGCTATACCAAGCGCCTTCTCTTCGCTTCTCGAACCTATGTAGATTTCATGCCCAGCTCTTGACCACCGCAAAACCAGACCTTCCGCTATGTCTCCCGTTCCACCTAAAAGTGAGATTTTCATTTCTAACTTCTCCTTGCACCAAAATTTTTACAGAACTTCTATCGTATATGCCTGCGGAGTGTTTTTCAAGCCCCTAAGGGAGGTTCTCATCGCTGATAAAACCGATGAATTGATAAAATACCGGAGTACTGCGGGCAACGAACACCGGTTTACGAATTGTTTAAAAAAATAGGACCGATCAGAATTTCCCAAGTGCTTCTTCTAGGCCGGTCACCGGCTCAAAAATCCATGATCTTCTACGCTTTCGTTTCTTAAAAAGACCCAGTTCCACAAGTTCTAACAGATCCGTTCGGGCTGTCTGATACACGACATTATGAACCGTTTGATGACCTTTAACCGTATAGTCACGGTTCGGATGCCTGAGAGCGCTGTCAATCAAATCTCTTTGCCTGTGATTGAGCAAAGCCAGAGATTTAACTTGGGATTCAAGTTCTCTTAATTCACCGGTTTTTTTAGCTATGTAATCGTGCAGAACGCCTATGGCTCTTCGTATCACATTGAGATGGTAGAGGATAAAATAATTGAGGTCTTCTCCGTCAGTTTCCGTATACAAAAACGACTTGACGTATTGTGTTCTGCCCTTGAGGATTATTTCGGATATCGATATGAACTCAAACAGCCAGTACCCATGGCGAAGCATGGACCAGTAGAACAACGCTCGGGCCGTTCTGCCGTTGCCGTCAAAAAACGGATGGTCATACGCCAGCCAGAAATGAAGAATAATAGAACGGATTACGGGATGTATGAATCCCGCACCGTCATCGCCGTTGGCGAATTCACACATCTTTTTCATCCTCCAAGGCAACTCCGATGCAGGGGGAGGAACATGCACCAAGGTATCCTCTTCCTCGCTCCAATAAACCTTTATGTCCTCGGACTCCTTGCGAAACCGCCCGGCCGCGGTCGGTTCATCGAGAGTCCCCCTGGTTATAATCTCATGGATACCGAACACCAGTTCCTGAGTCAAGGGCTCATTTTTCAACCTTCTGATTGACTCCATCGCTCTATAGTTGTTAAGAATCATCTCTTCGCTTCTATCTTTGGGTTTGCGCCCCGTCCGTATCAGGCTCTTGGCCACCAAACGAGTTGTCGACGCACCTTCAATCTGACTGGATGTAATGGCTTCTTCTATCAGGGAGCGGACAATGTATTTGTTTCTTTCCTGAGGACCCATATTTTTATCCTCCATCTGGATTGAACCTCCAGACTTCATATCAATTTCATGCAACTCTTCTGATATCGATTCAGTTATGTTGTAATTAAAGGGACTCCTTTCCTTGTCAAGAAGCGTAATTTTTTGTGAAGCCGCAACCCTTTGAGCTTTTATGAAACACCACCATTGCTCAAGGTTAAGACCATCGGGAACCTGCCGATGTCTCAGTTGGTCCCAGTGCAGATATTTTTTAGGAGCGTTTCCGTAAAAACGTTCTGAAAGCTCCAGATATTTCCCGCTCTGAATCAGTTCCGCGAACAGTTTTTCAAACGGTGGCGGCTTAAGGGGAAGCTTCATGTTAATCCTCTCTCTTTAAACAAGTACAAGATATATGTTAATAGTTATACTAATTTAAGCTAAATTAGTATAACTATTAGTGTGGATTTAACAAGAAAATAAAACGGGAATCGTTGAATATATAATAATACAAGGGAGATAGAAATACTAATATTATACTAATTTAGTTAAATTTAGTATTAAAATGGGTGCGGCCTCGGCAAAAAATCGTTTCCAGCCTTATGATTCCACTTTCCAGAACCCTTCGCGTGATTACAATCCGGCCGCCATCTGGAAAAGAGAGTTAACGACGGCGCGCTTTATGAAAACTATCAGAAGCAGAACCACTATGGGGCTCAGGTCTATCGAGCCCCCGATGGGAGGAATGTATCTCCTGGCAAAACCCAGAACCGGCTCCGTAGCCGAGTAAAGAAATCTCACTATCGGATTATAAGGGTCGGGATTCACCCACGAAAGTATCGCCCGTCCCACTATAAGCCATATATAAACGCTAAGAAGTATGTCCACAACTTCCGCTATGGCTTTTAAGAAATTGCCTCCTAGTATCTCCATGTCAGTCCTCCTCTCCCGAAAGTTCCGCGGAACGTCTGGCCGCAGCTTCAACGGCGGATATTACCGCTGCCCTAAAACCGCCCCGCTCAAGCGAGTGGATCCCGCTTGCCGTAGTTCCCCCGGGCGATGTAACCATATCTTTTATCTCGGCAGGATGCCCGACGCCCTCCTGAATCATTTTCGAGGTGCCCAAGACGGTCTGCGCGGCAAGTTCCGTGGCAAGTTTTCTTGAGAGCCCCATTTTAACCGCGCCGTCGCAAAGCGCCTCAATAAAAATCGACACGAAAGCCGGACCGCTTCCTGAAAGGGCCGTAACGGCATCCATAAGTCCCTCGCTCTCAACCCGAAAGGCCTTTCCCAAAGACCCGAGGATCCCGAGAACCAGGTTTTCCTCTTCCCCGGAGAAACCCTCCCCGAAATAAACGCAGGAGGCCCCTTCAAGCACGAGGCTCGGGGTATTTGGCATAACCCGGGCAAGCTTTGTCTCCCTGCCGATAAGCGTTTTTACAAAAGAATGCCTAACCCCGGCCGCGATTGACACATAGAGCTTGTCTCTGGTGGCAACGTTTCGCACTTCTCCGCAGACCGCGGAGATTACCTTAGGCTTTACGGAGAAAACCACTATGTCGGATGTCTTTACCGTTTCCTTGTTATCAGAGGTAGTCGTGACTCCGTACTGCGACGACAGGTAAGAGAGTCTCGCAGGGTCTATGTCCGAGAGCGTTATGTCTTTTTTCTTAAAGCTCCCCGAGGCAAGAAGTCCCCTTACCATCGCCTCGGCCATATTCCCTGCTCCTATAAAACCTGCTTTTCCCATTTTCAAATTCACTCTGGCCTCGGACCGAAAAGCGCCGAACCGACCCTGAGAATCGTGGCCCCCTCTTCGACCGCCACCTCAAAATCGTTGCTCATGCCCATTGAAAGCTCCCGAATCCCGGGAAACTCCCCTGCTATCTTGTCCCTCATCTCCCTAAGTCCGGAGAACCACGGTCTGCTCATCTCGGGGTCCTCGAAGTAAGGAGGCATTATCATCAGCCCCTCAAGCGAAACGTTTTGGAATCGGGAAGCGCTCTCGAGAAATTCCCGAAGATATTCCCCTCGAATCCCGTTCTTGCTCTGCTCCCCGCCGTTTATCTCCACAAGCGCCCGGACACGGGTTCCGGAAGCCGCGGCCCTCTTGTCAAGTTCCGCAACAAGAGCCATGTTGTCAACCGCGTGTACAAGATCCGCCTTGCCCACCACGTACTTCACCTTGTTTCTCTGAAGGGCTCCTATAAAGTGCCAGTGAACCGCTCCTTCCCCTGCTTCTTTCTGCTTGTCGCGAAGCTCCTGAGCGTAGTTCTCTCCGAAATCCTGAAGCCCGAGTCTTCGGGCCTCGAAAATCATATCAAGAGGGAACTTCTTGGATACGGCTACCAGCAGCACATCCTCCCGTTTTCTCCTCGATCTTCGGCACGCTTCCCCTATTCTCTGCTCTACTCCGTCTATTCTGTCTTTCAAGCTCATCAGGATTTACAACATCCTTATCCGATATGAAAACCCTGTTCAGCAAAAGGAAATCCTGCGGTTCCTCGTTTCTGCGAAAGCCGTACCACCGTATTTACTTTCCTTCGAAACGGCTTCTGAGGAAAGCCGCAGAAAACATCACCGCCACAACCGCAAGCAGGTTGAATAAAGCTCCCCTGGCATTGGCGGAAGTTGCGGCGACCGCGCACCCGCCATCGTCGTTGCTTACCTCAGGATGATAGCCGGAACCGATTATGAGGGCCTGCCCGCCGAGAAAACCGGGAAACGTCACCTCCTCCACATAGCTGAGCTTCGGCACATCACCCGGGGCTGCGTCTTCTTGCGAGATAGCGGGAGTGGAATCAGTAGGATCATCCCAGAGGTACTCAACAAAGCCTTGGGAGTTCTCGGGAAGCAGTCCCAGGTCCCTGCACTGCCTTGGCTCACCATTTGCCACCCTTACCACTTCGTCACCGACGTTACATCCATTGCCGTCCACAACATTCAGAGTTCCGTTCTCAAGCGCTGGGGAGTTGCCGTTAAAAAACACTAGCCTCTCGTCCTCCGTCATGACAAACAGGTAAACGGCTTCGTATTTCCACGGAAGCGCTCTCCAGCAGTTGCGTATGGTCGCAAGCCTTGCAGGAGTCTCTCCTGCTTCTTTCACCTGTTCTCTTAAATGCTTTATGAACTCTCCTACAAAACTCTTCAGCGTATCGCTGTCTGTAACCTTGTTAGCAGTTACCCCCTGCTTGAAATAGGGCTCTTCATTAATGATCTCACTGACGAAATAGGGGCAGGTTACGTGGTCAAAACTGAGATTTGTGTCATCGTGCTCTTCATGATCATGATGATAGCCGGCTATAAGAATAAGTTCGGTTTCCCAGACGGGATGAGTGAATTTAACCGAACACGCCGCTCTTTGCTCATACATAGTGCAGCCTCCATCATCCGCCTCATCAACAAGCTCCCTCACTTCGGGAAGAAGCACAGGCTCCAGCTGATCTTCTGAACTGTGCAGCAGTGTTCCGTTCTGCTGTTCAGGGTCATGCGCGTGAGTATAAATCGTTCCGGCTTCATCTATCACCATGAGGTATACGGTGCCGTTTTTCCAGTCCCCTCCGTCCACTGTCAGGCTTTTCTCGAATCTTATGTTCTCGTTCGGCTCCTCTATAGCTCCCCAGTGAGCTTTTGCGTGGAGCACGAACTCCATCATCTCCATCTGATCGGTCTCCGTGACATTTCCTGCAGTTACGCTCTGAGTGTGATCGCCTTCGTGGGCCGAAGCAGTGGAGGTTACTGATAGAAAAGCAACCATTGCTAACGCAAAGACAAGGAAGCCTGCCGTTTCGCTTCGCGCAAAAATTCTCTTTCCTCCCGAGCGTTTTTTCCAGAAAACCGCCGGGAGCAGCAACAAAACTATCATGAAGAAATTGAGCGCGGCCTTTCCTGACGCTTCTGAGCTTGCCGCAATCGCGCAGCCACTGTCGTCAGATGTTTCGGGATAAATGCCGGAACCCCAGATGACACGTCTTCCGCTATCTCCAAGCGGAGCCCCGACTACGTAGCTTAACTTCGGCACATCACCAGGAGCCTTTCCTTCTTCCGTTATCGGGGGGATATTGTCCGTCGGATCATCCCAGAGATACTCAACAAACGCCCCTTCATGCGAGGGCTTGTCCTTAAGGGCGTTTACTATCAGGTCCCCGACATTGGTTCCGTCGGCATCCACAACATTAAGAGTTCTGTTCTCAAGACCGGGGGTGTTGCCGTTAAAAACAACCAGCTGGGTATCATCGGTCATGGCAAAAAGGTAGACGGAATCATTCTTCCAGGGCAGAACCCTGAAACAGCTAAGCGAGTTAATAAACCTCGATGTGCCTATCCTGCCCACCAGATCGACATAGAACTGGGCAACTTCGTCCACGAATCTCTTGAGTGTATCCCTGTCCGAAACGTCGGCGGCGCTGGTTTCGGGAACATAGTGCAGACACTCCAAGCCGGAAAAAGACAGGTCGGAGAAATTGTGGTCAAGCCCCGCAACCAGGATGGCTGGAAACGGCGGCGTTTGATAGTCCAGGTCGGAAGAAACTATACAGGCCGCCCTGTCTTCACCCTCGAAGGCATAATCAACACATGCGGCTGACCCCTTCTGGGTGTTCCCAAGTTCTCCTCTGAGTTCCCGCATGGGAGAATATTCATTCAAGGTTCCACCCTGAGCGAGGGGGTAACGCGGATGGGGCGGCTGTATCGTACCTTCTCCGCTTATCCGGAGTATGTATATTCCATCCTTGCGCCAGTCCCCTCCTTCCTGCTCTATTTTCTGAAGAAAGGGCGCGAGACCTCTTGGGTAATCCACAAGCTGCTTCATGTGAGCTCTTGCGTGCAGCACAAATTCCCGCATTTCTTCCATGTCCCCGGCTGTGACGTCTTTTGCTGTTATGCTGTCGGCGCTGTGGTTGTTTGCGCGCCCTTCGCGGACCGGGATATCGGTATAGTCATGGGCGCGAAGCGAGGCCGCATAGGAAAAAAAGACAAGCAGCGACGCTGCAAAGGCAAAAAAAGCCGTTTTTGCGAAGGTTTTTTTATCGGGGCGGTTTTCATTTTTCGCGCATGTTCTCATGTCAAGATCTCCTTTAGTTTTTTCGGCCATAAAGCTTTACTCATTCTTAAATCTATCACAATTTTCCGGCGATTGTAATCAGGGTCCGGGGTGGAACTGTCCGTGGGGTCGCGGCGGATTCGGGAACGGGGAACTTGAAAACGCGCCTTCTGCGTATACACTCATCGTCTCAAGCTCAGATGGAACTTAAAAAACTTTACCTGAAAGGAAGAAAAAGCTTCGAGGAAAACGGCTTTGAGTGCTCTGGAATAGAAACAAGGGCCATACTCGCAAGAAGCCTTGACGCTGACCCGATTGAACTCTACGCGCATCCGCAGAGACGCGTGGATTCCGGGCAAAGTGAAGTCTTTTTGGGGCTCCTTCGTCGACGCCTCGCGGGAGAACCCCTCGCGTACGTCACCGGCGAGCGGGAATTCTGCTCGAGGCCTTTTGCCGTGACCCGCGACGTTCTGATACCGAGACCGGAAACCGAAACGCTCGCGGAACTTGCGGTAGAAACCGCGGGACGGATGAAAAATCCCCGCCTCCTCGATCTCGGAACGGGAAGCGGATGCCTCGCCGTAACCCTGTCTCTAGAAGCACGCGACTGCGAGGTTTTCGCCTCGGACATATCCGCCGCGGCTCTCAGGGTAGCAAGGAGAAACGCTTGCACGCACGGCGCGCGCGTTCGGTTCGTCCACTCGGATCTTCTGTGCTCCTTTGCAAAATCTTCGTTTGACATG
>LXNI01001640.1_pt1 | contig 18347 bp, 17 predicted proteins | sample 809091 | NCBI WGS metagenome assembly LXNI01 (sample SAMN04870527, study PRJNA318959) | sponge metagenome | biome: 01000161; feature: marine sponge reef; material: water | host: Sarcotragus foetidus | place: Greece: Milos, Mediterranean Sea | collected 2013-05-29 | depth 5-7 m | reverse complement strand
CCTGGCCCCACAAACAAAACCGGATTTATAACCGATTGATAAAACAACAAAAAATAATCAAACCGGGCCAAAATCAGGCAAAAACAGGCCGATTTGGAGGGGAAAAGTGCCAAGTTGGGATAGGGAACGGCAAATTGAACAGGGTCGTGCGCAAAGCGCCTGATTGCCCTTTGACTTCCGGCCCCGGTAGTGTTGATCGACCCGGTCAGTGGGTCCGGTCAGAAAAATACATGAATATGTATCATGCCATGATACAATCTCGTTTATGATTCTCTCAACCCGAGGCAAACTGATGCTCTCTGTACTGAATGGATACCCCAAAAAAGGTTTCCCTGCAGAAATTTTCGATGTGGCCACAAGAAAGGCCACCATGCTGGATGCCGCACGGACACTGGGCGATCTTCGAATTCCACCCGCTAACCGGCTTGAGTCACTGCAAGGAGACCGAAAGGGGTAGCATTCCATTCGAATCAACAATCAGTGGCGGATGTGTTTCGTCTGGACGGAGCAGGGGCCAGCCGACATTGAGATTGTCGATTACCACCGATAAGACCTGGAGACACCGATCATGTCGCTTCTGAAAAACCCGAATCATCCCGGTGAGATTCTGAAACGTGAGTTTCTTGATCCGCTGGGGATCACTGAAGGTGAACTGGCCCGACGTCTGGATGTCCCTCGCACCCGAATCGAGCGACTGGTCAAGGGCATCACCTCAATGTCGCTGGACACCGCATTTCGTCTCGCCCGGTTTTTCGGGTCGACACCACAGTTCTGGCTGACCATGCAGATCAATCATGACCTTGCCAATGTGAAGGTGGATGTCAGCGGTATCAAACCGCTGGATAAAGGCCTCTCCGATAGTGGAAGCATTGTTCCCGTCACGTAATGCATCATGATACCTGAGCACATTTCCCCATGTTCTGGAAGTTCTGGTCTCCGCAGGCGATGATGTGGTTTTTCAGAGATTCGCGGCAAGATTTGTGTGTCGAGATCGTGTGTCAGCAGTATTTTGCACTTAGAGGCTGGCTGTTCTGCCTTGCCACAGAGGCCAACGCAGCGTTTGGCTGATAGAATAGACCCTCAGCGGCCGATTGTGTGCGGGTTGACGGGGACGACAGGTGGCTCATTCAAACCAAAGGGCGAGTTGAAAGTTATGCTGTATCGGTCATGATGATCTGGCCTGGTCTGTGACGGGCACCGTCTGATTCACCTTATCCTGATTGACAGATGCATGCCGCCTGCGCATATTGGCAGATGGGGTGCCGGGATTGAATTTCCGGTCGGATAGGGGGCAGGGGAAATTGCTGGCTTGCATGCCGAGCGATTGAAAAGACCGGATAGCTCCTGTTGTGCACTAAAGACAGTGATGGGTTGGCTTGGGGGATCTGGGCGGGATGTGTATGATTCGTGCGTATTGTCACGAACGGTGGAAGCGGTCTCAAGTCGGATCTTGGCACGGTACTGAAGTATTCGAGGCAAACCACACAGAAAGGAGGAATATCAATGTCATTGACCAGTGTCTATTTTGGCGAAGAGTTGGGTCGCTATGGATTCGGTGAAGGTCATCCCTTCGGGCCGGATCGGCTTTCCGCTTTTTGGAACGAAACCGTCAAACAGGGGATCGACAAGAAAGTCAACATCATGGCACCGGTTGCGTGTGACAGGCAAAGCTTGTTGCGTTTTCACAGTGAGGCCTATATCAGCAAGGTCGAAAGGGCCTCATCGACCGGTCTTGGTTATCTGGACAATGGCGACACCCCGGCATTCAAGGGGGTCTATGATGCGGGGACCTATGTCGTAGGATCCGACCTGGATGCGCTGGACAGGATCATTTCGGGCGAGTCCCCGAGAGCATTTGTTCCCATCGCCGGACTGCACCATGCAAGAAGAACCTCGGCGGCGGGATTTTGTGCCTTTAACGATTGTGGTGTGGTCATTGAAACATTACGTCAACGCTATGGGATTCGACGTGTGGCCTATGTGGATATCGATGCGCATCACGGAGATGGCGTATTTTACGAATTTGAAGACGATGAGGACCTGATTTTTGCGGATATCCACGAAGATGGACGCTATCTCTATCCCGGCACGGGTTTTGCGGAAGAAACGGGCCGCGGAAAAGCAAAAGGAACCAAGTTGAATATCCCCGTTCTTCCGGCCAGCGATGATGCGGTGTTTTATCGGGTCTGGCCACAGGTCGAAAACTTTCTTGTCCACTTCAAACCCGAAATCATTTTGTTGCAGGCGGGTGCTGACAGTATTGCGGGCGATCCTATCACGCATATGCGATTTTCCCCTGCGGCCCATGGCCATGCGACAAAACGCCTTATGCGCGTTGCCGATGAATTTTGTAATGGACGTATCATTGCGACCGGCGGCGGGGGCTATAACCGGACCAATCTCGCCCTGGGTTGGAACGAAGTGCTCAAGGCCATGCTGATGTGAGCCCGTGTCGTCAAACAGAAGCCACGATACGCTGTTGTCAGGGAGTCTGTATAAGCGTTGTTCCAAAAGAAGATTGACAGGTGCCATCACGAGCACTTACTAGCTGTCCAGCACAGCATCAAGATAACGAATTGATTGATGACAATTCAATAATATCTAGTACTGCATTTATTTCATCGCGTGGCGGAAGCGCGGTGACCAAAAGTGCCCGAGAGAGCAAATCGACATATATCAGGGTCGAGATCAAGGTCCACATCCATGAGGTTGCCCGTTCCCGTTGACGTATGGGATGTGATCGTCATTTCCCATTGGTCGTAGCCGTAACAGACTCCGTTAGTGATGCTGACACATCGATGACGAGACGCAGAAAATTCTCAACCAACTGATCCCCCCGATCATCGGCATGATAGTTGCCGGCCAGTTCCGGAGCCTTGTGCTGCCAGATCGTGCCGAGTGTTTCATCCGTTGCTTCAGGATGAAACTGGGTGGTATAGCAATGATCCCCGAAATCCAGTGCGGCGACCGGCACCTTGCGGCTGCTTGCCAACAGGATGCTGCCTTCGGGCACAGTAAGCACATGCTCGCTGTTGGCATAATGAAAGCAGTCATTGTCAGCGATGGACCGCATAATCGGTGACGACTTTCCCGCCGCGGTCAAAAGCACAGGAAAGGTGCCGGCAAACGGACCATCATCAACGATACCCACATCGGCACCGGCACTGTGTGCGATCAGCTGATGTGAGCCGCAGATGCCGAGGACAGGTATTTTCTGTTTGCGTATTTCAGGCAACCAGGCACGGACCGACTGTTGCCACGGAGTGTGGTCATGAACGGAGTTGTAGCTGCCGGCCAACACGAGTCCGTCAACGTCACAGGCCGGGGGCAATGTCTCTCCATCACAGACATTACAGGTCGTAATGGCGATGCCGGGGAGGTGGCCATATCGCTTGATGAACCACTGCCCCTCATTGTCCTTGTCTTCGAAATGATCATAGACCGACGCATCGTAACTTCCGCGTACGCCCATCATTTCAACGAAAACAATGCGCGTGGTTTTTTCGCATGTTGGAGGCATCTGTTGTTCCGGGGTGGTCCGATGGCCGCTGGTTATCTGGAAATGGGTCACACGGCTGAGAATAATGCGGGAGAAGACCTCGTTTCGTCAAGCACTACGCTACGTGGCCCAATACGGTTAAGGGCAGTGGAGGTTTGCACGACAGACAGGGCATCGAACAAGACCGGGCACTGATCGATCATCGAGATCGTCGGTTTTCAGGTCAATCCCAGGGCCTGTTTTCTTTTGTTTGCCCAGACCCGTACGATCTGATCGACCGCCAAACCGATAAAGGCAACGCACAGCCCCAGGGTGATGCCAATGCCGGTTCCCTCTGCATCCGACAGGGATTTCAAGATGAGTTGTCCCAAATCAGTCGTTCCGATAAAGGCCCCAATGATCACCATGAACAAGGCAAAAATCACGGTTTGATTGACACCGAGCATGATATGCGGAAAAGCCAGGGGCAGTTCGATTGACACCCATCGTTGAAAACGTGAAACCCCCATCATGGACCCGGCATCATGCAATACCTCCGGCACATGGCGCAGTCCCTCAACGGTATAGCGTGTCGCCGGAACGGTCGCATAGACAACCGCCGCAATGATGACCGAAGTATCGGTGATTCCAAACAGCATGATGACCGGAATCAGGTAGATAAACGAAGGGAAGGTCTGGAAGAAATCACAAATCAACAGGATGGTCTTGCTTGCCAGCGAATTCTGGGCGCACAGGGAACCCAGCGTAATGCCAATGGCGGCAGAGACAATCACGGAAAACGACGTCATATAGGCGGTGATCAGTGCCCGGTCCCAATAATCCGAAAAGGCGATAAACAGCAAAAAACCGCCGACGATCAGGGCTGACCTGACCCCTGCCAGGATGTAGGCGGTCCCCATCGCCAGCAAAAAGGTTGCAACCACCGGCATGCCCAGATAAGCCTCCTTCATAGGCACCAGAATATTCACGATCAGAAATTCGTTGAAACTTTTCAAACTATAAAAAAAAGTGTCCCATATCCAGTCAACGGCGGCCTGCCAGAAGGGTGCCGTGGTGATGCCCTTGTTGTGCGGTACGATATAGAGATAATTGAAATCCTTGTCAAACAGGAACTGGCCGATGTAGGCGAAAAGTGAGCCGACCAGCAAGATCACCAGACCGATGAGTGAATATTTATAACGCTGCAGAAAATTCAGATCGGCAAAATAATCGGTCTGTTTGTTGGCCCAGGCCAAAGACAACTTGTCCAGCACCACGGCAATCAGGACGATACAAAGCCCGATCTCCAGTCCTGTACCGATTCGCAGGGAGTTCAGTGCAATCATCAGATTGGAGCCGAGCCCCTGTGCACCGATGAATGAGGCAATGACCGTCATCGCCAGACATTGCATGACCACCTGGTTGACGCCGATCAGGATATCGCGTCTTGCGGTCGGGATTTGCACCCGAAACAGGAGCTGGAATTGATTGCAGCCACTCATCATGCCCGCATCAGCGATAGCCGGTGGGATATTCTTCAGTCCGAGCAGGGTCAGTCTCACCATGGGCGGCGTGGCGAAGAATATGGTTGCAATCGCAGCGGCGTGGTCACCGACACCAAACAGCACAATGACGGGCACCAGGTAGGAGTAGTGTGGCATGGTCTGGGCGACATTCAGCAGCGGGTTGAGCGCGGCTTCCATCCATCGGCTCTTATAGCCCCAGATACCCAGCCCCAACCCCAGAACAACCGAAACAGGTGCTGCAATCAGTACAAACGAGAGGGTTTCCATCGACGGTTCCCATTGACCGAAGATGCCAATGTAGGTCGTGGCGAGGGCGACCAGGAGCGCAAGACCCTTGCCCTGAAGTTTATAGGCCAGCACAACGGCCCAGCCTGCAATCACCGTCCACGGAAGAGCGGGCCAAATTACCCAGGGATTCTTGTTGATAAAGTCCCAGCTGGTAAAGGCGACAATGGTCTTGGTGCCGCCGAGAAACAGTTCCCGCACGAAGGTGATAATCAGCAGTATCGTGCTTGATAGGGCGCGCGTTATCTCCCTGAATAAGGGTTTCTCTTCAAATTCCTCGATGGTCGGGTCATAGACCTGTATCGGAAACCAGTCAAACATCAGGTATTGAACGGACCCGTTGATCAGTGACGGCAGTTCGCCAAAAAGCGGCGGCAGTCTCCACAGGTAATTGGATTCCCCGGGAGTGATGAGAAAACACAACCCCAAAAATACGACGAACAGCAGGGCGAACTGCAGCGATTTTGGAATGCGCGCGAAACCTGTCATCGAAAGAACCCCCGCTTTGGCGGGTTTATTTTGACCGGCCACCAAACAGCACCCTGATTACATGCGACGAATGCAAGGCACCAACGATCTGATTGTTTCCATCAACCACGCCGACGGGCTTGTCCTGGCCCAGTATGGACTCGGCCACCGTTTCTACGATCGCATCTTTCGACACTCTCAGATCACCAAGCTCTTCAGAATCATTGACCGCATCCATGACTGACTCGATTTTGAGTACTTTTTCCCTTGGCACATCTTCGGTGAATTTACGCACGTATTCCGTTGCAGGATTGAGCACGATATCGGAGGGCGTGTCCAATTGCTCTATAACGCCTTCTTTCATGATGGCGATGCGGTCGGCCAATCGTAGGGCTTCGTCGAAATCATGGGTGACAAACAAGATGGTCTTGTCCAGGACACCACGCAGCCGGATAAATTCATCCTGCATTTCCTTGCGAATCAAGGGGTCCAGGGCAGAAAAGGGTTCGTCGAGAAACCAGATATCCGGTTCAACAGCCAACGAGCGTGCGATACCGACACGTTGTTGTTGACCACCGGATAACTCTCGCGGGAAATAGTTCTCGCGACCCGCGAGTCCGACCAGTTGCACCATGTCCATTGCCCGTTTGATGCTCTCCCGGGTATTGGTGCCTTGTACCTGCAGCGGAAAGGCAATGTTCTCAAGCACGGTTTTGTGGGGCAGCAGGCCGAAACTCTGAAACACCATCCCCATCTTGTTGCGTCGCAGCTCAATGAGCTGCTTGTTGTTCATGGCAAGCAAATCCTGACCTTCAATCAAAATACGCCCGGCGGTTGGCATCGTCAATCTGGAAATGCAACGAAGCAACGTCGACTTTCCGGAACCGGACAAACCCATCAATACCAACAATTCACCCTTGTACACATCAAAAGAGGCATTGTTGACCCCGACTACACAGCCGGCATCGAGGCATGTTTTGGCATCCAATGGTCCATTCGCATTTTCAAGTACTTTCTGAGCATTGGTGCCAAAAACCTTGAAAACAGAATCGCATGTAATGACAGCGGATTCACTATGGGAGGACATGATGCTCTCCGGCTTGACAAGTATTTATTATTGAAACGATAGTCTTTTTTATCGTGCAACCAGACTGGTTCATAGGAAACAACCCATTCCCCAGTATAAAGCTTACCGTGTTTGGAAAATCATACCACACACCCAATGAAACTATCCAACAAGTGTTGGCGTATTGCATACACCGTGAGGCTACGTCGGGTGACTCCCTGGTGTGGTCAGAGCAAATTCAATGTTGCGGTCGAAAAAAAGGTTCCTCCCCCAAGAGGGGAGGAACCGGTGCAATTGATTTTAAGATACAGCAGGCATTCAAACGGGACGGTGATCAGTTCCCGGCACCCAGTACAGAGACCGACCAGGGTTTCCATACTTCTTCATTGTCCGCCAGCCACTTTTTGCCTGCATCGGCATGTGTCATGCCGTCAACGTCAACCAGTGCAGCCATTTGGCCGATTTGTGGCGTGGTGAACGAAAGTTGCGAGAAGGCGCGGTAGGCATTTGGGTGTGTTTTCGGAAACTTGTAGTTTGCGCCCTTTTTAAGCCATCCTGGAGGTGAGCCGCACCCGGTCGTTTCAAGAGTGCCGCCATCAGCGATTCGACAACCATCGTAATAAGGAGGAAACTCGATAAAAGTAAAACCGGATGCATCGGTAAAATTGGGAGACCAGTTAAAGATGATGGTGCCCCGACCTTCTTTTTCGGCAGCCTTGAGTTCAGCCCACAGTGCATCGGCAGCCCCGGCGAATTTGACAACCCATTTGTCGTCCAGGCCCAACCCTTTCACACGATTTGGCATGACATCACCATGCCAGCTTTGCGGACCTTCCAACCATCGGCCTTTGCCGCCGGAATCAGGGGTTGCAAATGCCTCATGGCAGTCTTTCAATGCTTCCCACTTCGGCAGTCCGGGACAAAGTCCTTTGTCAATGACCCAGTTGGGTACACCCATTTCTTCAAGGGTGGCCGCCTCATGGGTGCCGGCATCGATCAAGCCGCCTTTTTCCATGGCATTGTAATAGGCATTTTGCATGGTGGATTGCCAGACTTCGTGCAAGATGGTGATGTCGCCGACCCGTACTGCCTCAAAACTTGCCTGGTTATCAACCGGCACATACTCGACGGTGTTACCCATGCTCTCGAACATACCCCCGATAACATGGGCCATGACGATCTGGCTTGACCAGTTTTTGATTGGAATTTTTATGGGCTCGTTGCTGTCGGCGGCTCTTGATGCCCCTGAAAATGCGATCAGAATGGCCAAGATGGCCGGAATCAGAATTTTAAAATGATACGTGTATTTCTTCGAAACCATTATGTAACCTCCTCCAGATAGTGAAAAAAGGGCTTGCTAGACGAGCCTGTGGTGTTTAACAAAAAAACAATCAATCTGATGATCGTGCATCCATTCTCAGTTTGGCACGGAAACAATCGACAGCGGTTTGCGCCATACCCGTCCCGTGCTTTTTTTTGATTAAGCGTCCATGAGCGATGGATAATACATGATCTGAAAATAAAAAGTAAGAAAATTTTGTGCCCTGACAGGCGGGTTACTGAAAACCAGATTGGACGATTCCCCAAAAAAGGAAGGAAAATATTTTGAGGAACACATGGGAAAGCTGGCTGCCCTTTCATGCCAATTTATGCGATCAGTGACCGCGAAGCATGATCGGACAATCTGGACCGCGAGGTTGCTGTGCAATGGCCGGTTGCACAAACCGCATGACACAACATAATGGTAGAGCGATGCCCGATGCCCTCAAATGCGGGTTTCAAAATGGTCCCGAAGCGTTTTCCATTTGACGATGGCCGACAGACCCAACCGATGGAATCGATGAAACGGAAACGGATGAATATCCGTGATGGGAATCGGCAGGTCTTTCGGATTGGCGCCCAACACCAGTTCAGCAAGCAAACGTCCCATGGCCGTGGATAGGGCCACACCCCTGCCATTGCAACCCAGTGCCGTGGTGATGCCGGGTGCCGGTTGATGGATATGGGGAAGGGTGTCGCGGGTGACGGCGATCCGACCACCCCAGATATAGTCCAGTGTCAAGTCACGGAACTGGGGGTAGACGGTTCCAAGTCCTTTCAGTATACGCTGCCTTTCAGACATTCCCAATACTGTATCTGAAGCGCCTGCAGTCCCGAAAATCAACCGCTTGTCTGCTGTTTTCCTGAAATAAAATATGACTCTGCGCGTATCTGCAAAAGTATGTCGACCCGGCAGGATAGCGGCATTTTGCTCCTCGCTGAGTACCGGGGTTGCGCCCTGGATGCTGATGACGGGAATAATGCTCTGTTTCAGTCTGGGGACAAGGTCATCAGTATATCCGTTGGTGCAGATCAGCACCTGATCGGCCATCAACTTTCCGTGGTCGGTCTGCAATTGCCATTTTTGACTGACGCGCTTGAGCTGTGTGACGGGGCTGTGTGAAAAAATACGCGCCCCGGCCTTCAAGGCCACCCTGGCCAGTCCACGTACGTAGGAAAGCGGATGAATGGACCCTCCCGACTTCGCGAGCCATCCCATATGATAGCCGCGGGTTCCGCTCAATCGTTCCAATTCCGCCTGATCAATCAATACCATTTCAGCGCCGGCGCCGCGCCACCCACGATACGCCTTTTCAAATTCCGCAATAGCTGCTTTGGCGTGCACCGCCCGGATCCACCCATTTTGTTCGGCATCACACTCAATACGGTACTTGTCGACGACGTCAAACAGCTCATCGGCGGTTTGGATGATGAATGATGCAAACCGTTCGGCATAACCAGTGCCAACCACCGGCCCCCATCGTTTGGCAATGGTGCCGGGTGGTTCATGTCCAATGGGATTCACTTGCCCGCCATTGCGTCCAGAGGCACCCCAGCCGACTTCCCCGGCATCAAAAACAGCGGTACTGACGCCCGCTTCAGCCAGTACCAGCGCGGCACGAAGGCCATTGAAGCCAGCACCGATGATAGCCACATCGGCCCGATTCTCTCCTTGCATGGGTCGACTGGCCGGGGCTTTTGTTGCGGTGGCTGCCCACAGGGAATCGGGAAGTGACAAACGATTCATCGATCATGGCCTCCCACACAACCGGACAGACACGGGGCTGCCGTCTGTTTCCCTCGTTGTGGAGGGTGACGGTGAGCGGACAGGCAGGGCGTGCCGGTTACTTTGATACCGCAGGTCATGTCAGTCTGTTCGACCCACCTGTCGTCTGACCCAGTCCTGGAAGTTTTTCACATGATATTCTTCAGGCATCAGGACACCCTGACGGTATTTTCGTGACCGGATACCTCTTTGATTGATTTCAGAGGCATCGGCATCCTGTTCCATGACGAGCGTTGCAAAATCAGTAATGTTGTGCCGGTCGAAATCATCCTGCGCCATGGCTTGGGGGAGAAACAGCCATTCGACGGTGATTTCCGTCTCTTCTGGCGCGAGCGGCAGGATACGGACAGTGCGCATATAGTCGACATGAGCGGCAATGTAGACGGAGGGCAGACTGACAAAATAACTCTGTCCCTGCTGAATTTCTTCTTCGCTCAGGGAATCGAAACGTACATTCAGTGCCTGGCCATCTCCCGACCAGGTTTGTGCACCGGGCCGAAGTCCCCCGGTATACCGGGGCTCGGCATGGTGCTGGTGGTGCTGCCAGTTCGGATCGTCCCGGTAATGGGAAATCCCTCGACCGAAAAGGGGAACGAGTTCACAAAGCTCAGGATGTACATTAGGACAGTGCAGGCATTCGTTGAAATTTTCCCAGAATATTTTCCAGTTGCATCGCATGATTTTCTGATAGGTATGTCCCACGACCAGTTTTTCCATCGGCCAGTTTTCAGTCTTTTCACTGCCGCGCCCGAAACCTTGTTCGATATTCGGCGGGTCATCTGCCAGCGAGGCAAAAACGCCGCCCCGCCACTCCCGGACCGAAACAGGAAACAGGGGATAATCGGTTCGGTCAAAATCACCCGGATGCGCTTTTGAAGTGGTTGAAACCAGGTGGCCGTCCAATGTATAGGACCACTGGTGATAGGGACAGCGAATCAGGCGGCCGGGAAATGTGCCTTGGTCGGTCAGACACAGCGCAGAGCCCCGGTGTCGACAGGTGTTGTGAAACCCTTTCAGTTCGTCCTGCTCGTTGCGCACCACGAATATTCCCTGATTGCCAATGGTGAACCGCCGGAAGGCGCGTCTTTCACGCAGGGTGCTGGCATGGCAAAGGTAAAGCCAGTGGGTGTAAAAAATCTTTTCCAGTTCATGGCTATACCAGTTCGGATCGTAATACCATGTCGAGGGCAAGGTGGTTTCCGTCTGTGAGAGGCCGTTGAAGTCTTCTTGACCGGTGAGTCTTGAAACCGTGCGACTGGGTGAGGAAGGCAGGGACATCGTATAAGCCGGGCCATTGTGTGTGCGATATTCGGGATTATAGCGGAAAGTGGCCGGGACACAGCGGGTCCGATCGACAGCTGGCTTAACAGATTCAACGGGGTACGCTATACTTTTTCTCCATTGGTCAGTCACCGCTTAAGATTGGATCTCATCATGATTGCCGGGAGGGCACGTCGTTTTTGATAGAAATTGCCTGGAAAGATATTGAACCCCAGACTCTCGAAAGGCTGCTTGAGGAAGTCGTCTCCCGGGAGGGCACGGACTATGGGCAGAACGAGATTTCGCTCAAAGGGAAAGTGGACCGGTTATTGCGGCAACTGAAGGATGGACGGGCTCGCCTGTACTGGAACAGCGAGACGCGAACTGCCTCGGTGCTGTCTGATCAAGAGGGAAAGCTGAGGCAGCGGCAAGCTGTCAAACGGCCATCATCTGAACAATGAGGTTGTGATCAAGACCGCGAAGCGAACGATGTTTCCACAGATCGTTTCTACCGGGCCGGGCACAGCGGACGATGTCGGGACTGCCCGGTCAGGGCCGGTTCCTCAAGCTGTTACACGGTCGATGGTTGATGACGGACCTTTTCAGGGCAAAGCGTGAAGTCCGGACAACCAGGTTGTCCTCCGGTCTTTGTCAGTCGCCCAAAGGTGTCTTTTGCCTGGGTCTAACGACGACGTCGAGGTTGGGGTGATTCGAAGTTCACCCGGATCGTATTGCCCATCAGATTTTTACCATTCAAACCCGCAATGGCATCACGGGCCTCGTGACCTTCCATTTCGATAAAGCCGAATCCCTTGCACTGGCGGGTAAACATGTCCCTCACCAGTCGATAAGAATGCACTCTGCCGAAAGGCTCGAACAGGGCAACCAGATCCTTGTCGGTGGTATTGCCGGGTAAATTGCCGATGAATAGCTTTTTCAATGTCGCTCCCGTCAGCACCAAGGCTGACTGTGTCAGGTTGGTTGGTCGGAAAGGCGCCCGGGCATGATGCCGGGGCGCCAACAAACTACAGTCGCGTGTGATTGCCTATGTGGTGACACCGACCGCTTGCAGTCCTTTTGGTCCCTGTTCAATGCTGAACGTTACTTTTTGTCCTTCTTTGAGGGTTTTGAATCCGGTTCCTGTAATCGCCCGAAAATGAACGAAAACATCTTCACCGCCATTTTCCTGGGATATAAACCCGAAACCTTTGGTTTCATTAAACCACTTTACCGTACCTGTTGCCATATAACTTTACCTAAAAAATTGAAAACGAATCATGCGTACAGGTAGTGGGACGGAAAATCGGGGAAAATTTTATGAAAACAGTACCAGAAATGCCTACACAGAATCTGTAGCACCGCCGAGTATAGTAGCAAAGAAAAAAAATAGATACCATGCAGTGTGCAATGAGCGTGTTTTTTTTGATCTGGCGTGCGTTTGGTGATCGGTGTGCCCTATTCTTGATGTGACCGAGGTCAATCAAAGGCCCCGTACGACCGTGATCGTGGCAGACTGCAAGGCGACCTTCCGTTTTCACGGTATCGGTGAAATTTGCGGCACGATACGGTACGATAGTCTTCCAAAATCAATCTTGCAGACTTGGATGTCGGTATTGCCTATTGAAGATCAGACGGGCCTGTCATGTAAATCCGGCGGGCGGGCTCCTGTCACGATGCAATGACCGATATGACAGGAAGGGGTTAGCCAAAGTGGTGTCAATCCGTCATTGCCCGATGTCTCTTTAAATGCGCCGGGATCGTTGATATGTCAGAAGATGCGCAATTCGACCTGGAAATTGTTCCTGTGACCCCTTCGATCGGTGTTGAAATCGGGGGGATTGATCTCAATGGCCTGTCCGAATCGCAGTTCAATCGGGTTTATCAGGCACTGTTGAGATGGAAAGTCGTGTTTTTCAGAAACCAGCGGCTGGATCACGATCAGTTGTGCGCGTTCAGCCGACGATTCGGTGACTTGATGACACTGCCCTATATTCGGCCTGTCGAGGGTTATCCACATGTGATTGCAGTACGCAAGGAAGCGGATGAAACCGAGATGGGTGTATTCGGCGGTGAATGGCATTCCGACTTCAGTTTTCTGACACATCCACCGAAACTGTCGGTTCTTTATGCCAAGGAGGTGCCGGCGGTCGGGGGAGATACCCTGTGGGCGAATATGAGTGAGGCGTATCGACGGCTGCCGAGCGAGAAAAAACAGTGGCTGACGACACAGTCGGTTGTTCATACCGGGGCACCTTATGGCGTGATCAATGCGCCGGCCGTGGATCAACAGTTTACCGGGTCCATCGAGATTACCCGCAACAACCCGGAAGCGGATCAGGAGATTTTGCATCCGGCGGTGTGCACCCATCCTGAAACGGGTGAGAAGACGTTGTTTGTCAGTCCAACCTATACCACGCGTTTCGCGACACGGTCGAAACACGAAAGTATCCGCGAGCTGACGGCGCTGTTTACACATTGCACCCGGCCTGAATTCGTTTGCCGATACAAGTGGGCCGCCGGTACGCTTGCCGTGTGGGACAACCGTTGCACCATGCACTATGCCGTGAATGATTATGACGGTCACCGCAGGTTGTTATACAGGACCACTGTTCAAGGTGAACAACCGGTGCGTTGAAAACAGCCCGATCCGCTTTATTCGACAAGGTCATCCTTCAGTCACCGTGCAGTTTTCAATGGGAGCCCATTCGCCAGCGGTCCGCGCCTATGTCTTTTTGACCGGCACATCGCTGTGCTGGGGAATCAATGCCGTGCTTGCACAGATGGCGGTGGACGAAGTCTCACCGATGCTGTTGGTGAATCTGCGCTGGGTGGGGACGCTCGCCCTGTTATTGGCTGTTTCTTTGAAATCGACCTGCAGGGACTGGCCGATATTGAAGGAAAATCTGCGTCTGCTGTGTCTGATGGGCGCACTGGGCTTCACCGTCTTTAACGCCTTGTTTTATCTGGCCGCGCATACCACGACAGCGCTCAATATCGGCATTATCCAGGGAGCAACCCCGATGTTCATTCTGCTGGGGGCGCTGCTCGCGTATCGGACCGAGATCACCCGCCGCCAGATAGCGGGAATCCTGGTGACCATGGTTGGGGTCTGTCTGGTGGTTTCATTGGGGGAGTGGCAACGCCTATTGTCGCTGAGATTTCAACAGGGTGATCTGCTGATGATCATTGCCTGCTTGTTTCATGCGGGCTATACGGTTGCGGTCCGCCAGATGCCGAAAGTCTCTCCCCTGTCCGTATTCACGGTGCTTGCCGCGGCGGCCTTTGTGACATCCCTTCCCCTTGGCCTGATGGAGTATGCCCAGGGCAACATGCAATGGCCAACCGTCAAGGGAAGCGGAGTGGTCCTTCTGGTCATTTTGTTGCCGTCTTTCCTGGCGCAACTGTTCTATATTCGGGGCATCGCGTTGATCGGACCGGGACGTTCCGGGATTTTTGTTAATTTGATCCCCGTTTTCGCCGCCTTTTTTGCCATTGTTTTTCTCCAAGAGACATTCGAAATGTATCATGCCATTGCCCTGTTGCTGGTTTTGGGCGGTATCGGATTGTCCGAGTTTCGCAAGACGGAAAAATGAAAGCCTGTTCGGCCACAATGCCGCGGTCAGAATATGCAACCTGACACGGGTCCGGATGTTGTCTTTCTGGATGGGGTATGGTTCGACTATACTTTTCCACTCACGGACAATCAGATGAGAGGATGAAGACAGTGCACAAAACAGACGTGCTGGTGATTGGTGCCGGCCTGTCAGGGGCGATTGCCACCTTGCGGCTTGCACAGGCTGGCGTCCGGGTCGTGTGTGTCGAACAGGGCAGCTGGCAGGACCCGTCCGGCTATCCGGGTGACAAGGCGGAATTTGAACTGGCCGCCAGTGGGCAGTGGAACCCGAATCCCAATTTGCGCCAGTTGCCGGGTGACTATCCGATTGCCGATGACACGACACAGATCAAGCCGATGCTGTTTAATGGTGTCGGTGGCAGCACGATCTTGTTCAGTGCGCACTGGATGCGTTTTCTGCCTTCGGATTTTCGGGTCAGAACACTCGATGGGGTCGCCGATGACTGGCCGATCGACTACTACGACCTGGCGCCTTTTTATGATCGCGTGGAACAGGATATCGGTGTTGCCGGGATTGCCGGGGACCCGGCCTACCCGGACAAGCCGGAATATCCGATGCCACCGTTACCGATCGGGATGTGGGGTGAACGGGTGGCTGACGCGCATGATCGGTTGGGATGGCACTGGTGGCCCGGTTCGAATGCGATCAATTCCATGCCCTACCGGGGGCGCCGTGTTTGCGTACAGCGGTCCACTTGTCGGGCAGGTTGCAATGAAGGGGCCAAGGGCAGTGTGGACAGGACCCATTGGCCGGAGGCGTTGCAACGGGGCGCGCAATTGATCACGGAAGCCCGGGTGCAGCGGGTGCTTGTCAATGCCAGAGGACTGGCGACCGGTGCGCTGTACGTCGATGCAAGGGGAATGGAACATCAAATCAGTGCGGATGTTGTCATCATGGCGGCGCATGCGATCGGAACGCCCCGCCTGTTGCTGCATTCCACTGGAGCGGGTTTTGCCGACGGACTTGCCAATTCATCGGGATTGGTGGGACACAACTTGATGATGCATCCCCTTTGCCGGGTGGTTGGCTATTTCGATCAGCCAATGATCAGTTGGCAAGGTCATTGGGGACAGAGCCTCTATTCACTGGAATTCGCTGAAACGGATCCTCGACGTGACTTTGTTCGCGGTGCGAAATGGAATCTGGTTCCCACAGGTGGCCCCTTGCTTGCAGCACTCTATCCCACGGATCAGGCACCGGACTGGGGGGCTGCGATCCATCAGCGTGTCAGCAAGTGGCTGGGCCAATCAGCCATCTGGGGTATGACGGCAGAGGATTTGCCGTACCGACACAATCGGGTTACCCTGGACCCTGATCGGGTTGATGCGCATCATATCCCGGTGCCCCGACTGCATTACCGGGTGGATGACAACTCAAGACGCATGCTGTCGTTCATGCAGCATCGTGCGGTCGAGTCGTTTGAGGCATCAGGAGCGTATGAGACGGATATTCAAAGTCTCGCCACCGATACCGGATGGCATGCATTGGGCACATGCAGGATGGGCAACGACCCCGACACTTCGGTCGTGAACCGTTGGAATCGAAGCCATGATATCGCGAATCTCTATGTGGTCGATGGCAGTTGCTTTGTGACCAGCTCTTCCGTCAATCCCGCCGCGACCATCGCGGCTTTGGCACTACGCGCGACCGAGCATCTGATTGAGAAACGCAGCCACCAGAAAATACCGTCATGAGTCTTTCTGACCGCCATAGAATCGTTTTCAGGCAGTTGAGCGCGCTGTTCCTGCCGCCATGGGAAAACATGCCGGATGCTTCCTTGCTGGAGATCGAATCGAGACAACTGGACCAGGTCCTCGCCGTGAGGCCTGAACTGCTCGATTCTTTTACCCGGTTGCTGGATGATCTGCATGAACCGGTGGATGCGCAGCAAATCAACGCCCTGCTAAGCCATTCGGCTGCTGATTTTAATCTGCTCAAGTTGATTGTCTGTGGTGCCTATTATCTGCACCCGCAGGTCAAGGCAGCACTGAGTTACAGCGGCCAGCAGGCGTTGACGCTGTCGCGGGGTGGATTTGGCGGCGAAGAGGGGGTCATGAAATTGATGCAACAACCGAAACGCTTTCGCGAGGCGAGAAACCGATGAACAACACTGACCAACCATATCGAAGGGTTGGTGGTCAATGTTCGGTGGTGAGTGAAGCAAGACGGGATTTCAGCCGACAGTGACCGATTCCCCCTGGGATTCGTGTTCTGTTACACAGTGGCCACGCCGATCATGCTATCGCGTGTAATCAGTGCCGTTAGCCTCGATTCAATCCAATTTTTACTGTAAGCAGGTTGTTTGGGCATAACCAGGTAGCGTCGCTCGGCGGTTGAATCGTGTACCTTGATGGCGACGTCCAATGGAATCCGGGTGCCGAACTCCTGTAACACCTGGCGAGGTTCATAGACCATTCTGGCACGATATTCTCTGGATTTGTACCACGCCGGAGGTCGTCCGAGCAATGCCCTGGGATAGCAGGAGCACAGGGTGCAGACCACGACATGGTGGCAGTGGTCCGTGTTTTCCAATACCTGTAATTCGCTGCTGCCGGGATCAAGGCCAAGCGCCGCAACGGCTGAATTCGCATCAGTCAGCAATGATCGCCTGTACAGTTGGTCGGACCATGCCTTGGCAATGACCTGGGCACCATGCGTTTGCGGTTGTATCATCTCGATGGATTCAATCATCTGGTGGAGTTCCTTTTCGCTGTAGAGGCCTTTCTCAATCAACAGTTCGTTCAGTGCCACCCCCAGATACTGGTGATCGGTCAACGGTGACGAAGGGTCGGCGTCAGGAGGATGGGACATGAACAATGGGGTCAGGCTGGCTTGAGCCAGTGTTCGTGAATATCGATTTCAAGCGAGTCGATATCCGGCTGGTAGTGGTGCCATAGCCGGGTTTGATCGAGGCAAATCCGATAGACGGGTACCGAAGCGGTCCGTTTTCGGTCGACACTGATTTCTTCAGGCAACGGGGCTGCGGGACAGATGGCGGTGACAACGCCGCAGTGGCCTTTCGCATAATCAGGAACCCGATGATGTCGCGATTCCTCCCTGTCGTCAATCAACACGGTTTGCCCTATCTGATACCGGGGCATTATCCCTCCCTCTCCTTCAGTGATTGTACCTTTTGTTTGATTTCCTCCTCGGTCACCAATGCTTGTGCAACCACGATCCGGGTGAGCGCGACTGTCCATCGTTCGTAGTAGCTCAATCGGTGATAGTCCTGGGGGTCAAGGCGTTCAATGCCGACCCTGAGCTGGGCCCAGTCAGTGATCACCCCCTTGACCCGCAGCAGATTGACCATGGCATCAATACGCTGCTCCCAGAAAGTCACCTCGCCTTCGTTCATGTCGAGGCTTGTTGCCGGATGGCCGCCAAGGTCATGGGGTCGGGCGGCTATCAACATCTCACACTTGATTAGGGTGGCATGATATGTCATAGTTCGGTCATGCAAATCGGACTTCGACAATTTTCCGCCGACACGGTGAACTGGTTCAAGACGCTGGGTCCGGGAACA
>LXNI01001639.1_pt1 | contig 18355 bp, 16 predicted proteins | sample 809091 | NCBI WGS metagenome assembly LXNI01 (sample SAMN04870527, study PRJNA318959) | sponge metagenome | biome: 01000161; feature: marine sponge reef; material: water | host: Sarcotragus foetidus | place: Greece: Milos, Mediterranean Sea | collected 2013-05-29 | depth 5-7 m | reverse complement strand
GGAGGGCATGCGACAGGGACTTGACGCGGTGCTTGAATTGCGCCAGCGCTTCCTGCTCGACCTTGGCATCGACGACCGGGGCCAGGTCTTCAATACGGACCTGATGGAAGCCTGGGAACTGGGCTGTTTGCTGGATACGGCCGTGGTGACCGCGGAGAGCGCGCTGGCGCGTGAGGAAAGCCGCGGCGCCCACAGCCGCGAGGACTTCCGCGAGCGCGACGACGCGAACTGGCTGGTGCATTCGCTGATCAGCAGCCAGGCCAGCGGCCTCGTCACGGAGCAGCTGGAGCTGTCATTGAATCACGACAAGCCGGTCGACCGCTCGCTGGAAGCGGAAGACGCGCGCTTCGCGCCGAAAGAACGCGTCTATTAGCAGGGGACGGTGAGCCGCATGGACATCAGCTTTCGCATCCGCCGTTACAACCCGGAGGCCGGGCGTTCCAAACCTTACTGGCAGGAATTCACGCTAAACGACGTGGAGCCGACCCAGCGCGTGCTGGAGCTGCTGCATCGCGTCAAGTGGGAACAGGACGGTACGCTGGCTTTCCGACGCTCCTGCTCAAGCGGTATTTGCGGCTCGGACGCCATGCGCATCAACGGGCGCAACGCCCTGGCCTGCAAACTGCTGGCGCGCGACGTGGGCCCGAAGATTCAGGTGGAGCCGATCCTTGGCCTGCGCGTCATCAAGGACATGATCGTGGATATGGAGCCCTTCCTCGCGCATTACCGTCAGGTGCTGCCCTGGTTCGTCAACGACGGGCCGTTGCCCGCGGACGGGCGCGAGCGCCTGCAGACGCAGCAAGACAAGGACCTCATCAACGACAGCACCAACTGCATCCTTTGTGCGGCCTGCACCACGTCCTGCCCCAGCTTCTGGGCCAATGGCGAGTACGTCGGCCCGGCGGCCATCGTGCAGGCGCACCGCTTCCTTTTTGATACCCGCGACACCGGCGACGATGCGCGCCTTGAAGCCCTTGGCGCGCCGGATGGCGTCTGGCGCTGCCGCACGATCTTCAACTGCACGCCGGCCTGCCCGCGCGGCATCGAGGTGACGCGCGCCATCGGCGAGGTCAAGCTGGCCGTTAACAAGGGCAGCAGCGCGGGCATCATCGACCCCGCGACCATCAAGCAGCAACACTGAGTAAAGGCTCAGCCAAGCGGGCCAACACCCCCGTCGTCGTCCCCGCCGAGGTCCCAGGCATTGCCCAGGCGCGTGGCGCGCAGGGCCTTCTCGCGTTCCTCACTCAGGAATTGCTCCAGTTGCGCCGGGGGACGCACCGACTGGCCCCACTGGGCGGACTCGTCGCTCATCACCTGCAGTGTGTTCTCCACGTAGGCGCGCAGGGCGGCGCGATAGGTCAGTGTATCCATGTCGTCCAGCGGCGACTGCGAATCGGCCACTTCGAGGCTTTCCAGCGCGCTCTCGTAAATGTTGGCCGAGCGGTCCCACTGGTAGAGGCCGGCGAGGGTGGTGAAGGCGCCGCCGACGGCGGGCGCGACCACGGCGACCAGCATCAGCAGGTTCGTCAGGGAGTGCACGGTGCTGCATTCGTCGCCGTCGATGCCGGCCATGTCGTTCAGGGCGGTGATGAATTCCATGCCATCCACGCGCGCCTGGGCGATGGGTGAGGTTGCCAGCAACTCGCCGAATTCCTGCAGCGCGTCGTCTTCGCCACCCGCCTGTTCGATGAGCCCCAGTTGTTGCATGCTGCGCACCAGCCCCTGGCTGTCCGCCAGTTCGGCGCAGGCGCCGTTGTTGGCGAAGGAGCCCGGCACCAGCCAGCCGGTGGCCAGCAGACCGGCCAGCGCGGCGGCCAGGCCGGCGATGAAGGCGAAGATGGCCACGATGAAATTGACCTGGTTGCCGGCGCGGCGGTACTGGCCGGCGGCGCGTTGCCAGAAATTGCGCTGGTCTTCCAGCGAAAACCACTGGAAGAGGCGGTAGGCGGCGCGCAGGCGCATGCGTTCGAGTTGTTCGGGCGGCATCAGGTCGTCGCTCCCGTGGCAGCATCGCGCGGCTGCAGGCCGCGGTTGATCTCGGCGGCGCGCTGCGCCAGCAGCATACGGCGCTGGTAACCGCCGATCTCGTCATAGGGCGGCACGCGGGTCAGGAAGCGGAAGTATTCGCGGCGCAATTCCTCGGCGCGGCGCCGGTTGAGCAGCCACTGCTCCTGCGGCGGCTCGCGCCCGCCGACGGCCGCAAGGAAGGCCGTCAGCAGGGAGATCACCGTCTCGATGAAAGCGAAGACCGGCATCTGCTGCGGCTGGGTGGAGAGCGCAATCAGTTGCAGGGAACCGACCAGGGTGGAGAGAATGGCCAGCAGCAGGAAGTTGATTTGCTGGCGGCGATAGCGGTTCTGCTGCATCTTGGCGCGGTGGTCGCGCTCGCGAAAGAGGCGCAGCACCTCGTATTCGAGGTAATCGACGTCCTCGTGAATCTCCTGACGCACGACTTCCGGCACGCCCTGCAACACATGCTCCAGCTGGTCGGGGTCCAGCAGCCTGAAGTGGGGGTCCGGCCGGGCCGGACGGAAGGGCCCGTAGCGCGGCATTTCACGCAGCCAGACGGGCAAATGACGGCGGAAGAAACTCCCGCCCTGGCTGGCCGGGGCGCGCCCCTCCACAGCCGGTCTCATTGCAACAAGGTCTCCTGGATGGCCTGACGCTGTTCGGTCATTATAGCCGCGGCCCTGGCGCGTGTTAGAATGTATGTCATGTTTCGACGCTGCCTGTTGCTTGCGGCGCTGCTCATCGGGGCCGCAACCTTGCAGGCCCAGGACCCCGGTGCGGACCTGGCGCAGCGCGTCAACAGACTGCGGGCGTCGCAGGGCCTGCCGGCCATGCGTCTCAACAACGCGCTGGGTATTGCGGCGCGCAGTCAGGCGCGCTGGATGGCCGAGACCGGCCTGATCCGTCACACTCGTCCCGACGGCACCGACCTGCGCGCGCGCACCCGCAATGCCGGTTACCCCACCACCTGGGTGGCGGAGATCATTTACATGGGCGCCAGCGTCCAAAGCGCCTGGAATTTCTGGCTCGGCTCCAAAATTCACTACGATACGCTGGTTGGTCCCTACCTGCAGGAGATGGGCATTGGCTACGCCGGCACCGGCCGCGGACGCACGGCCTTCGTGATCGTCTTCGGCAACCCGGGCGGCGCGCCGGTCGCGCCGGGCCGCAGCGCGCCCGCCGGGCCGCCCTCCTACGTGGTCGGCCGGGACCCGCGCGGCTTCATCATGCACCGCATCCAGCCCGAAGACACCCTCGGCCTGATCGCGCTGATTTATGGCTACTCCTGGGACGACCTGCCCTACATGCGCACGATCAACGGGATGGAAGAGAATGACAACTTGCTGAAGCCGGGCGAGATCTTCCTTGTGCCGCCCGCCGACGGCACCTACACGCCCACGCCCGGCACGCCGGTTACGACGGCCACGCCCACGATGGCGCTGACCCCTTCAGCGACGGCCACGGCGACGCGGCCAGCGGTCGCCACCAGCGAGAGCCTGCCGCCGGACCTCGTTACAGCCGCCCGCCCGCCGCCCGGGCGCGCCACGTTCGCGCCGCCGGCGTCCGGGCAGGGGAGCGGCAATGCGCCGCTGTGGGTGATCCTGGCGCTGGGCGCCCAGGCCGCGCTGCTGGGTCTGGCCGTCATCGTCTTCGTCCTGTGGCGGCGGCGATGAAGGCGCGGCGCGTGCTGCGGGCCCTCGTCGTGGCCCTGGTGCGCACGCTGCGCAATGATCCGGCGAGGGCGGATGCCATTGAGCGCTGGCGGCTGTCGGCCTGTGAACAATTGACGGCGATTGAGTCCCTGGCAGCGCGCGAGGGCATCGCGCCAGAGGGCCTGCGCCTGCGCATCGACCGGCGTGAGATGAGCATGCAACTCATCCTGGCCGCGCTGCGTTACCATCTCGACGAGGAGTTCCCGCATTTGCGGCGACGTTTTGGCGACGAGAGCCTGGGCGTGTTGCGCGCCAATTGCCTCGACGACAGCTTTCGCCTGCAAAAACTGGCCGCCGCGCTGTCCCGCGCGCCCGCCCTGCAGACGCAACTGCAGGCGCTGGCGCAGCATCTGCTGGCGTTGCCGGAAGCGGAGGCGCGCTGACAGCCTGGGCGTCGATCGCTATACTGGACGGCATGAATGAGCCGCGCAGGCGACGCTTCCCGGCCGACCACCTCGGCGTGTTGATCGCCGCCCTGCTGATGCTGCTGGTCGGCTGGGGCGGCATCTATCTGCTGGTCCTCAGCACGACGCCGCGGGTGGGGCCGCGCTGGGTCTTCTTCGTGCTGCTGCAGGTCGCCGTCACCGGCACGGCCTTGCCTTTGGTGCGCATGCTCAACGCGCGCTTCACACCGCGCACGTCGCCCCTGCCGCCGGCCGTGGTGCTGGTGCGGCAGAGCGTGTGGATCGGGCTCTTTGTGGTGATCTGCGTCTGGTTGCAGATCCCGCGCGCCCTGCAACTGCACGTGGTGCTGCTGGTGGCGCTGGTCTTCATCATCCTGGAAATCATCCTGCGCGGCCGGGAGCTGGCCAGTGAACGGCGCTGACGCGCTGCGCCGCCTGCCGGCGGTGGACGCGCTGCTTGGGGAGGCGCAGGCCCGGGCGCTCTGCGCGCAATACGGCCGCAGTGCGACCCTGGCGGCCCTGCGCGACAGTTTGCAGCAGGCGCGCAACGAGCTCCGCGCCGGTGACGGACCTGAACCCACCCGAAAAAGTCTGCTGGAGCGCGCCGCCGCGCAACTGGCGCGTCGCTTTCTGCCCGGCCTGCGCCCGGTGATCAATGCCAGCGGCGTCATCCTGCATACCAATCTGGGGCGTGCGCCCCTGGCGCCGGCGGCCATCCAGGCCATGGCGGAGGTCGGCGGGCGTTACAGCACGCTGGAATACGACCTCGAGCGCGGCGCGCGCGGCAGCCGTCTGAAGCATTGCGAGGACGTCCTCTGCGAGTTGACCGGGGCGGAAGCGGCGCTGGTGGTCAACAACAACGCGGCCGCCCTGGTCCTGCTGCTGGCGACCCTCGCGCAGGGGCGGGAAGTGATCATCAGCCGCGGCCAGTTGATTGAGATCGGCGGCGGCTTTCGCGTGCCGGAGGTGATGGCCGGCGCCGGGGCGCGCCTGGTCGAGGTCGGTACCACCAATCGCACGCGCCGCAGCGACTACGAGCGCGCCATTGGGCCCGACACAGCCCTGCTGATGCGCGCCCACGCCTCCAACTTCCGCATGAGCGGCTTCACCGCAGAAGTGCCGCTGGACGAACTGGCGCAACTGGCCCGCGAGAGAGGACTCCTGCTGGTCGACGACCTCGGCAGCGGCGCGCTGCTGGATACCGACGCCTTCGGTCTGCTGCACGAACCGACCGTGATGGAGAGCCTGGCGGCGGGCGCGGACCTGGTGGCCTTCAGCGGCGACAAGCTGGCCGGCGGCCCGCAGGCGGGCATCATCGTCGGTCGGGCGGAGCCGCTGGCGGCCCTGAAGCGCCACCCGCTGGCGCGGGCCCTGCGCGCCGACAAGCTTTGCCTGGCGGGGCTGTCCGCCACGCTTGACCTGTGGTTGCGCGGCCAGGCGCTGACGCAGATCCCCATCTGGCGCATGATCGCGCGCGAGGCACAGGAGCTGCGCAGTGTCGCCGAAACCTGGTCGCAACGTCTTGGAGGTGAGGTGCTGGCGGGCGAGTCGGCGGTGGGCGGCGGTTCACTGCCTGGCGCGACTCTGCCGACCTGGACGCTGGCGCTGGAGGTGGCGCAGCCTGACGCGCTGCTGGCGCAACTGCGGGCGGCGCAGCCGCCGGTCATCGCGCGCATCGCCGGCGGCCGCGTGCTGCTGGACCCGCGCACGGTGCTGCCGGACGAGGAGCAAGACCTGCTGGCCGCGCTGGAGCAGGCGCTGCGTTCCTGAAGATCAGGCGCGGGCGTAAGCCGCGGCCATGCGATCCAGTATTTCGCTCAATGTGGCGCGCGGGCAACCGAAGTTCAGCCGCGCCAGGTTGGGATAGCCCTGCGGGCCGAAGTTGCCACTGAGCGCCACGCGCGCCTCGTCGAGGAAAAACTGCACGGGGTCGGCGGCGAAAGGCGTCGCCGCGCAGTCCAGCAGCAGCAGATAGGTCGCCTCGGGGCAGGTGGGGCGCAGCGCCGGCATTTCACGCAGCACAAAGTCGATGGCGTAGTCACGATTGTCCTGCAGGTAGGCCAGCAGCGAATCCAGCCAGGGCTGGCCGTGACGGAAGGCTGCCTCGGCGGCGACCAGGCCCAGCGCCGATACGGAATACACACCCACTCTTCGGTAGTACGCGCCCAGCCACTCCCGCAGCTCCGGATTGCTGGTGATGGCCACGCCCAGCTTGAAACCGGCCAGGTTGTAGGACTTGGTGGAGGAGTTGAGCGTGACGGTGCAGGCGGCGACTTCGGGGTCGATGCCGGCGATGGCGTGGTGTTCGAACTGTGGGTAGGTCAGGCCGGCGTGGATTTCGTCGGAGCAGATGATCAGACGATGCCGCAGGCAAATGTCGGCGAGGCGTTCCAGTTCGTCGCGGCGGTAGGCGCGCCCGACGGGGTTGTGCGGGTTGCAGAACATCAGCATGCGCGTCTGTGGCTGGATGGCCGCCTCAAGGGCGTCGAAGTCGATCTCGTAGCGGTCCAGCGCGCCCTCCTGACAGGCGACCAGCGGCGCGCTCACAGTGGCGCGCGCGGCGGTCTCGGCGGCGCTGAAGAAGGGCCAGTAGTTGGGCGTCTGGATCAGGATGCTTTCATCAGCGGCGATGAACTGGCTCATGGCGTAAAGGCCGCTGACCACGCCCGGCACGATGAGCACGTCATCGGGCGCGCAATCGAGGCCATGGCGCTGGCGGTAGCGCTCGCTGACCGCCTCCAGCAATCCGCCACTGGTGTCGAAGCGGCCCGCGGCGCTGTAGCCGAAGACGCCGTGGGCGACGCGCCGCTGCAGGGCCGCGGTGACGGCCGGCGGCGAGAGAAAGTCCATGTCGGCCGTCCAGGCCGGGATGACGTCCTCGTCGTAGCGGTTCCATTTGGCGCTGTCCGAGTTGCGGCGGTCGATAATCTCGTCGAAATCGACGATGGCTTCGTCATGCCCGATGAGCGTCATGTGCGTTCTCCACGTTACCTGCCAGCAGTATTGTAGTCCTCATTGCGCGCCGCGGGAAGCGGGCCTTGCGGCAGCCTGCAACAACTCGCGGGCCGTTTGCTGGCCGCTGTCGCCGGCGGCGCCCAGCATCGCCGCCAGCTCGCTGACGCGCGCCTCCTCGTCCTGCAGGCGTTGCACCGTGGCGCGGGTCTGTCGGTCCGCCGGGTCCTTGTCGACGCGGTAGTGTCGGTCGGCGCAGGCGGCCAGCTGGGCCAGATGCGTGACGGCCAGCACCTGGTGAGCGTCGCCCAGCGAGCGCAACTTGTGGCCCGCCACGGCGCCCACGCGCCCGCCGATGCCCTGGTCGATTTCGTCGAAGATCAGGGTAGGGGTGCGGTCCGCGCGGGCCAGCACGTGCTTGAGCGCCAGCATGAGGCGCGCCGCCTCGCCACCGGAGGCGACTTTCGCCAGCGGCTGCGGGGGCTGGCCGGGGTTGGCGCTCATCAGGAACTGCAGCTGGTCGATGCCCTTGCCGTCGAAGCGCAGACGTCTTTCGCCGACCGGGCAGCCCGCCTCGCTCTCCTGCTGCGTGATGCTGACCTCGAAGCGCGTGGCGCCCATACGCAGGTCGGCCAGCTCGGTCATCACCCGCCGCGCGAGGCTGTGGCCGGCCTTCTGCCGCAATGCGCTGAGCGTCGCTGCCGCCTGTCCCAGTTCGTCCAACAGCCGGGCCTCCTGCGCCTGGCAGGCCTGCAGCTGCTCCTCGTTGTGTTCCAGCGCGTCGAGCTGCGCGCGCGCCTCGTCGGCATGCGCCAGCACGGCCTCGATGCTGGCGCCGAAGCGCCTGCGCAAGGTATTGATGGCCTCAAGGCGCTGTTCCACCTCCGCCAGACGCTGCGGGTTGTGTTCCACCTGGCCGCCGTAGTCCTGCAGGGCGCCGCTCAGTTCCTGCACCTGCTGCGCCAGCGCGTCGGCCAGGGCATGGCCCTCCTGCAGCTGCGGGTCGATGCGCGCCAGGCGCGCCAGCAGTTGTTCGGCCTGCATCAGTTGCTCAAGCGCGCCGGGCGTTTGCGCGCCGCTCTCGTCGCCGGCCAGCGCCCGCAAGGCGTCAGCGCCCAGTTGCGCCAGTTGTTCGCTGTTGCCGAGTCGCGCGCTCTCCTGGCGCAGGCGCCGGTCCTCGTCGGGCTGCGGCGCCACGGCCTCGATCTCCGCGATCTCGCGCCGCAGCTGGTCGGCGCGGCGTTCGCGTTGGCCTTCATCCTGCCGCAGTTTTCCCAGTTGCGCGCGCGTCGCCTGCAGGCGACGCACCAGCGCCGCGACCTTGGCGCGTTGTTCGAGCAGGTTGGCGTGCCGGTCGAGCAGGTCGACGTGGGTGACGGGCCGCAGCAGCGAGAGGTGATCGGACTGGCCGTGGATGTCCACCAGTTGCTCGCCGATGGCCCTGAGCAGGCCGCTGCGCACGGCGATGCCGTTGACGCGCGCGGTCGAGCGGCCGTTGCGCCGGATGTCGCGCGTCAGCAGCAGCGAAGTGCCGACTTCGTCGTCCAGCTGCTCGTCACACAGCAGGGGCTCCAGGCGCGCGCGCGTCGGCTCATCAAGGCGGAAGAAGGCCTCGACGCTGGCGCGCTCCGCGTCGGCGCGGACGAGGACGGGGTCCGCCCGCCGGCCCAGCGCCAGGCCGAGCGCGTCGACCAGCAGCGACTTGCCGGCGCCGGTCTCGCCGGTGATGACGTTGAAACCCGGCCCGAAGTCCAGCGTCAGGTCCTCAATGACGGCCAGGTTGCGGATCTGCAGTTCCTCAAGCATGCGCGCGTACCGGTTCAGATCCTCATGCGGTAACGGCCGAAAACCGAGACCGTCATGATACCGGCGAGGAGCAAGGTCCGAATTCCCAGGCCTCCCAGGAACAACGCGAAGAGCAAACTGCCGGCCACCACGCCCGCCGCCGCCACGTGGCCGGACCAGCGACCGCGCCGGCGCCCGCTCAATTGCAGTGCCAGCGTAGCGATGACGCCACCGGCCGGCACGGCCAGCAGGATCGCCAGTATCAGAAAACCACCAATGAGACCGATGAGCAACTGCGCCAGAGCCGCGCCGACTGCACTGACGGCGAAGACCAGCACGTAATCGGCATTGGTGCCGCTGAAGAAGCGGTCCTCCTGCTCGCGCACACATTCGCGGCAGCGATAGCCGACCGGCGTCTGCACGGCGCAGGCGGGGCACATGTAGCGGTCGCAGCGGTTGCAGCGCAGGCTGGTCTCACGCTCCGGATGCTGCGCGCAAAAGGTCGTTTCGCTCATGGCGTTCACCGGGGGGCAAGGCCGCGCCGGGGCAGGGCCGGCGGTGGCGGCGCGTCGATGCGCGGTTCCAGCCGATCCAGCAGCGAGCGATAGAAGTAGTTGCGATCGCGCATGCGCACAAAGCGGCTGACGCGTGAACTGGCCTGCAGGCGCAACTGCTCGTCCGGCTCCAGCGAGCGCAGAATACGGCCGTCGACGCTCAGCAGCGCCGGGCTTCGATCGCCCGAGGCCGGAAGGACGTCGACGAAGGAGCCCTGGGAGAGCACGATGGGGCGGTTCATGCTGAGGTGCGGCGCAACCGGGACGACGAGGATGTTGAGCAGTTCCGGTGGCAGGATGGGGCCGCCGGCGGCCAGGGCGTAGGCGGTGGCGCCGGTTGCCGTGGCAATCACGAGCGCGTCCGCCGTGTAGGTCGTGGCCCAGTCGCCGTCGATGTACATTTCCATGCGCACCGTCGTCGTGACCCGGTTGCTGCTGACGACAACGTCGTTGAGCGCGTCCTCGCTGGCCAGCAGCGCGTCGTCGCGCAGCACCTGGGCGCGGATCATCATGCGCTGCTCAATCCAGAAATCGCCGTCCAGCAGCCGGTCGACTTGCTGCGGGAATTCGTCCGGATTGATGATTTCGGTCAAAAAGCCGAGATTGCCCATGTTCACGCCCAGCACCGGCACGCGGGGTTCGGCGCAGACGCGCGCGGCGTGCAGCATGGCGCCGTCGCCGCCGATGGCGACCACAAGGTCCGAGTCTTTTACTTCCTCCTGAATATCTTCCTCCGTCCAGACCTCGCGTACCCAGGTCTTGAGTCCACGCTCGCGCAGCAGGGCGGCGATGTCCCTGGCGACGGGCGCAGACTGCGGGCGGCGCGGGTGCGCCAGAATGCCTGTTCGGCGGAAGGTCATCGGGTCTCCGGCTTTCAGTCCCGGTCATTATAGTGCAGCCTGACGCCTCTGCGAATCACGCGGAGCCCGCCATGTTATGGTAATCAGGGGAAAGGCGGGGTGTCGCTTCGTCCCGGCGCAGGCGGGCATGGACGGCGGGAGGGCAGGAAATTGGGGAGATTCGCAGGTTTCCTGTTCCTGATCGTGGTGGTGACCCTGCCGCTGGCAGGCCTGCAGGCCCGCGAAGCGGAGCTTGCCGACCTGCTCGCCGGCGACGAACGCTTCTCCACTTTCTTGCGCCTGGCCGCAACGGGCGGGATGCTGGACGTTCTGGCCGGCGCAGGTCCCATGATCCTGCTGGCGCCGGTCAACGAGGCCTTCGCGGAATTGCCGGACTTCGTGCTTACGTGGCTGGCTCGTCGCCCGGCAGTCCTGCAGGATCTGCTGCATTTGCATGTCCTGCCGGGCGCACTGGCAGACGGCAAGGTCGAAGCTGTCCTGGACACCCATGGCGCAGGGGTCATCGTCGCCGACGTTAATGCACACAATGGTCGCTTGCGCCCCATCGACCGCGTGTTGCTGCCAGCGCAGGAGCTGGAGGTGGTCGTCCCCGCCTTTGTGGAAGGCAGCATCATCAGCGCCGGCAGCTCGACCGTCTTTTTGCTCAGCGAAGTGATTGCCGCGCGCTTTCGCCGTGAAGGCTATCGCGGCGGCAACGTCAGCGTCTACAGCATTGGCACGGGCGCCGGTTTCGAGCGCTTCTGTACGGAAGGCATCACCGACATTGCCAACGCCAGCCGGCCCATCACGGATAGCGAGCGGCAGAAGTGCCAGGCCATCGGCCGCCAGGTTTTTGCGTTGCACGCAGGGACAGATCTGCTGGTCGTGGTCGTCAACAGTGCCAACGATTTCGCGGACAATCTGAGCCTGGCGCAACTGGCGCGCCTGTTCAGCACGGCGGACACCTGGCAGGACGTCAACCCGGCATGGCCGGACCGACCGGTTGAACGATTCATCCCGGGCACGGACAGCGGCAGCCTTGACCTTTTCGTGGAACATCTTTTCAGCAGGGACCGCGCACCGATCCTGGGCGCCTCGCGCACCAGCGTGAGCGGGGACGTCAACGTGCTGGCGCATGGCGTGGCGGGCAACCTGTACGGCGTTGGCTTTCTCGGCTATGCGGCCTTCAATGCCAACCGCCACCGTCTGAAAGCCGTCCCGCTGGAAGGGGTGGCGCCGCATGGCAGCAAGGTATTCGACGGCAGCTATCCCCTGGCGCGTTCGTTAATGCTCTATTCCGCGCCCGACATCATCGCGGCGCGGCCGCAGGTGGGCGAATTCCTGAGTTACTATCTCACAGTGGTCAACCAGGAAATTGAAAAGGCCGGCTATTTCCCGGCGGACCCGCAGACCCTCAATCGCTCCCGCCTGCTGCTGAGGGCCGCCATCGGGCACTGAGTGACAGGCGGCCACGCGGCCGGATTATCCCGCGGTTAAGATATATCATGTCAACTCTTAACCTTCGGGCAGCCAACGCTTAAAACCCTTGTGCCAGCATGCGCCGCGAATGAAAGCGTTCTGTCACAGGGAGCACAAGAAGATGATGAAGTTCCGCACCATCCTGTATCTGGTGGCCGTACTGGCCCTGCCATTCGCGATCGCACAGGCGGACAGCCACACGCTGGCCGAACTGGTCGCCGAAAACGATAGCCTGACCACGCTGCAGTCTCTGATCGACGCGGCCGGCATGGGCGACGCCCTGGCCGGAGAAGGTCCCCTGACTCTTTACGCGCCGGTCGACGAGGCCTTCGCCGCCCTGCCGGACTTCGCAGTGGACTGGCTGCTGAACAATCCCGATCAACTGGCTGCGGTGATCAACCAGCATCTGACTGGCGACATGACGGGCGCCAACGCCGTCGCTGACCCGCTGGCAGCCGACAACGGCACGCTGCAACTGATCGATGCGCTGTTGCTGCCCGAGCTCGAACTGGCCGAGGTGATCCCCTCCTTCGTGGAGGGTGACATTATCGCCGCCGGCAGCTCGACCGTGTTTCCGCTCAGCGACGCCATTGCCACGCGCTTCCGTGACGAAGGCTACGCGGGCAACATCACCGTCGACAGCATTGGCTCCGGCGCCGGCTTCGAACGCTTCTGCGCCGAGGGCGTGACCGACATCTCCAATGCCAGCCGCGGGATCAAGGACGCCGAGCTGGAGAATTGCCACAGTATCGGCCGCAGCGTCTTCCCGATTCGTGTGGGCACGGACGCGCTGGCGGTGGTCATCAACAGCGCCAATGACTTCGCCGACAACCTGACCCTTGAGGAACTGGCCCGGCTCTTCAGCACGGCCGACACCTGGCAGGACGTCAACGCGGACTGGCCCGCGCAGCCGGTCGAGCGTTTCATCCCTGGCACGGACAGCGGCACTTTTGACTACTTCGTGGAAGAGGTCTTCGACAAGGACCAGGCGCCCATGCTGGATGCCGCGCGCACCAGCCTGAGCGAGGACGACAACGTGCTGGTGAACGGCGTGTCAGGCAATCCCTTCGCGGTGGGCTTCTTCGGCTACGCTTACTTCGAGGCCAACCGCGACATCCTGAATGCGGTCCCGATCGAGAGCGTGGTCCCGGCCGGCAGCAGCGTGGATGACGGCAGCTACCCGCTGGCGCGCCCGCTCTTCATGTACGCCGCGCCGGAGATTATCAGTGAGAAGCCGCAGGTCGGCGATTTCCTGAATTACTATCTGGCCGTGGTCAACGAGGAGGTTGAGGCGGCCGGCTACTTCCCGGCGGACGCGGCCGGTCTGAACGTCGCGCGCCTGCTGGTGGCGGCGGCCACCGGCGGCTGAGCCGCGGGAAAGACTCAGGTACAACGAAGGCGGCGGGCCTGCGCCCGCCGTCTTTTTTGTTCAGTAATGTCAGGTTCGTTGCGCAAGGGCTTTTTCGAGGCAGTGATCCGGCGGGTTGCGCATGAGCCAGTTTTCGTCCTTGCTTTCCTGTTCGTTCTTCACGCTGATATACACGACAATCTTGTCTCCCAACAAGCGAGACTCCTTGCAGAAATAGATGCGTCCACGCTTGTCAATGGTGTCTTCGCGCCATTTGCTGATTTGCTTCCCTCCGTGCATGGCATTGCGACCATTAAACAAGGGTTCGTTCTTGATTCTGTGGAGCAATGCCATAACTGAGCGATAGTTTTCAATCCCGCGATAGAGCGTGTCAAGTGAATCTTCGATGAAGATCATTCCCGGAAAGGCTCCTTCCAGTATGTCTCCAAGATCGTCTTTGTTGGCACGAGTATTATTTCTGGCAGGCACTACAGGCGGCAATTGGCTCGCTGAAGCTGCCTTTTCCATTTCTCCAATTTTCTTGCTAGTCTCAAGGAATTGAGTGGCGTAGTTATCCCTTGCTTCCTCAGCATTGTTTAAATCTCTTTCCAGGTCCTTGACGTCCTTGTCGAGAGCCTTGATATCCCTGTTCAACTTGCGGTTTACTTCTTCTGATTCGTTGTACTTCTCGTGCCAGTATCGGTCGCCAGGACCTTCATTTTGCAAGGAGCGCAACTGAGTCATTTTCGCTTCCAGTTCAGATTCGGCTTCTTCCCTGGCCCGTTCGGCGGTTTCTTTCGCATCCATGGCTTCTTTCAGCCGCGAGCGCATCTCTGCCAGATCCGTCTGCGCGGCGATGCCGGTAGACACGGTGCTCTCCAGCACAGCCAGGCGCTCTCCGAGGCCCTGCTCCAGCGCTTCGAAGCGCGAAGGCAACTCCGATTGACCCTCTTTCACTTTGTCCGGGCCATCGCGGTCGGCAAGGCGCTTCACGTTATCGTGCAGGCGCGTCAGATCCTCGCTGATGTGCCGGTCATGGTCATTGATGCGCTCAAGGGCCTGCGTAAACACGTCTTGGGCACGCTGAGTATCGGCTTGCGCGCTGGCGATATCGCTGTAGTCCCGTTGCAGTCGTTTGAAGTCATTCGTCAAGGACTTGACTTCGTTTGCTTTGCTCTTCAGTTCTTTCTTGAGTCTCTGAATTGTGGCTTCCGAATCATTGTATTTTTGGTGCCAGAATTGGTCACCTGGGCTTTCTGTCCGGACAGCTTCCAATTCGACCTGCGTCATACTTAAGGCGTTTTCAGCCTCGACTTGGGCTTGTTCAGCTTTTTCTTTTGCTTCTTCAGCCGCTTCAACACGCCTGCGCAGCTCCTCCAGTTCCGTTAGGGTGGCAGCGTCTACCTGGATCCCGCTCTTCAGTTCGCTGAAACCCTGCCTCAGTTCTGCTACAGATTTCTCGTAGTGTTCCAGTGTCTCCTGCAACAGTTCTTGCACGAGTTTCTGTGTTTCCGGTGGACGCGGCTTGGGAGACGGGGGCTGCAGGAAGCGGCGCAGGAAATCGTCGACATCCTTTGCGGCCGGCTTGTCGTTGCCGCCACTGTGCAGACGGATGTACCAGTCGTACATCTTGCTGTCGTTGGCAGGGCGGAAACTCTTGCCATAGCGATACCAGCCCAGACCGTGCGATTGCCGGCCCTGACCCAGGGCATTGCGCAGGCGGCCCAGGGTCCGCTCGTCGCCGTTGAAGACGATGTAGCCGTAGTAGCCGCTGTTGTCGTAGTGGAAGTCATCACGTGATTCGAAGAAGTATTGCGCCATGCCGGCCTCTCAAGCTTTCTGTAACAGAACGGAAGTATAGCGTTGTGAAGCGCAGGCGCTGACTCCCTGCCACAATGCGTTCTGCATGAGCCTGACCCGGGATGGTCACAGACCGGTTCGCGTCATCCGACTTAATCAGGATTTAACACAAGAGGCCCGTTCCTTAACCTGCTTTGGCTATACTGCCGCGCGGACGAATCCAGACGATCAGGCAGGATCCATGGCGCAATATCAGGCGGTGCAGCGTTCGGGGGCCGAAAAAGCGGCCACACTGGAACGCGCGCTGCGTACGCGCAGTCTCAGGCGGCGGGCCCGACCGGTCGAATCCATCGTCCGCTTCCTCTTGCTGCTCTGCGGGCTGGTCTCCATTCTCTCCACCGTCGGCATCCTCGTCACCCTGGGTGAGAACTCGCTGCTTTTCTTCAGTCAGCGCTCCTGGCAGCAGGTGAAATACGACACGGTGGAACGCGCCGTGGTGGTCAACCTGGGCCAGCAGGTGTCCCTCGCCGCGGCCCTGGACGCGCAGGATTCATATCTGTCACTTGAACTCGATGAACGGGCCACGCTGCCCTTCAGCGAGGGCCAGTTGATTGAACTGGGCGGGGAGCGGATGCGTGTGATGGCGGCCAGTCGCAACGGGCTGGAGGTGGAGCGCGGCGTCAACGCCAGCCAGGCGCTGGCGCATCCGGTCGACACGCCGGTGTTCGCGCACAACGAGCGCACGGTGCTGCTGGGTGCAGACCTGAGGGCCGACGACACGGTGATTCACCTGTCCGAAGGTGCTGCCGCCGCATTTCAGATCGATGACCTGATTCAGGCCGACGAGGAAGTCATGCGCGTCCTGCTGGTCGAGCCTGTCAGCGACATGCTGGCCGTGCGGCGTGGAGAGGAGGGCAGCAACCCCGCCCGCCACAGCGCCGGCCTGCCCCTTTTCAGTCCGTCTGCCGTGACTTTGGGCGAATTTCTGACCGGCACGCGCTGGAACCCGCAACTGGGTCACCTGGGCATCTGGCCGCTGCTCAACGCCACCCTGATGACGACCTTCTTCGCCCTGCTGACGGCGTTGCCCGTCGGCCTGGGCGTGGCGATCTATCTCAGCGAATACGCCAGCGCGCGGGTGCGTTCGCTGGTCAAGCCCGTGCTGGAATTGCTGGTGGGCGTGCCGACGGTGGTCTTCGGCTACTTCGCGCTCACCTGGATGACGCCGCTGTTGCAGCAGATCATCGGGCCGCAAGTGAAGCAGTTCAACACCCTCTCGGCGGGGCTGGTCATGGGCATCATGATCGTCCCGACCATCGCCTCCATCAGTGAGGACGCGCTGGGCGCCGTGCCGCGGGCCCTGCGCGAGGCCTCTTATGCGCTGGGCGCCACCCGCCAGGAGACCATCCGGCGCGCGGTATTGCCGGCGGCCGTGTCGGGCATCATGGCGGCCTTCCTGTTGGGCATCTCGCGGGCGGTGGGTGAGACCATGATTGTGGCGCTGGCGGCGGGCGCCGGTCCCAACTTCACCTTCAACCCCCTGGAAGGGGCGGAGACGATGACGGGGCATATCGTGCGCATTTCCGGCGGCGACATCAGCTACAACACCATCGATTACAACAGCCTGTTCGCGATAGGCCTGCTGCTCTTCCTGCTGACGCTGGCCTTCAACGTCGTCAGCGGCGCCATCACGCGTCGCTATCGTGAGGCGACCTGAGATGGCCACAGTGACACAGCTGAGCAACAGGGGCAGTCTGACACGACGCCAGCGCATAAGTCGCCTCTGGTCGCGGGTCTATCAGGCCTGCGTCGGGCTGGCGGCCCTGGCCCTGGTGATTTTGCTGATCAAGATCGTGGATGACGCCTTCGGCACCGTGGCGGTCGTCAACGTCGTTGACCCCGCCAGCCTGGTCAGCGAAGACGGCCGCAGCATTGAACAGCAGAACGCAGAAGAACTGGCAGGCCTCGCCCGGGACTACCTGGACGAGGAAGGACGTCATTTCGTCAGCACCGACCGCCTCTTCACACTCTTCCTGGACGAGGTCGCCCGGACGGAGTTACCGTCTTCCGCGCTGCGCAACCTGACCGTGGGCCAGGCCCTGCTCAGCGGACAGAACTTCCCGCAGGAATGGGCGGACCGCACCCTGTTCGATTTGCGTTTGCCGGACGTGGCGCGCGCCGAACGGGATGCCAGGGCCCGGGCCGACATCGCCCTGCTGCTGGCCGGCAACGTGGAACAGGGGCGGCTGCTGGAACTGGTCTATACCGATATCGTGCAGGTGGAGCTGCTGGAAAGCTGGAACCTGATCGACTCACTGACGCGCCAGGGCGAGATCCGGTCCAGGGCCGCGCGGGACTTTCCGCAGGCGACGCTTGAATTCCGCTCCTGGTTGAACGCCGACTTCCTGCGCACGCCCGGCTCCAGTCAGGCGTTGACCAGCGGTATCCGCGTGGCCCTGCTGGGTACGCTGTGGATGCTGGCGATCGCCATCGGCGTGTCGCTGCCACTGGGCCTGGGCGCGGCCATTTATCTGGAGGAATACGCGCGCCACGCCAACGACCATCGCCTGCTGCGCCTGCTCAACGGCTTCATTGAGACCAACATCCGAAACCTGGCCGGCGTGCCCTCCATCATTTACGGTATTCTCGGTCTGACGGTATTCGTGCGGGCCATGGAGCCGCTGACCAGCGGGCAACTGGCGGGGGTGGAAGGCAGTGACGGCCGCACTATTCTGTCGGCCGGGCTGACGATGGCGCTGCTGATCCTGCCGATCATCATCATCAATGCCCAGGAAGCCATCCGCGCCGTGCCGCAGTCGCTGCGCGAGGGCAGTTACGGCCTGGGCGCGACGCAGCTGCAAACGATTGCGCGGCAGGTGTTGCCGGTCGCCCTGCCCGGCATGCTGACCGGCGTCATCCTGTCGGTCTCGCGCGCCATCGGCGAGACCGCGCCGCTGGTGGTGGTTGGCGCGGCCACGACCATTTTCATTGATCCGGACAGTCCCTTCTCGCGTTTCACCGTGTTGCCGATCCAGATCTATCGCTGGACGGCCGACCCGCGCGAAGGCTTCCAGGACGTGGCCGCGGCCACGATCATCGTGTTGCTGCTGTTGCTGCTGTCGCTCAACGCCACCGCGATCATTCTGCGAAACCGTTACAGCGCCAGGGCGCGAAGGACCCTATGATCGAGACCCCAACGCAAAGCGCGCAGGACAAACTTGATATTGAGCAGATGAGTGTCTGGTACGGCGAAACCTGCGCCGTGCGCAGCGTGACCCTGCCGATTAATCCACGACGCATCACGGCCTTCATCGGGCCCTCGGGCTGCGGCAAAAGCAGCGTACTGCGCGCCATCAACCGGTTAAACGACCTCGTCCCCGGCGCCCAGGTGCATGGAAAAATCAATTATCAGGGGCACAACCTTTACGATGAACAGGTCGATCCGGTCGAATTGCGCCGGCGTATCGGCATG
>LXNI01001638.1_pt1 | contig 18362 bp, 20 predicted proteins | sample 809091 | NCBI WGS metagenome assembly LXNI01 (sample SAMN04870527, study PRJNA318959) | sponge metagenome | biome: 01000161; feature: marine sponge reef; material: water | host: Sarcotragus foetidus | place: Greece: Milos, Mediterranean Sea | collected 2013-05-29 | depth 5-7 m | reverse complement strand
AGGTTTAGCGCGATACCCGCGCTCCCCGATTTTATCTTTTTACATTAACTAGTTTATTCAATACTCTGATTTTAAATTACTTCAAACATTCTTGATGATGAACCGATAGACGCCGCCGTCCTCGCCCGATTCCAGCAGTTCGCAGCCGGTCTGGCGGCAGAAGGCCTCGAAATCCGCTGTCGCGCCCGGATCGGTGGCGTGCACTTCCAGCAGGCCGCCGGAGGCCATTTTCTTGAGGGTCTTTTTCGCCTTCAGGATGGGCAGGGGGCAGTTCAGGCCCTTGGTGTCGAGGAACTCGTCGGCCATCGGCGGGGGCTTCCTTCTTGGGGTACGGGCGATGCGGACCATGACCTAGGTCGCGGGCGCCGGACCGGCAAATTGTCCGGGGGCGGAGCGGCGATTGCCATTCATTCAAATTATTGAATACAATAACGCGCAATCCGTCAACGGGACGGCCGGACCGCCGGGGCCATGGATCCGAAGCACTGCATGAAAGAGATCGCACCGGCAACGGGGCCGGCACGGCGCGCCGCCGCGGGTGCCGGGCGATGACCGGTGCGCCCATGCAAGCGGCGAACCCGTCGGGCCGGCCGAAACCGGTCTTCGTCGGCCACGACGTCTATCGCCGCGCGGCTTACGGCGGCAATCACCCGCTGGCGATTCCGCGGGTCGAGACGGCGGTCGACCTGTGCCGGGACCTTGGCTGGATCGCACCGGATGCCTGGATCGATAGCCCGATCGCCGATGCGGCGATTCTCGGCCGCTTCCACGATCCGGTGTATGTCGAAGCCCTGCGCCGGGCCGACGAAAGCGGTGAGGTTACGCTGGAGACGCGCGAGCGCTTCAATCTCGGCACGCTGGAAAATCCGGTGTTTCCGGGCGTTTTCCGGCGCGCCTCGACCTCGGTCGGCGGCTCGGTCGCAGCGGCGGAACGGGCGCTTGGCGGCCGCATCGCCTATCATCCGGCGGGCGGCACCCATCACGGCCGGTCGGACCGCGCAAGCGGATTCTGCTATTTCAACGATCCGGTTTTCGCCATCCTGACGGCGCTCGACGCCGGCGTGACCCGGCTGGTCCATGCCGACCTCGACGCCCATCACGGCGACGGCGTGCAGGACGCGTTCGCGGACGATCCACGGGTCTACACGATCTCGATCCACGAGCAAGACCGCTGGCCCCATACCGGCGTGCTCGACGATACCGGCGGCGGGCAGAGCTGCAATCTGCCCGTCGCGCCCGGTTTCGCCGACGCCGACCTCGAATTGTTGATGACGGACGCCGTCCTGCCGCTCGTTCGTCGGGCGGCGCCGGAAATACTGGTCGTCACCTGCGGCGCCGACGGGCTGGCCGGCGATCCGCTGTCGCGCATGGCTCTTTCCAACCGGGCGCTTTGGTCAGCTGTGGCGGCGCTGGTCGTCGAGGCGCCGGGCAGCGTCGTGCTCGGCGGCGGGGGCTACAATCCGTGGACCGTGGCCCGTTGCTGGGCCGGGCTGTGGGGAGTCCTGAACGGCTTCGCGCTGCCTGGCCGGCTGCCGCCGGCAGCTGTGCAGCGCCTGGAAAGGCTGGATTGCGACCTGGTCGACGACGAGGACCGCGTTTCGCGCTGGCTGACGACGCTGGCCGATGCACCGCAGGACGGCGCGGCGCGGCCGGAAACGGCGGCCCTGGCCCGGCAGGCGCTGGACGTGCCGCGGCACGGGCGCTGGAGCGCCGGCGTGCGCCGCGCGGCGGCATAACGGAACGGCAGGGGGAGGGGACAGGCCTTGGAAACGGTAACCCTGATGGCGCTTGCCGGTCTTGTCATCGGCTTCGGCTTCGGCTTCGTCATCGAACGGACGAATTTCTGCACCATGGGCGCGATTTCGGACGCCGCGACCTTCGGCGATTTCCGCCGCTTCCGGGCCTGGATGCTGGCGATGGCCGTGGCGATCGTTGGCGCGCAGGCGTTGCAGGCCGGCGGGATGATCGACCTCGGCGAGTCGATCTACCTCAGCGCAAATTTCGGCTGGCTCGGCGCCATTGTCGGCGGCCTGCTGTTCGGCTTCGGCATGACCATCGCCGGCGGCTGCGGTACGCGCAACCTGGTCCGCTTCGGCGCCGGCGACCTGCGCTCGCTGGTCGTTGTCCTGGTGCTCGGCATCTTCGCCTACATGACGCTGCGGGGCCTGACCGGGCTGGCGCGGGTCGAAATCGAAGGCGCGACCAATGTCGACCTGGAGGCGGCCGGGATCGACGGGCAGGGCATGGGCGTGCTGCTCGGCAGCGCCTTCGGTGCCTCGGCCGAGACAATGAACCTCGTCGTTGCGGTCGTCCTTGCCGCCGGCCTGCTGGTCTGGTGCTTCATGGACGGCGCGTTCCGGGCCTCGACGCGCAACATCGTCGCCGGCCTCGGCGTCGGCCTCGCCATCGTCGCCGGCTGGTACGCCACCGGCGTGCTCGGCTTCGACGATTTCGAGCCGGCGCCGCTGACCTCGCTGACCTACGTCGCGCCGACCGGCAACGCACTGGTCTATCTGATGACCTTCACCGGCGCGACGATCAACTTCGGCATCGCAAGCGTCGGCGGGGTGATCCTCGGCGCGTTCGTCTCGGCGATCCTGCGCGGAAATTTCCATCTGGCGACGTTCGCCGACGTGCAGGACATGCTGCGCAACATTTCCGGCGGGGCGCTGATGGGCATCGGCGGCGTGATGGCGCTCGGCTGCACCATCGGCCAGGGCCTGACCGGCATTTCAACCCTTGCGCTGGGCTCCGTCATCGCCATTCTGGCGATCATCGCCGGCGGGATCGGCGGGCTGAAATATATCGAGTGGCGCCTCTGATGGACGGTTCTTTCATTCCGGGCCAATCCTCCGGCTGGCTGGATCGCCTGCGCGACATCGAGCCGCTGGAGGATGCGGAATTCGATGCCGCGCTCGTCGCCGAAATGCAGCGCGCGGCGCCGGCCGTGCCGGGCCGGCCGATCCGCTTTTCGACCCCGACTTTCAAGGAATTCCAGTCCGACGAACTGGACGGCTGCAGCAAGAACAGCTTCCCGGCCTTTTCGATCACCGCCGGCGGCTGCGCCCTGATGTGCGACCATTGCCAGGCCAGCATTCTCGAGCCGATGATCCCGGCGACGAGCCCGGACATGCTCGACCGCAAGGTGCGCGATCTGGTGCTGTTGCAGGATTTGCAGGGCTTCCTGCTCTCCGGCGGTTCCAACCGGCGCAACGAGATCGCCTATGAGCGCTTCTACCCGGTCGTCGAGGGGCTGAAGCGCGATTTTCCCCATCTGAAGATCGCCATCCATTCCGCATTGCTCGACGAGCGCCGCGCCCAGCTGATGGAGAGCGCCGGCGTCGATACGGCGATGATGGACGTGATCGGCGCGCAGGAGACCATCGCGCAGGTCTATCATCTCGACCGCCCGGTCGAGGATTTCGAGGTGACGCTGGCGGCGCTGTGCAGCACGTCGATGGAAGTCGTGCCCCACATCGTCGCCGGGCTGCACTACGGCCGGCAGCTCGGCGAGACCAATGCGCTGGACATTTGCAGCCGCCACGGCATTCACGCCCTGGTGCTGGTCGTCATCATGCCGTTTTACGCGAAGGCCGGAACCTTCGGGACGCCGGATGCCGCCGCCGTCGGCCGCCTGTTCCTCGAAGCCCGCCGGCGCATTGCCGACCGGCAGGTTCTGCTCGGCTGCGCCCGGCCGGCCGGTATGCACAAGCGGATCACCGACGCCTACGCCGTCATGGCCGGGTTGGACGGTATCGCCTTCCCGGCCGACGGTGCGGTTGCCGTGGCCGAGGCCATCGGCCGGCCGATGGAGCAGCAGCACGCCTGCTGTTCGATCAAGGTCGGCGGGGAGACGGTGAGCGTGCCCGCAAGCTGCGCCGCATGACCGAACGTGTCGATATCCTCGTCGTCGGCCTCGGGCCGGCGGGAGCTTCGGCGGCAAGGGAAGCGGCGCGCGCCGGCGCATCGGTGCTGGCGATCGATCGCAAACGCACCGCCGGCGAGCCGGTCCAGTGCGCCGAATTCGTGCCGCGGCTGATCGGACAGGATGTCGAAGGCGTCGCTCCGGTCGCCGTCCAGCCGATCGAGGCGATGCACACATTTGTCGAGGCGGCGGGCTTCGACACGACGGGCCATTTCACCGGCACGATGATCGACCGCGACCGTTTCGACGCCCTGCTCGTGGAACAGGCGCGCAACGCCGGGGCCGACTGCCGGTTCGATACGGTTTGGCACAAGGAAATCGAGATTGCGGCGAAACTGGCGATCGGCGCCGACGGGCCGCGCTCGAAGGTCCGCGCCGCGGCGGGCCTGGCGCAGCCGCGGCTGATCGAGACCCGCCAGATGACCGTGCCGCTGCGCGATCCCAACCGGGCGACCGACATTTTCCTCTCCGCCGAAATCGAGGGCGGTTACGCCTGGCTGTTTCCGAAAGGGGAGATCGCCAATCTCGGCGCCGGCGTAGCGCCTGAGGCGCGACCGCAGCTCAAGCCGGTTCTGGATAAATTGCGCCGGCGCCTTGTCGCCGAGGGCCGGATCGGCGACGCGATTCTCGGCCATACCGGCGGCGCGATCCCGGTCGATGGCATTGTCGGGCCGGTGGCCGCGCTGCCGGATGGGACGCCCGTCCTGCTGGCCGGAGACGCCGCCGGACTGACCAACCCTGTGACCGGCGCGGGCATTCCCGCCGCAGTCATGTCGGGCGCGCTGGCCGGCGAAGCGGCCGGGCGATGGATCGCCGGCGCGGCGGATGCGCTGGAAGACTATGCCGAAGAGATCGAAGACCTGTTCAGCACCTCGCTGCGTCGGGCCGTCCGGCGCCGGCGGGAACTGGAGCGGGCCTTCGCCGAGTCGGTTCCGCAGCCGGACGACTTGCGGCGCGGCTGGATCGCCTATCCGGAATACTGGGCGGTGCGACCGGCCGTTTCGCCTGACGCGATGGGAGCACCATGACCTGCCTCAAGCCCGAAGCCGCAGCCCCCGCCGATACCGGCCCGGGCGGGGCGGATTTCAACCCGTTCGCCGTCATGCAGCCGCGCCGGCCGGATGCCATTCCGCGCGATTTCCGCAACGGCGGCCGGGTCAAGGCGGCCGACGTGGCACCCGCCGGCGTCTATCTGCCGAACAACAACAAGATGACCCCGGCGATGCGTTCGCCGGACTACGTCCAGATGTCGACGGCGGCGGCGATCACGCTGGGGATCATGCCCGGCATGCTCTACCGCTGCGCCTGCACCCGATGCCTGAACCTGCTGCTGACCTATCCGGAGGGCTGCCGCGCCAACTGCGCCTATTGCGGCCTCGCCCGGCACCGGGAAGCCGAGCGCGACTATGCCGACCGCAACTTCATCCGGGTCGACTGGCCGGCCGTGCCGATGGCGGAGATCGTGGAGAAGGTAGCGGCGGACGGGGAGGACACGCCGTTCCACCGCATGTGCATCAGCATGATTACGCACCCGCGGTCCGACGACGACACGGTGACGGTGCTGAAGCAATGGACCGACCGTATCGACCCGGCGACCGTGCCGGTCTCCATCCTGTCCAACCCGACGACGATGCAGCGTTCGGACGTCGAGACACTGAAAGACCTGGGCGCCGACATCTTCACCGTGGCCCTCGACGCCGCGACGCCGGAGATATTCGACCGCACCCGGGGCAAGGGCGTCGACAGCCCGCACAGCTGGAAGAAATACTGGGAAATCCTGATGGACGCCCGGGACGTCTTCGGCCCGCAGAAGTTCGGCGCCCATATCATCGTCGGCATGGGCGAGACCGAGGCCGACGTGCTGAGACTGGTCCAGGAGCTGGTCGATCTGGGCGGCCACAGCCACATGTTTTGCTTTTTCCCGGAGAAAGGCTCGCTGATGGACCATCTGCCGGCGACGCCGCGCGACCAGTGGCGGCGCGTCCAGCTGGCGCGCTACCTGATCGACTATTGCGATGTCCGGGTCGAGCGGATGGCGTTCGACGAAGAGGGCAGGGTGACGGATTTCGGCCTGCCGCGGGCTGAACTGGACGCGATTGTCGACGCCGGGATCGCCTTCCGCACCTCCGGCTGCCCCGGCAAGTTTCAGGAGGATATTTCCGCCTGCGACCGGCCCTACGGCGATTCGCCGCCCAGCAACATCGCCAGCTACCCGTTCCAGCCCGCCGGCGCCGACATCCGGCGCATCCGGCACCAGCTGGATATGGAGAAGCCGGGCGAGGCCTATGAGCCGGGTGAGGAGTTCGACGATCCCGACGACGGTTCCGACGACGATCAAGCCGCCAGCGCGACAGCAGAGGCCAGAGCAGTGTGAGCGACGCGGCAAACCCGCCCGAATTCCGGGTCATCGATACCGGCGTCCGCGACGGCTGCCTCCAGATCGCTTTCGACCGGGCATTGGTCGAATTGTGCAAGGCCGGCGACATTCCGGACACCGTCCGCTTCCTGCGCTTTCCGCCGACCGCCCTGATCGGCCGGCACCAGGATCTGAGCCGGGAACTGAAGCTCGACCATTGCCGCGAGGCCGGCATCGGTATCGTCCGGCGCATCACCGGCGGCGGCGCGATCTATCTCGACGAAGGCCAGCTCGGCTGGGAGCTCGTCTGCGACCGGCGCAGGATCGGCGTCGCCACGCTGGCGGACATGACCGCCCGGATCTGCACCGCGGCGGCGGCCGGCCTGTCGACGCTAGGCATTGCCGCCGAATACCGCCCGCCGACCGACATCGTGGTGGACGGGCAGAAGATCTGCGGCACCGGTGGCTATTTCGACGACGACATCGTCATGTACCAGGGCACCACGCTGGTCGATCTCGACCTGCCGGCGATGATGAGCGCGATCAACGTGGCGGCGCCAAAGGAAGGGGCACCGCCACCGCCCAGGGTGACGACCCTGCGCGCCCTGCTGCCGGACGCCGACCTCTCGATGGCGCGGTTGCAGGCGGCGCTGGTCGCCGGCTTCGAGGACGGGCTGGGGATCGCCTGCACCGCGTCGGAACCGGGCGAGGCGGAAGAGACTCTGGCGCAGCGGATCTGCGACGAGGAAATCGGCACGGCGGCGTTCATCGAAGAGATCGACGATCCGGGCGCCGACGCCTCGGTGCGCCACGGCGAGAGCGGCCCGGTCAACGCCTGGCTGCGGGTCGAGGGCCGGCGCAACGACCGGGTGCGCGAAATCCTGTTCACCGGCGATTTCGTCATCGTGCCGCCGCGCCTCGTCATGGACCTGGAAGGCAGCCTGCGCGGCGCGCCCTCCGGCGAGGTTGCGGACCGGATATCGGCCTTCTTCGCCGAATCGCCGCCCCAGATCGCGACCGCACCGCCGGACGCCTTTGCCGGGGCCGTCGCCGCGGCCCTTGCCGGCGCATGAAGACGCTCACGGTCATCCAGCATACGTCGGCTGAATATCTCGGCCTGATGGAAGACCATTTCGAAGGCCGCCGCATCCGGTTCACCTACATCCGGCCCTTCACCGAGGGCGTGGCGCCGCCACACCCGGACGCAATCGCCGACGGGCTCGTCCTGCTCGGCGGCGGGCCGTGGGGCTCGGCCAGGGAACGCGATCTGCCGACTCTGGAAGCCGAGATCGCTGTCGCGCGCACCTGCCTGATGGTGGAAAAGCCGCTTATCGGCATCGGTCTCGGCGCGCAGATCCTGGCGCTGGCGGCCGGCGGGACTGCCGACTCCGCGCCGTTGCGCTTCGCCGTCGATACCGCGCGGCGCTGCCTGGACGGGGCGCTCAACGGCTATCTGCCGGAGTCCTGGCCGGTCGCCGTCTATGGCCGCGACCGGGCCGTACCGCCGGACTATGCGCAAATCCTGGCGCGCGACGGCGCCGGCGATCCCGCACTCTGGCAGATCGGCGCCAACGCGTTCGGTTTTGCCGGCCATCCCGGCCTCAAGGTGGCGATGATCGAGGACCTGATCATGGAGTTCGAGGAAGCGCCGGCCGATCCGGCCCCAGCCCTGCGCGACCTGCGCGCCGCCCAGCGCGCCATCGAGGACGCGCTGGTGCCGATCATGACCGGCCTCGTCCAGATGACCGGCCTGATGAGGACGAGCGGGGCGTAGCGGGCGCCGGAATTGCTCCGGCTCCGCTTTGTCCGCTGCGGGGATTTGCCCGCGGCGCGGACATATTCAAAAGTTGCTATCTGTCGGGAGTTTCAATACCCTGCATAGATCAGCCAGTCAGCGAGCGGTGAGGGGGCACGTCGTGACGGACAAACTGGTCATCGTGATGGCGAACACGGACCCGCGCAACGGCGAGGAACTGGGCGCGCCGATCTTCCAGGCTACCGTCGCCGCCGCGATGGAATACGAGGTCGACGTCATCTGCACGGCCACTTCGGGCCGCCTGATGAAGCACGGCGTCGCGGAAAAGCTCGTGGTCAAGGAGGGCTCGCCGAAATCGGTCTACGATTTCATCAAGGACGCCCACGAAGCGGGCGTGAAATTCTACTGCTGCTCGCCCAACCTCGACCTGTTCGACATGACCAAGGACGACCTGATCCCGGAATGCGAAGGCATCGTTGGCGGCGCCCATCTGATCGAAGAGATCATGGAGGACGACGTCAAGGTGCTGACCTACTGAGGCGAGGGTTCCGGCAACGGACATGGACCACGGCGCCGCCACCCGCGTTCAGGAGCATATCGGCGATCCGGTATCGGAGACACCGCCGCTCGACCGCGACGACCTGGAAGAAATCTTCGCCGATATCCAGGGCGACCTGCGCTACGACCACGAACTCAACGGCTGCCTGAACTGCGGCATCTGCACGGCGACCTGCCCGGCGGCCCACTATTACGATTTCAGCCCGCGCGAGATCGTCCAACTGCTCTGGACCGAGAATCTCGAGGGCATCTACGACGCGATGCAGGAAAAGATCTGGGCCTGCGCCCAGTGCTACACCTGCGCCGCGCGCTGCCCGTTCGGCAACAGCCCCGGCGGCCTCGTCATGCTGATGCGCGAGGTCGCGATCAAGCACGGCATGGAATCGGCGAAGAATGTGCTGCGCCCGTTCAGCCGGGTGATGCTGAAGCTGATCTCGACCGGCAACCAGCTTGCGCCGGACATGATCAACCCCGACCATTTTGCCGACTGGGGGCCGAACATCGCCAAGGTCGATGCGCCGCTCAAGCTGCTGCGCAAGGCGATCCCGATGCCGACGCTCAACACCACGGCGACGGCCTGGGAAGTCAATCTGAAGACCTCGGTGGAACTCTACACGATCTGGGAAATGACCGGCGTTCTCGACCAGCTCGAAGGCATCGACGAGAATCTGTTCGACGTCATCACCGACATCATGGACGAGAAGCGCGAGGACTGGGAAGACTTCCTGGACGAGCAGGAAGACGACGACGAGGACGACTGAGCCGCTACCGGCGGCTCATGCAGGAGAGCAGAGACATGACGGGCACAACGGACGCTACCGGCGAAAGCGGCGAACGCTTCACCGGCCACGGCAGCGAATGGCGGGAGTCTAACCTGTCGGCGCAGGATGCGCGCACCGCGACGGCCTGGGTCGAGGCGAAGGTCGACAAGCGTTCCATGCTGACGAACAAGGATCGCGTCGAGGACGTGCGCGATATCATGTGGCAGCTGGAGAAGGACGGCGAGATCGCGGTCCACCGGCTCGACGACGGCCACGCGCCGGTCGAGGTCAAGACTCTCTACGGCTGGACCAAGCGGATTCCGACGACCCGGCTGTGGCATCACAAGTCGTGCGGCCAGTGCGGCAACATTCCGGGCTATCCGGCCTCGCTGCTCTGGCTGATGAACGAACTCGATATCGAATATCTCGACGAGACCGACCAGACCTCCTGCACGGCCTGGAACTATCACGGCTCGGGTATCGGCAATCTGGAGAGTCTCGCCGCCGTCTTCCTGCGCAATTTCCACCAGGCCTTTGTCAGCGCCCGGGCCCAGGGTCTGCCCGATGCCTACTACTATCCGCTGGTCCATTGCGGCACGTCGTTCGGCAACTACAAGGAAGTGCGCCACTATCTGCTACACTCGGCCGAGCTGCGCGACCGGGTGAAGAAGATCCTGGCCAAACTCGACCGGCTGGTCGACGGAAAGCTGCTGATCCCCGAAGAAATCGTGCACTATTCCGAATGGGTGCATGTCATGCGCAACCGGATCGCGGCGCGTCAGACGATCGACGCCGGTGCCATCCGCGCGACCATCCATCCGGCCTGCCACGTCTACAAGATGGTGCCGGAAGACGCGATCTACGACGACGACATCCTGGAGGGGAACCGGGTCGCGGTCTCGACCGGCGTGATCGATGCCCTCGGCGCCCAGGTGATCGACTATTCGACCTGGTACGACTGCTGCGGCTTCGGCTTCCGCCATATCATCTCGGAGCGCGAGTTCACCCGCTCGTTCGCCATCGACCGCAAGATCAAGGTCGCGGTGGAAGAGGCGCAGGCCGATGTAATGATCGGCCACGACACCGGCTGCATCACGACGCTGGACAAGAACCAGTGGATCGGCAAGGCCGCCGGCAAGGATTACGACCTGCCGATTCTGGCCGACTGCCAGTTCGCCGCGCTGGTCTGCGGCGCCCATCCGTTCAAGATCGTCCAGTCGCACTGGCACGCCTCGTCGACCGAGACGCTGATGGAGAAGCTGGGCATCGACTGGCGCGCCGCGAAGGCCGAGTTCGAGGCCTATCTCAAGCAGGTCGAGGCCGGTCACCAGGAGAATCTCTACGATCCGCGCCTGATGATCACCTCCGGCCCAGGCTTCAAGCGGATCGAGTCCCACACATGACCAAGCCGGTCCTCGTGGTCGGCGGCGGCCCGGCCGGGCTCGCCGCCGCCGAGGCGCTGTCCGGCGTCGGCCGGAATGCCGTGCTTGTCGAGAAGGAGGACCGGCTCGGCGGGGCGCCGATCCTTTCGGGCTATGCGAAGCTCGTGCCGACCGGGGAATGGGCGAAGGACGCCATCGGCGGCATGGTCGCGCGGGTCGAAGGCGACGACGCCGTCGATATCCGCACCGGCTGTACCGTCGGCGAATTCGGCGGCGAGCCCGGCGCCTTTGCGGCCACCCTGTCGGACGGCGCTACGGTCGAGGCTTCGGCCGCCATCCTATGCACCGGATTCACCCATTTCGATTCGGTCAACAAGCCCGAATGGGGCTTCGGCAGCTTCCCCGACGTCGTGACCACGACCCAGGTCGAGCAGATGATCTCGTCGGGGCAGGGTGTGCGCTGCCCGTCCGACGGCCGCACGCCGAAACGGGTGGCGATCCTGCTCTGCGTCGGCTCGCGCGACCGCCAGATCGGCCGGGAATGGTGCTCCAAGATCTGCTGCACCGTCAGCGCCAACATCGCGATGGAAATCCGCGAAGAGCTGCCGGATTGCCACGTCTACATCTACTACATGGATATCCGCACCTACGGCCTCTACGAGACGACCTATTACTGGCGCAGCCAGGAGGAGTTCAAGGTCAAGTATATCAAGGCGCGGATCGCCGAGGTGACCTCGGACGGCGAACGCCTGATCGTCAAGGGCGAGGACACGCTGGTCAAACGGCCGATCACCATTCCCTTCGACCTGGTCGTCCACGCCATCGGCATGGACCCGAATGTCGACAACCTGCTGCTCTCCTCGATTTTCGGCGTGGAACTTGAGCCGCACGGCAACATCGCCCGCCAGAGCGCCTATGGCGGCATGGGGCGGACCAGCCGGCCCGGCGTGTTCGTCGCCGGCGCGGCAACCGGGCCGGAGACCATCGACGATTCGATCGCCCAGGCCAACGCCGCCGCCATCGCCGCGCTGGGCACCGGCCGGGCGGCAACCGGCGAAGCGGCCTGAGCCGATGATGGCGCAGGCCCTGCGCGGGACGGCGGGACGGGACGAGCCGGTCCTCGAACGGCCGGAGCTGCATCTGTCCGGCCCGCGGCTGCGCCAGGCGCTGGAAGGCCTGATCGCCGGCAGCGAGGAGCAGGGCGGCGTCGAGCGCTATGTCGACGCTGTGAAGCTGAAGGCCGCCGCGTTCGGCGATGCCTTCGCCGGCGGCGCGGCCGGCCTCAAGCCCGCGGTGTTCGCGGATCTGTGCGCCCTTATGCCATCGGTGCGCCGGCGCATCGCGCCCTATCTGGACAGGCCGGGCTTTGCCGGCCTTTGCGCTGCCATCGACGGGCTGCTGGACGGCAGGACCGACACGACGACGGCCGACGCCCGGATCGCGACCTTCGAGGGCGCCTTCCCGCGCGACCGGGAGCACCGCTGGGTGCGCGACCTGGCGGCGGAACTGCTGCACGGTCTCGACGCGGAGCGCTATCCGCCGATGCAGCGCTGGGTCTGGGACGCCAAGGCCAACACCGGCGTGCTGCGCGAAATTTGGTGGGCCGACAATGTCGACCACATCATGATCGACGTGCCGGACAGCTACGGCGCCTTCGTCATGCTGCGCGAGGAGCTGTCGCAATTCCTGACGGAAAACGGCGTCTTCCGGGACATCCTCCAATATGTCGATCTGCTCCTGGCCCATGTCTACGCCGGCTATATCGGCGAGCAGGGGGGGCAATATCTGCGCACCGATTTCGCAACGCCGGAAGATCCGATGCTGCACACCCGCCGGATGCTCGGGCTGGACGGAGTCGGCGCCAAGGGTCGGACCGGAGGCAAGGCGATCGACGGCGACGCGCGGGTTGTCGGCAGTCCCGGGCTGCTGAACTAGGCCGGGCCATGCCGATCCACGAACAGTCCCTGATCCGGCCGGAGAATATCAAGAGCCACGACAAGCTCGAGATCGACGGCATCGACGTGTCGGGCCACTGGTCGACCTTCATCGAGCCCCGGGTGGTCACCGACTACAACGAGGCGCTGGAGGAGGAGATCGCGGCGCTGCCCGGCGGCGAGCATATCCATCGCTGCTGGCAATGCGGCTCCTGCACCAATTCCTGCACGGTCAACGCCGTCAATCCGGACTTCAACCCGCGCTACTGGATCTACCTGATCCGCATGGGCATGGAATCCGAGCTGCTGCGCGACAAGGACATTATCTGGCAGTGCGTCTCCTGCAACAAATGCACCTATGCCTGCCCGCGCGATGTCGAGCCGGAAGGGGTGATGAAGGCGACGGCGCACTGGCTGGAGAAAAAAGGCCATACGCCGAAATCGCCCTCGATCATCTTCGACGAGATATTTGCCGAGCAGGTGATCGCGCGCGGCAAGATCGAGGAATCGTCCATCATCCGGAAGTTCCTCAAGCGCACAGGGCAGCCGCTGATGCAGGACTGGCTGATCGCGATGGCGCGCGGCCTGCTGATGAAGCTGCCGGTCGGCCTGATGCGGCGCATGGGCCTCGCGGTTGTATTCCGGCCGCGCACGGCCGGCTGGTCGAAGGCGCGGGCGGCGCTTGAGGACTATGTCGAGGAATGCGAACGCGAACAGCGCCGGGCGCTCGGCCTCGGCGACGGGAAACCGGAATGAGCGAAAGCAGCAAATACGACCGCGTCGCCTACTATCCCGGCTGTGCGCTGGAGGGGACCGGCCATGCCTACAACCGCTCGACCAAGGCGGTCGGCAAGGCGCTCGGCCTGAAGCTGGACGAGGTGAAAAACTGGAATTGCTGCGGGGCGATGGAGGTCAAGAACATCGACCCGAAGATCCAGACCTACCTGTCGTCCCGGGTCATGTCGATCGCCGCCAACGAGATGGGCCACGACGTCGTCATGGCGCCGTGCAACGGCTGCTACCACAATCTGAAGAAGGCCGAATACGACCTGGAGCACGACGACGGATCGAAGGAGGTCGTCGACCGCCTGTCCGCCAAGGCCGGCCACGAAACCTACGAGGCGGGCCAGCTCGAGACCATCCATGCCCTCGACTGGATCAAGGACGGCATTGGCGAAGAGGGCCTGAAAGCGAGAGTCAAGAACAGCCTGCAAGGCATTAAGATTGCGAACTATTACGGTTGCATGTACACGCGGCCGCGCCACATCTTTCCGGAGAAGGACAAGGGCCCCGGCTCCGACTCGACACTGGAACCGCACTTCATGGACGACCTGCTGGCGGCGGCCGGCGCGGAGAATGTCGATTTCCCGCTCAAGACCGCCTGCTGCGGCGGCGCCCACACACTTTCCGACAGCGACATCTCGACGAAGCTGGTCCTCAACATCCTCGAAGCGGCCGAGGCCGCCGGCGCCGACGTGATCGCCACCGAATGCCCGACCTGCCATTCCGGGCTGGAGATGCACCAGATCCGCGCCGAGAAGCGGCTCGGCCGCAAGACGAGCGTGAAAATCCTCTATTTCACCCAACTGCTTGGCATCGCGCTCGGCCTCAGCCCGCGAAAGGTCGGCGTGCACGAAAACGTCTCCGACTCGCGCGGTTTCCTGAGGGAAAAGGGGTTGGCATGACGCCGTTCGCCGATATCGAGGCGGCGCTCGACACCGCCGATTCGGCCCGGATCGACTTGTCGGCGGCCGATCCGGCCGGCCGCCTGCTCGCCCTGGCCGAAGCGGTGCTGGAAAACTGGGTCGAGGCCCGCGGCGAGGTTCCGACGCAGGAAGAACGCGAAGGTTTTCGCCTGCTCGCGCTGCACCGCCAGGGCGCGCGCGGCGAGCCCAGCTTCAATGCATGCCGCGAAACCGCCCGCGAGATCGCCTACCACGCCAACCTGCTGCGCCTGGAGCCGGACCATGCCGAGACCGCTGCGCGCGCCACCATGACGCTTATGCTGGTCCGTCATCTGCTGCTGTTCGTGTCGGGCAAAATGCAGGTTGCGGCGCTGGGCGAGTTTTGCTGTTCATCGCGCACGCTCCGGTCGCTCGACAGCGACGCCGCCGGGGGGCGGGCCGACGAGCCCGAACATCGAGAGGTTGCCTGATCCATGCCGACAGTCCGCGGATGCCATCTGCCCGACGACCTGCTCTATGACGTGCCGAACCATATCTGGTTCACCGAGAACGGCGACGGCACCGTGCGCCTCGGCATGACCAGCGTGGCGACGGCGATGGCCGGCAACCTGGTCGCCTTCACGCCGAAGAAGGTCGGCCGGTCGGTCCGGCCGGGCAAATCCTGCGCCACGCTCGAATCCGGCAAATGGGTCGGCCCGGCCAAATCGGCGGCCGGCGGCGAGGTCATCGAGGTGAACACGGCGCTGGAAGAGGATCCGGGCCTGGCCAATGCGGACCCCTATGCCGCCTGGATGGTCGTGCTGCGGCCCGACGACTGGGAGAGCGTGAAGCCGACGCTGACGCCGGGAACCGGGGTCGCGGCGCCCTACGAAGCGAAAATGGACGAGGACGGCTTCGCCGGCTGCGAGTGAGGCCGGTCAATCCCGTTTGCATCCCGAAAATAGAGATCGCGCCTCTTCCGACGATCCGTTTGGACCGGCCGATCACCCGATAAGCCTTCCCTTGTCACCCCGGACGGAGCGCTGCGACGTTCCGGGGACCGGAGCCACGCGCGCGCGCCGCGCTTCGGGGACGACCCCAAGGACGCAGGGGAGGGTTTCAAAATGAATTAGCCGGATCAAAGCCCGGCCTGCGCGTCGGTTCGATCGTGCCGCCGGACACAGAACAGACTGCCCGGTCGTCCGACTTGTCCCGTCGATCGCCCGGCAAGGGGCTGGCGCTATCCTGCCTTGCCCTCATACGCCAATGCCGGAAACGGGTCCGGTGGCTCAGGCCTCGGTCTCAGGTATCGGTCTCGGGTATCGGTCTCAGACCTCGGTCTCGGGCGGCTTGTTCGGCCCGTCGAGGATCAGGACGTTTTCGCCCTCCAGGATGTCCACTTTGTAGCCGTCTACCCGAAACACAGGGCGCTGCTTGCCGACAATGAACCGGACCTCGCCGCCCGGATGGATCGTCATGCCGCACGCGCCATAGTTTCCATTTTCGATGATCAGTGTCACCGGCCGGTCGGTCTCGTTGGTCCACAGCACATTCATGCCGCGACGCAAGACAACCTTGCCGGTGACGAACTGCCGAAGCGCCCTCAGCATGACCCAGCGCTGCCCCCTTGTGATGCTCGCACTGCCAAACCCTTTAGCCCGACCGGGAAGCCGGGTCCAGAGGTCGGGTGGCGAGACAGCCCGCCAGGATATCGAGCCGGTCGCGGTCGAATTCGCGCCACAGATCGAGCAGCGCCGGGCCGTCGCCCCTGGCGGCGCCGTACCAGGCGCGCAGGAACGGAACGAGCCAGGGTTTCAGTTCGCCGGTCCGCAGGTCGCCCGGCGTCCAGCCGATCAGCCCCGCCGCCGTCAGGAAGGCCTCTTCGTCCGCCGCTTCGTCGGCCAGTTTCAGCAGCCGGTTGAGCCGCGCCAGATCCTCGCGCAGCAGCGCCGCCCGGAAATAGCTCGGCTCGCCTCCCAGCTCCGCCTTCACGGCATCGATTACGGCTTGTCGGCTCATGGCGGTACATCCGGGTCAATAAATTTCGGTGTTGGAAAGCGCCGCGCCGCTCCAATAGCCAAGCTGCTCGTCGCTCCACGAGTGTCAAGACCGGAAGTTACTTCGGTTCATCGGCGCTAGCCGACTGATTTCTCGCCCAATTTTCCTTGTAAATCTGCCATCCGATAGCGGATTTGCAAGAAAGAGGAACCGTCCATGTCCCATTCCCTTCCCGCCCATGCTCCGGTCGTCGCCATCCCCGGCGGCATCATGGGCTGCTCGACGCTCTGCCACCTGGCAAAAGATGGGCGTCGCCGACGCCATCCTGCTGGAGCGCAACCGGATGCGGGTTCAACCCGGCACCCTTGTCATCAATCCTGATTGTCGCCCCGGCCGACCGCAGGGAGAGCCGGGGTCCAGAGTCGACCCGAAATGACAGCGCCTGTGGCTCTGGCCCCCGGATCGTCGCTGCGCTTCGTCCGGGGTGGCAAGAGCGGTGTCGAGTGCAGGCGTCGGCCAACATGAAGGAGTAAGACCTGACAAAACGCCGGACGCAGCGGCGCATTCGATAATTTCAAGCCGGGTCGTTACTTCGACGCCGCCCGCGCTCGACAGTCCCACGGCCCAGTGGCAAGGTGGCCGCCCTTTTTTCGAGCAGAAAGGGATCCCTCCCTTGCGCATCGGCGTTTTCGACCATCTGGACCGGGGTGCCGGTGCGCCGGCGGACTTCTACGAGGACCGGCTGCGGCTGACCGAGCTGTACGACCGCGCCGGCCTCTACGCCTATCACCTGGCCGAGCATCACGGCACGCCGCTCGGCATGGCGCCGTCGCCGAGCGTGTTCCTCGCCGCGGTCGCCCAGCGCACGACGCGCCTGCGCTTCGGGCCGACGGTCTATTGCCTGCCGCTCTATCCGCCGCTGCGCCTGATCGAGGAGATCTGCATGCTCGACCGGATGAGCGATGGAAGGCTCGAACTCGGCGTCGGGCGCGGCATCTCGCCGATCGAGGTGGCGTTCTTCGATCTCGATCCGGCCGAGACGCCGGCGATGTACCGGGAAGGGCTCGATTTCGTCCTGCAGGGGCTGGCCGACGCCTCGGCGGGCCGCGATTTCAGCTTCGTCGGCGACCACTACAGGGCCGCGGACGTGCCGATGGTCCTGAGCCCGGCGCAGCAGCCCCATCCGCCGCTCTGGTACGGCCTGAGCCGGCCGGACTCTGCTGCCTGGCCCGCCGCCAACCGGGCCAACGTCATCAGCAACCAGCCGCCGCCGGGCACCCGGGCGATCACCGACGCCTACCGCGCCGAATGGCGCAAGGCCGGGCGCAGCGAAGCGGAGCTGCCGGCGATGGGCATCAGCTTCCATCTCGTCATCGCGGAAACCGAGCGGGAAGCGCTGGAGACGGCGCGGCGCGGCTACCGGGTCTGGCGCGAGAGTTTCTACCTGCTGTGGGAGCGCGCGGGCACCAGGCCGATCGGCATTTCCTTCCCGGACGAATTCGACGCGCTGATGGAGACCGGCGTCGCCATCGCCGGCACCCCGGCCCAGGTGCGCGCCAGGATGGCGGCGCTCGCCGCCGACGCCGGCGTCAACTACCTGGTCTGCCGCATGGCCTTCGGCGACCTGAGCTACGAAGAAGCGGCCCGCACGGTCGATCTGCTGACGCGGGAGGTGCTGCCGGGGTTGGAGGCGGTTTGAGGAGGCTTAACGACATTGTACGCGGAAGTGGCAGATTGCTGACCTGCTGCTGAATTGGCCTCGGCACCGTTACGGCAGACGCCGCTAAATTCTTGATTTTACTGGCACGCCCCAGCGGGATTTGAACCAGCGGCCCATTGAACCAAAGACAGTGATCTAGTGTTTCGGACATCCGTCAGGATTTACCGGCTCAACATCTCTTTGAGTGTAATGCTTCCGTTCTCAGGTGATGGATGGTGATTTCAGCGATTGAGCGTTCGCTTCCAGTCTCGTCTCAGCGGCCGCAGCCAGATGTCTCTTTTCGGCTGGGCGCGCTTCATGTGCGTGTC
>LXNI01001637.1_pt1 | contig 18363 bp, 15 predicted proteins | sample 809091 | NCBI WGS metagenome assembly LXNI01 (sample SAMN04870527, study PRJNA318959) | sponge metagenome | biome: 01000161; feature: marine sponge reef; material: water | host: Sarcotragus foetidus | place: Greece: Milos, Mediterranean Sea | collected 2013-05-29 | depth 5-7 m | reverse complement strand
TCTCGACGTTGGGATAAGGCTTCGGTCTGGATCATGGCCCACTTTCTCTGTAGTAAAACATCTACAGATTATGCCGGATCTGGCCCCAACTGGCAAGCTTTGCACTGATATGTCGTGCACCCGATAGCCGCCCCCCGATTGACAAATCCTATGTTAGGATGGACGATAGTCATCAAGTTCTTTTTTCCTGGAGGAAAACATGGCTTACAATCCGACATCAAAAGGTGAATATTCAGTCTCCGATGACGGGGGCACCACTTTTCAACGAATCTACAATGTTACGAGCTTCTCTATTTCAGGGGGAGACCGTGAAGAAGAAACTACGGATACACTTGACGAAGGTTCCACTGTTTCTACAGGACCGGCGCGGCCAAAGGACGTGTCGATTCAGTGCAACATGAACCCGGGGTCAGCCGGCTACAAGATTCTTTTCAACGCCTACACCGAGGCGAGTAAAGTCACCATCCGGGTCAAAACCGATCATGACGTCATCAATGACAATTCCGCCGCCGGAACCAAAGTCGCCATTGCCACGACTGGCACCGTAACTGGCACGGCAACTAAATTCAAAACTGGAACAGAATGGAAGATTGGGCGGGGCCTACAAGCCGGCAATTCGATTTACGTGATCGAGAAAATAAATTCGGAAACCGAATTGCTGGTCAGTCCGAAACCCGGCACGGCGGTTTCAGCTACAGCGGATTGGGAACTGGTTGACTTTGGCGTTCAGTGGCAATTCGAGGCCGAGGTTCTATCGGCAGGAAATGTTGATGCTTCGCCCGGCTCACCCATGTCAGACACCTTTACAATTAAGCAGACGGGCTCCCCGTCTCTCCCGACCCTGGTCGCCACATGAACGATAGCCGAACGAAACTAACATCCCTACTCGCCAAGAGCACCATTAATTTAGAAACGGTGACTCTTGGCGGGGACCCCGTCAAGTTTGAACTGCAGGTTCTGACGGGCGAGAAACTGCTGGATGCGAGGAAACTCGTTCTCCAGCGCGACATGGCCGGCGACGGCGAGGCCGAAGGTGAATCCCTCGCAGACGTGCTGGCCGCGAGCATGAAAATGTACGCGCGCCTGGCACAGCTGGTGATTCACTGGCCTGACAATGACGCCCCATCCATTGCGGACATGGAACATGTCATTACGATTTGCGGCGGGCTTGAAAGCGACCTGACGACCGGCATGCTTAAGTGCATTGGGCTGGACCCGGCGGGCGGCAAGCAAGCGGAACGGGATACCACTGACGACCTCCCTTCCTGATCGCTCGGGAAACAGGCCGCGATCCCGAAGCGATCAAGCGGGAACTGACACCGGAAAGCCTGAACGGATGGATTAGCCACTTCAATCTATATCCTCCAATTTCTCGGTTTCTCCTGCTTGAACTTGCAGCATTAAGGATGGTTCTCATGGAAGTCAACCGAGACCCCAAAAAATCCCCGACGCCCACCACGATAGAAGAGATCGCTCCGTGGCTTGCCCCCATGATGAACGGCGGGAAAAAAGACACGGAGAGTCCTGACTCCGGGCTTATTGACTACCTGCGCATGCAGGCCATCCAACACAGGAAACATCAATGCCAGGCCGACTGACTACCGCCGGTGCCGTCGGGATTGGCCTGGTAGTCAAGCCACGGAACTTTATCACTGGCACACAGAAGGCCACTGCTGCAGTCCGGCGCCATCAGTATGCGATGGCGCAACTGAATACTCAATATCAATCTATCCGCCGTAGCAGCCGACGCCTGATCCAAGACTATCTGCGCAACGCCTCCATCACGCTGGCACTGGCATTTGCGACCCGGGCAGCCGTTAGGGAGTTCATCAAGTTTGACAGCGCCCTGGTTCGCCAGAGATCGCTCGTGGGGCTGACAGAAAGGTCCGTCAGGGGATTCCGGCAGGAAATCCTGCGACTGGCCCCCACTTTGGCCCGGGGCCCGGCAGAACTGGCCGAAGGCTTGTTTTTCTTGACCTCGGCAGGTTTGCGCGGCACCACCGCACTGCAGGCCCTCCGGGCATCATCCGAAGCCGCCGCCATTGGACTGGGCGAAGTAAAGACGATCGCGGATGCGGTCGCCACCGCCGTAAACGCCTATGGCTCGGAAGCATTATCCGCTCGGCTCGCCACCGCCATTCTGGTCGCCACGGTTCGCGAGGGCAAACTGGAAGCCGAGGAACTGGCGCCGCAACTGGGACGGGTGGTCGCCATCGCCCAAGAACTTGGGGTGGAGTTTCATGAGGTGGGCGCCGCTTATGCTGCCCTTTCCCGCACCCAGCGGACCGAACAAGCCACTGTTGCCCTCGTGGGGCTGCTCAAGCCCCTCCTGAAGCCCACAGAGCAGGCCGGGGAAGCCCTCGCGCGCATGGGCCTTACCATTGAGCAACTGAGAGACAACATTAGCCGTAGGGGTCTGTTTTCGAGCCTCAATGAACTACGGGAGAACATTACACGCTTTGGTGTGAACCTGGGCGATCTCTTCCGCGACCAGTACGGCATTATTGGATTACTCTCGTTGACCGGCTCCAACTTTGAGCGGACGAATGAAATAGCCAACCGGCTGGCTATTACGACCGAGCAGGACCTGAAAAAAGCCTTCGACATCACGGCTGACAGTGTTGAGCACCGGATGCGATCCGCCCTCACCAAACTGAATATCCAGCTCGACCGGGCGTCCAAAGTTGCTATCCCTGCGTTTGCAGAAAATCTACACATCGTATCCGCATTGCTCATTGCTATCCCCGGCGCTCTTCTCGGCGGAATCCTTTTCAAAGGGCTGACCACACTGCTGGGGGTCGGGACCAGGCTTCGCGTCACTGGCACGGCGGCAGAAAAGGCATTCTCAAAGATCGCATCCTCCGCGCGCCGCGCCACGGCAAGGGTGGTCGGGCTTCGAGCGACGCTGGCATTGCGGGGGGAATTTGGCCGGCAGCACTCCAGGCGGCTAGGAAGGATACTGGGCGGCGGCGCCGCCTTTACTGCGGGCGCCGCATCGCTTCAAGGACTGCTCGGGGTTAGCAGAAATGCGAAGGAACTGGAAGATATCGCCGTTCTTGCACAAGCACAACTTCGAAAAGCGGATGCCGAACTGGAAAAGGTTAATCAGGAAATCATCCGGCTGGTCGGGTTGCAGGAACAGGCCGCCAAAAGCATTTCTACCTCCGGGCGCCGGAACCTCTTTGACGCCATTTTTGGAGGGGGGAGACAGGCTGCGCAATCCTCATTCGGATTGACTGAAGCCCGGCGGCTGAAGGAACTGCAGGTTAGATTCAAGGAAGTCCTGAAAGAAAGGGACGCTCTGGTGGCGGATTCAGAAGGCCCACAACGGCAGGCACGGCTCGAGCAACGCATCACCGAAGGCATCCGCGATCAGGAAGACGTGTACAAAAGGCTCCTGGACCTACAGCGTGGCAGAGTTCGGGAAGCCCTCTCCGTCGCCGATGTGGAGCGGAAGGTCACCGATACCGTCGACCAGCAAGCCGCCGCCGCCCTTACAGAACGCGAGGCGATCCTGGGCGGGGTCAGGGACGCAGAATTGCTCTCCGGCATTCAGCGTCAAGCGGGCGCCCTGCAAATAAAGCAGCGTGAACGCCTGCTGGCGGCAGAAAAGGAACTCAACTTTATCATTGAGAAGCGCGCCGTTCTGCAGGCCAATGCAATCAGGCTGGCGGATAGAGAGGCCGACGCGAGGTCTCACGGTGATGATGTGGCGATTCAAGGAGCAAGTAACGCTGCCGCCGATGCCGCCGCGGCACTGATAGGCTTCAACAAGGCATCCGAGGAACGGACAAAGACATTACAAAATGAGATCAAACTCATTCAGGAGGTTATCCCACTGACAGAGCGCAGGATTGCCGCAGCATTGGCCGAGGCAGAAGCCCGGGCCGCCCAACTGCAGGCGGACCAGCGCTATAACGAGATTTTGAGGGAACGCATTGATGCGGCCCGGGAAGCAGGAAAAGCAGAAGTCGAAACACGTCTGGCTGTCCAACAGGCGGCTAGAAACACGGCAGGGCAAGAAGGTGAGGAAAGCGGCGTTATCCGGGAGCGGATAAAGGGACTGCGACAGGAAAACGCCTTTTTGACGCAATCAAACAGGGAAAAGCAGATTGCGTCCGTAACGGCTGAAATACTGGCGCAGAGGGAACAGGCTGCCACCGAGGCCAGAAAAGAACTCCTGACCACGACACAAGCGGCTGATGCCGCTCAAAGGCAACTCTCCGCCGCCCAGCAGCAATTCATAGAAATACAGGCCGGATTGCAATCATTGAGGCAGCGGGGCGCCATCAGCGAGCAGGAATACGCCGAATCCATTGCCACAACCCGGGCGCGTTTCGAGGGCATGAGCAATGCCCTGCGGGAGAACATCACTTCCAGTGATCAGCAAATTAAAGTCCTCAAAGCCCAAATAGCAGAATTTGAGAAACTGGGAGACACCCTGACCGTAGCCCAACAGAAAATGCTTGAGTTTTACAACCAGGAACTGATCAAGCAGGAGAACATCCAAAAGATACAGCAGATGGGACAATCGATCGGGGACAACGTGGGGCAGAGCCTGGAAGATGTAGTATTCAGCGCGAAAAGGGCAGGCGAGGCGCTGAAAGCCCTGGCTTCGGAGGTGATCAAGGAATTCCTGCGCATCTCGTTCATCCAGCCTATCGCGTCAGGCATCGCCGGGGGCTTCGCCGGGCTGTTCGGCACGGCGGCAAGCGGCGGCTACCGTAGCGGGCTGACGCTGGTCGGCGAACTCGGTCCCGAGCTGGTCGACTTCAACCGCCCCGCCCGCGTCTACACAAGCCAGCAATTGGGCGGCGCACTGGGCGGCGGCGGAGGAGGAGGGACAATATTCAACTTCAACATCGAGTCGACAGACGGCCCCGGGGTGGAAAGAGCCATCAATGCTGCCTACCCCCACTTGGTAGAGGGAGCCAAAAATGCCGTGCAGTCAGAAATGACGCACCCGGGGGCATTCCAGGACGTCATGCGTAGGTACTCATAATGACCATTATCGCTGCTCCTGATGTCCCGATTACGACCTTTTCAGAGCGTCTCGTTCATCCTGGACAGGTTGCTATCACGCATAATATTACCGGCAAGATCGATACGATCTCGAGAGGTTCTGGAATATGGACAGGCCGGACAGAGTGGAAGCCTAGAGGCAATGCAGAACGCAGAGCGATGGCAATGGCGGCGGCCATGCTTGAGGGGCAAGCCAACCAATTAAAAATCATCCTCCCCAAGAGCCGCGCACCACAAAATCCAGTGCCGACAGGCGTAACTATCCGCGCCAATTCACTGATAAAGCGGTCGGACGGCTCGGTGCGCGTAACGGTGTCTGTGACAGGGGGAAGCTGGAATGGGACAGCCGGAGACTACATCAACATTCGAAACAGATTGTTTCTGATTATTGACGTGGTCACGGCGGGAAGTGTGTACAGCATCTCCCCCGAGTTTTCCAAAATTCAAATGCCGGCCACCGTCACTGCGGACGCGCCGTTTATTGTGGCTCGCCCGACAGAGGACGGGCAAATGGATCAAACCCAGCAAGGATGGCGGCATGAGACTATCCGGCTGACCTGGATTGAGGCGGTTTAGCATGGCAGACACCCCCGCCGTTGTGGATGGCGCTAGAGGCAATGACACCTGGCTGCTGCACATTGTCGAAATGAAATTTTTAGACGGAACGGTCAGGGTCTGGTCGGGCTACCCGGATTTGGAATTTGAGGGGCACACATGGACCGGCTTGGGGGCGATGCTAGGCATAACTGCCGCCCAGGGAACTATCGGCAAGCCCGGGGCTCTGTTTACCTTAAGCCTCTCATCGGTGCATCCTACAGTCCGGGCCCGGTTTCGGGAAAAGATCGGTTTGCGGCCCACCACGGTCCGGTTTGTGAAGTCTCTTGATAAAGGCAAAACATGGACGGCGCTCCCTTTGAAGAAATTTGGCTATACCAGCAACCTGCGCACACAAGGAGGGCTGGTGATGGTGGACATCGTTCACCCGTATCAAATTGTTTTCCGAAGAAGGGCGCGGAAGTGGAGCAACGAAGATCAGCAGCGCATCTTCCCGAGCGATACCGGGCTCGCACAAATGCGGACTGTCGCGACAGGGACTAACATCAGATTTCCATACCTCAAGCAGCAGAGCGACAAATGATTGATCAAAGAGTCGCCCTACTGCATGAGATAACTGACCTGCTGGTGACCCTCCCCTACAGGTGGGGGTCTCACGATTGCGTAGGGTTTGTCCGTGCAGTCGTCGAGCATGTTTCAGGGGGTCTGGTCGTCTTTCCGGCCCACGCACTTGGCGGGGAGTCCCTCGGCGAATGTCTTGACAGGCACAAGAATATAGAGGAAGCACTATTTGACAAAATAGAGCAAAACCCACACACACGCGCGCAAGACCCCGAAGCCCCCATCCCCGGTGACATATGGCTGTGTTCAAACCCGGGCTCGGTCGTAGGGGCGGCAGTAGGATTTGTCGGGGCGGACAATCAGTTTTTGCACTGGACGGATGAAAGCCGGTTAGCCTGTTTCAGCTGCGTACCTGGTCATCTGTGGACATACGACAGTGGGCGATAAAGTATTAGGCGCGGTTGTTACCGTAGGGCTTCTGGTCGCGTCCGCCGGCAGTTTTGCGGCGTTTAGTTTTCTTGGAGTTACCAAGTTTGCCGGGGCTGCTCTAGCCGTAGGCACTTTGACAGCTGCGACGCTTCTGCTTGAAAAGTTAGGGCCAAAACCAGGCAGAGGCGCAGAGGTAGGATCGCAAGATTATCGGCAGCAATTGCGTAGCGAGAGGGTCTCCGCAAGGTGGATTTACGGGCGGGCGCGGATCGGCGGCGTCTTGTGCTATGTCAACGACTACTTGGGGTCTGGTGACACGACCAGCGCGTTTGTGCGAGTGCAATCTCCGGAAAACCGAAAGCGGGCCGCATACATCCCCGCCGGATCAGCACATAAGAACTGCCACTGGTCAACCAACCCTATATCGCAGGAGCAGACTTACACCTGCGATATCGTGACGGGGTTGGATCAAAATGGCGAAGAGACCACCTCTCCAGCAACCTACCCCGCGCTGCTGTCCTCCCCAAGCAATCGGAGAGACGACGGGGCGGGAAGCGAAGGGCTATTTATGGTGCTCTTGCTTTCAGAGGGCGCTATCGACGGAATAGAGAAAGTATGGGTGGCGGGTGCTGAAATGCCGTTCTCGCTTTCGCAAGACGTGATTACTCCAAGCGCCGACGAAGTGGACACGGTCAAATTCAAACAAGACGGCAAAGATGCTATAAGGATTTACGTTCATCGAGGGGAAGCCTCCGGGTCTGCTTTGCTGAATAGATGGGGAAGGCAGGGGGCTTTAAATGGAATAAGCGCCGTCGGGGTTGAGCTGACGCAATACGAAGATAAGCCCTGGACGTCCACACCGAGCATTGAATTTCTAGTCAAAGGGATTCGCATTACCTGGCCCGGGCAAACATCTCCTGTATGGACGGAAAACGCCGCCGCCATCCGCTGGCACTACCTCACGGAAGCCAAAGGGTTTGATCCCGCTTACGTTAGCGAGGCCTCTGTCCGATCCGCCTATGCGGTCTGCAATCAAGATGTGAACGGCAAACTTCGATACTCCATCAACGGCGTAGTTTCGGACAATGAAGACTTCGATTCCGTTTCAGCGGCGATGGATCAAGCATGGATGGGGTCCGCGCCGGAATTGAACGGGGCGATCACTTTTAGGCCAGGGGCAACGCGCACAGTGTCGGCAGTTATACAAGAGGAAGACCTGGTGGAAAACAGGGATATTACTTGGAATGTAGAGGCGCCCATTTTTGAATCTGCCGACGCATTGGATGGGGCAATCTCGGCCAATGCAGACAGTGGAGACTTTCTGGCCTATTCTTTAGAGCGTGTGGGAAGGACTGGACTGGATGCAGTAGTCGAGGATATCGGGACCATGCAATATGTGGCCTACCCGGACGTTGGCCACAGGCTTTTACAGAACCATCTCGCGCGCAGGAATCAGCAGCGCAGGTTGCAGTTACCGATTGCCCCCGGCCACAGCATGTCGGGATACAGCCTGTTGGCTACAGATTGGATTTTCTTTAATGCGCCCAGCGAAAACATCAACAATGATAAATTCGAGATCGAGCAAATACGATATTCGCCCGACGGGGTGGTGGTTCTGCATGTAGTGGAAGTCCCGGATAATCTGTATTCCTTTTCCAGTATGGTTTTACCTGGTTTTTTGGTAGATTCATTCATCACCCCCGCACTGGATAAGCCTACCGGATTAGGGGCAACGGTAGTCGTGTCCACGTCCAATACTGATTTCCGTGACATTATTTTTTCCGCCGACCAAAGCCCCGATGGGACAGACCTCCAATTGCGGTACAAATTCGCAAACAATCAGCCGTGGAGATATACCGGCGTGGGCGGCTCGATCAATGAAGTGCGTTCCGGCCAGACGATTATCGTGTCCGCCCGGCTTGCATCCGGAGCATTCAGATCGTTCTGGACGGAAGAGCAAGACGGGTTGTTCCTGCTCACATTATCCACTGATCCAGAACTCCCAGTGCTAACCGTAACCGGGGAGACTGCTTACGTGCGCGGGGCGGCGGTGGACATAGATGTAGAGTACGAACTGTCCGGCGAGGATAAAAGCGTCGATCCCGCAACAGGGGTGATCGTGACAGGGCTTCCCTCCTGGCTCCAGTCGCAGCACGTTGATTTGAGCGGCGGGGGCGGAGGCACTATCGATCCCCCCCCGCCCCCGCCGCCGCCCGAATCTGACCCTGTGGTCAGATTCGCAACCGCCGCTTCTGATGTAGGGGAGGCCAACACCTCGCACACAGTCTCCCTGACACTAAACAAAGCCCCCGGCGCCGCCATTACGGTGGACTACGGCGTAACAGGAACCGCATCCAGCGGGAGCGATTACACCGCACCGTCAGGCAGCGTGTCCGTGCAAGCCACGGATACTTCTTCCGGGATTACTGTGGGCATACTGGATGATACGGAGACGGAACCCGCTGAAACCATAATCCTGAAACTGGAGGCGGGGAATGGCTATACCGTTGGAACTCCGCATACCCACACCATTACCATCCTTGCCAACACGGAGATAACAGTGCCAGGCCCGCCGACAGGGCTGACCTTATCGCAGCCTTCCGGCACAAGGGGGCAGATGCGCGCCAGCTGGACGCCCCCCTCGGATTTCGGCGGGGTGGTAAGCGTCGTGTACGAAGTCCGCCAACAGAGGGCTGGCAGCCAAACTTGGGCCACTCCTGTCAGAGTGAGTGCAGGGACAACTCACACCTTCACAAACCTATTCGCCGGCACCTCGTACAACGTGCAGGTGCGGACGGTGAATGATAAACACAACAGCCCGTGGTCGGCCAGCGTAACAGGCTCGGCGTCAAACGCCCTAGAGGCCCCTGACACTGTCACTTATGCCAACGGATACTTTGTATTGGGGCAGACCACCGATGAGTTACGGGCAACTTTTCAGCGCAGCACTTCTTCGGATATGTCGAATCCCACCACAAGATACGGTAACACTCTCACTCGCAATCATTTTATCTTTTGGAGATTCAGCGCCGGAACGTGGTACATTCGTGGGAAATATAATGAAGGAATCAACGGCGGCGGACGCTCAAGCGGGTGGTCGGACGTGAGAAAGGTTGTGGTTTCGTAACCGGGAGGATGCAATGACAGACGGTCGCGTTGACATTACAGGGACATACCCGCTCGCGGGGGGGCGAGCCACTGTCGGCGTGGGGGTCGTGGACAACACAAACGCCCGTGGCGCTGTAGAGTTTGAAGTGAAAGAGTACGTGGACATCAAAGTGTCCGGGGCAACATCATTGACACTAGTCACCGGCGCCACGAGAACTTCCCGCTACACCGCGACCGGAGGCACTGCGCCGTACACCTTCGCGCTGACCGGAACCAACCCGTCCTGGGTGACTATCACCAATGGAGTGTTCACGGCCACCCCCACATCGAGAGGGACGTTTACTGCCAACATAAGGGTGTCGGACGCCGACGGAGCGGAAAAGGACTTTTCTATATCCCTGCGCGTCATTTCCACTTCGCAATTCGGGGTCGGCGAATCGCAGCCGCTTTGTCTTTGGAAATATTTGTTTAGATCGCCTATCTATTTAGGGGGCGCCGCCACTAGTAGCGCCTGGATAATTTCTCCAGAATACGGCGTATCGCTTTATTCGTCCGCCGCTTACCGCAATTTTCCCACGAACGCAAAGTGGGCCTCGTATGGCGATGATAAAAAATCGGCGTCAACCGGTCTGAGCTTATTCGTACTAACGACCGCCGGCGTGCTCCGGAAGTCCTCGGTTGTCAACCTGACCATATCTTCCAATGAGAATCCGGGCGCGGCTCTGTCTTTCTCTACTGTGTCGATGCACAGCAACGCAAAAGCAGCCTTTCTGCAAAGTATGTTTGTCGAGGATTATTTACCTAGCGATGACGACAGTCTGGACAAAATAATCTATTTTGGATCCGTTTATGCGTCGGGCAACACGTTGCGATTTAGGGCTTGCAGCGAAGGGCGGCTAGGGTTAAGCACCGCCGCGCTGCAAGCTCTAACTTTCACGAGCGCCTACGAATCACTGTTCAATCGAGATTTTCAAATAGAGAGCGGGCATACCTACACGGTTCACGCCGTAGCGTTCGGGAGCACTATCGCCCCTACTCACTATCTAATTGCAATGACGCGAGACGGAGTCAAGGGAGTGTGGGCTTACACCCGAAGCATCCCCGTAACTCTAACTCTCAAATTCACTTATACGGGAGACATCAAAGATATAGAGAATTACCCGATCATAACGGAAGCAGACGGTAGAGGTCGGTACACTTCAAGAGACTGGAAAGCCGTGATACTCGACTCCGTCAACGACCGGATAGTTGTGAAGGACTACACGATGTAGTTCCCTTTGACTAACATACTCGGTAAGGCTAAAATGATGATTCATGAATTGAGGGGTAGTGAAGCGACATCACGTCGGACTCATATTCCGAAGATCGCAGGTTTGATTCCTGCCCCCTCAACCACCCCACCATCCAAACGCTCAATATCTAACGGGGGCCGCGACAATGGCACAATTCATCAAAGTTACTAAAATTCCGTTAGGTTCAATAACCTCTGAATCTGCGCTGAAGCAGGCTTCTGAAGAGTACATTAATGTTGACCGACTGGAAGAACTTGAGAAGCGAAATAGAATGTATGTGGACGCCGTGTCGCTGGCGCTAACCCAAATCACCTTTAACAACACCAATAAAATCCATGTGACAGAATCCCTGGAAGATATCCTGGCGAAGATAGAAACTATATTCCAGTCGCACTACACCGTGGAGTGCGACGACATGCCGCAACCCGATGCGGGGAAACTGGTCTTAACGGCCAATGAAAAGGTGAAGGTTGCGGTGGGCGGCACCGAGACCGAACTCAAGCCCGGGGTGCCCGCCGTGGCAGAAATGGAACTCACGGTACAGGATGTCAATGACAAAGGCCTGACCATCAATGCCATCCCGACCCCCAAAAACCCGCCAGAGATTCTCATTACCATCTCGCACGACTTCGCCGCCCGAAAACTGGTGATCATGACCGCGACTGGAACCATCGGTGTTCCCGCTGGCTTCCGCCGCACCCTCTCGGATAAGGAATTGGAAAGAGGCGCAACACTGTTCCTTCAGCGCATCTGAATCTTGACAAACGCCATGTAGCCCTGTCTAATCAGGCTATGACGGATGAAGTCAAACTCAGTGAACTAACCAGCGCGGGAGACGCCCGCGATGGCGATGAGGTCCCCACCGTTCGAGGCGGGAGAACCGTTACAGTCACCCTAAAAGGGTCAGGTGCGGAACCCGATGCCTTCCCCAAAAAGGCAACCAGCACCGACGTCACGGGAGCCACCAACGACACTAACTACATGACGGTCCTAAAGACCTTCCAGGCTATTGCCCGGCGGGTGAAGAATGCGACCGCTAGTGTGGCTGGCATCGTCCGTCTAGCCACCCCTGCTGAAGACAGTGCCGGCACCGCAACCAATGTCGCATCGACCCCCTCCGGCGTTGATCGATACCTCCGCAAAGATGACACATGGAACAAGATTGGCGGAAAGCCGGACGGAATCGCCCCCTCTCTCATCACGAATGTCTTTACCGGGGAGACCACGACCGGGCCCACCGCCACAGAAATCACTGGGTCTGCCCCAGAGAATAGCACCAACATCGGCTATGTCATTGAAGTCGCAGGCGAAACCAAGTTTGTGCTCGGCTCCGACCTGTACGCGATCCATGCCGGCAACGCCATCACCGTCAATGATGTGGTTATCTACACCCCGACCGACGGAGACAACCTGCACTATCTCCAGACAACCGGCGCCGCCAAGTCAATCGAAGTCTGGGTCATTAATGACATTGCCGCTATCCGGGCCGCCGTTGAAATTGCTGAATCTGCCTCTGAGGCCCCCTACGCATTCTACTCCGTAATCCCGAAAAGTCACCACAACGTCCGTTACCAGTTGGGCGCGAGCCAGAGGGTGGACTACCAGTCGCCGGTCGTCGGGGAAGAGCAGGTCGTGTACGACTACACCTGGGACGACGTCAACGGCAACAGCCACAACGTCTCGGCGGCGCACGCTTTGCCGACTATCGCCGCGCACGATCCGGCCACCCACCAGGTCTGGCAGATCGTCGTCCCGCTGGCCGGGCGGGACTACACCTCGCTCCAGACCGGCATCGCCCCGATCAGTTTCAACCGCATAGACAAGTCCGATCTGCCGATGATGCGCTCCATCTTCGTCGGGCCGCTGTACTCGACTGCCGCGCGGAACATCAATTCCGACTATGAGATTCCGAACCAGGGCAACAACGAGCTGGTGTTCACGGTGGGGTCCGGGTCTTCCATCGTCCGCAAAAAGGAAGATTCGATCACGTTCCGCGCCCGTCGGTCTAATACGTCTCTTGTGGTCGGGCGCGTGCACTTCTACTCTTCGAACGGCAACGTCATCGCGAAGCACCTGGACGCGGGCAACATCGCCATTCAGGTCTGGGAGTTGCAGGATCGGCCCATCTTCGATGAAGCACTGAAACTCGATCCGCCTGTCCTGCCGCAAAAGATCACGCCGAAGGGCACGGGCGTTACCGTCGGCACCGTGGGTACTGGGCAGTCTGGCGTGGCCAGCACCGCCATCCCCTTGCAAAGCCTGGGCGACGGGGAGATTGCCAGCAACCTGAACGCAACCGCCAACACCGTCAACATAAAAGCGGGATCGTACATATTGGCGGCCAGAATCACCAACGTGAACTTAGGCGGCTCAAATACCCGGTCGAACATTTCGCTGTGGGCCACGGGCCTGCCCGATGGCTCATTCATGCGAGATGATGCGGTGTACGCCAGAGGCGGCACGTCCGGCTCTCCCCGGCCTGCTATCAATCTGCAAACCCGGATCTATCTGCCCACCGACGGGACGGGCATCCAGATCAAACTGGCCTTGCCCCAGGGCGTAATGACCAATCCTGCAGGATACACGGCAGGCGTCACCGAAATCTACCTGATCCCGCTCGGCGGCGCGAAAGGCCCGAAGGGAGATAAGGGCGACCCCGGAAACGACGGAGACGGGACGGTAGACGCCACCGCCCGCGCCGCAGCCGCCGCCGCTCAAGCGACCGCCAATGCCGCCCTGCCGAAGGCGGGCGGCACCATGACTGGAAAGATTGTGCTGGACGGCGATCCGTCTGCTGACCTGGATGCGGTGCCAAAGCAGTACGTTGATCGGGTAGCAGGCTCGGACGGCGATACGGCGTTCATTCATGAAACCTTCAACGGCGAAGTCGGCGACGGCAGTTCCGGGGCTTCGTCAGTGGGCGACATCACCATTCAGGACGACGACGATTACCTTTACTGGATCAAGGTCACCAAAGGCAACGCGGACGCATCGGCGGCGGTGGTCGGCGACGAACTCTATAACTCTGCATCGAATAATCACTGGAGGACGCTGGCAAGTGTCGGAGTGTACACCACGGCAAGCGGCGTCCTGCGCATCACAAAGAGCGACACGCAGGTTGCCTATGTTCAAGTCTGGCAGATGCGCAACGCCCCGGCGTTTGACGCCATGGTCGAGCAGGTCGATCCGACCCGGTTCAATGAGGGCGAGGTTTCAGCCATCGCCGCCCTGCCGGATGCCACCGAACGCGAAGTCGGCGAGATGTTCATGCGGGAGGACGGCTCGGTGTGGCGGGTCTACGCCTCCCCGGACGGTTCGGCGGATCAGTACCGGGGCATCGTAGAGCAATTCGTACTGGACGGAGACCCCTACATCGGCACGAGCCTCGAAGGCCAGCAGTTCGGCTGGCGCGGGCAGTTCACCGTCAATCCCGGCGGCGTGATCGGCTCGCTGACGGTCGGCGGCGAAGGCTATACCTCGGTGCAGGTCAGAGTGCAGAAAGCGGCGTATGAGACCGCAAAGGGCAGTGCCGTTGCATCCGGGGATACGGTCAATGCCAGAATCACGGCGCACCAGCAGACGACCACGACCACGCTGACATACGACGAAGAGGACAACGGCTACCTGAAATTCGTCGCGACGGACAGCGGTTCGGCTTTGCATTTTGCCCGGAGCGGCGACAGTTGGGCACTGAAAATCCTGGACTCCTCGGACGATTCAGAGATGCTGGAGCACGCCGAGGGCGTGAAGCATTACAATCAATTCTCGCTGGACGTTCAGGACACGGACGCGAGGCAGGAACTGGATACGGCCATCGAACTGGCGGTTACGCACGGGCTGGACGCGGCGCGGCTGGCCGGAGAGGTCAGGACTTCGCGCGGCGTAGTGGTGACCGCCATCCCCACGGCGAATATCGCCGCGCCAGACAAGGTTTTCCTGACCCGTCAATGGGAGGGGCGTTTGTCTATCCCCGCCGCCAGTCGCTGGAACGACCGAACCGATATGGTTACGACTGCCGCAGGCAGCATAAAAGTCCGCTACCCAGGCGGGGAGTACCAGAAAATCACCGGGACGGCAGATCTGGCGACAATCGAAGTTGGGGTAGAGCAGGTTGACACGACCCATTATTATGGTTTTGTCCCGGAAAGCATGGCTAACAGGCTGTGGCCGGGCGGAACTACGGTGAGCGGCAAGGTCGGAGAAAGAAAGTTCGACCCGATTGGAGTTGGGCTAGGTGCCGTCGTCGAACTTGATGCGCAGACAGGAGCGGATTCGCTAGAAGTATGGATTGAAAAGACTTTGTGGGAATCCTGGTTCCCGAACGGATATCCTGGCGAAGATGATGGAGTAACCAGCCTGCATCCGAACTCGGTACAGTTGCACGTAGAGGACGGTGGTGGCACGGTGCGGAAGGCAAAAGTCTCTGACGGTGGTCGTAGGCAATATATCGACGGGGTGCAATACATCATTTTGCAGAATCTGACGCAGGTACTAGGGGGCGCAGCCGGGCTGCTTCGTCTCCCTTATACGTCCAATCCCGGCACGTCGGATGCCGACAAAGCCGGGCGCACATGCAAGATCGGCCTCTGGTATCCCCGCCTGAACAACGGCAGCGGTGCGTATTTGTCTTGGGGCGGCCAGACTAAGGCATACACGAAAGTTGATCCGGAAACGGTCATTCACGGCCAGAAGGTTCCGGCCATCTCCGATACCGTGCATGAGATCAGGACGATGACCAAGACGGCCTACGATGCGCTCGTCACAAAAGACGCAAATACGCTATACCTGACCCGCGATGCCTAAAACACTCCTGATCATCACCGATCAAGGCAACAAGCGAGCCTGGGGCTATGACCCCGGCGCCGGTGCGGCATGGGCAGACGGGAACATCACCACAGCCACGCTGCAAGATATCAATAATTCTTTCGACATTCAGGGCGCATGCGTGGACAATGACGGCGACGTGCTCCTAATCGATAAGAACATCCGCAGCGTCCGGGCCTTTCGCGGCGGGGCGTCCTATCCCTCAAAGGATATTTCTTTCGCCACGCTGACCTCCGCCACGTCGTCGATAGACCCTCGCGGAATCGCCGTGGATTCGGACGGCGACGTGCTGATCGCCGACCGGGGCACGGATGCAGTGTGGGCTTTCCGGGGCGACGCCCGGCACTCGGCGAAGGATATTTCTAACGCTACCGTTCGAGAGGCAAATTCTGCTATAAACCCGACCGGGCTGGCGATTGACGCGGATGGGGACATTCTGATCTGCTGCAACACCACCGACAGGGTGTACGGCTTTCGCGGCACCGCCCGGTACTCGGCGAAGGATATTTCCCAGCCCGTCATGCACAGCGCGAATGCCGGCATTGCCCCCACGGGGCTGACCGTCGACCACGAAGGTGACGTGCTCGTCGTGGACAATGCCAATAAAGTGGTATGGGGATTCCGAAACGGCGCCCGCAACAGTGCAAAGGACATATCCGGTAGCACTCTCTCGGCCATAACCGGAACGGCAGGGATCAAGTTCCTGGGGGTGGCAGCCTACATCGAGCCGGACAGACCCGGCCTGATTCTCCGGCTCGGCGAGACGGAGTATAACGGCGCCTACCTGGGAGAGACGGAATACACCAACGCTTACCTGGGCGAGGCGCAATACACCGGCTAAACTGCTATACTTATAGGGGGAGATTTGTAAGCAATGGACGATAAAATCAAAAAGCAGTTCGAGGAAATAGACGCGCTAATCAAGTTGCGCGCCGGATTCGGGGTGCTGTCCTGGCCGCAGGAAGGCCGCTACGCGGACGACGTTAAATACCGACAGGAAATCGAACGCAAGATTTCCGCGCCTTTCGTCGCTGACTACGCCCCCGTTGACGGCCCGAACCCCCGGCTCTGCCCCAAGAATGCCGCCGAGCGGCTGGACAAAATCACCGACTTTGAAAACGAGGCTTTGAACTGGCGCACGGGCGGTGACCACGGCTACCCTAACTGGCCGAAGTGGTACGGCAATATGCATATGAACCGGCATGATATTGAGAGCGAGATCGGCAAGGCGGTGGCCGACATCACACTGCGAAACGAGCGCGAGGCAAAGCATAAACTGGTCACCCAGTGGCGCGAAAGCGGGTCAAAACTGGACTTCGATGAGTGGGAAAAAGTGTGGGAGAACGTGCCGCCCATCGACCAGCCGGAACCCCCTCAATCGCCAAAGTGGATTTTGGCGAACTTGCGTTCGAAACTATCTCGCGAATTGTGGGAAGAGGCCGGGAGGCCGAACAGCATCCAGATCGAGAGCATGGTGCCCACGGCGTGGCAGTACCCAGAAGGTGCGACCGACGACGAAAAGTGGGATTTCTACCGAACCAAATACATTTACTTGTGGTCGTGCCACCGAGGCAAGGACTGGAACACGTCAGAGGGCCGAAAGCTCGGCCATGCGCACGGCGACGTGAGGAAGCGGATTGAGAAAAGAGTGAAAAAGGCGAAGTTAGAGGCTAGACTAGGCCAAGAAATGCCCTCTCGCGAGGAACTCATTATGCTTGCTTGCCGAACCTTGATGGCCAAGCCCGGTCTGCGGAACTTCACACTCACGGGCAAGCCCCGCGTTTTCCGGATCGAGCAGGAGATCGGCATGGACATTACGTGGCGCGAGCGCAACGCCGCTTGGAAGCGGATCAAGGAGACATCATGATCGGCGAAAGTAAATGCCGATGCCGAAGTAAATGCCGATGCCGAGTCGCGCTCATTAAAGCAGTGGAGAGACGCTTGAAGGACGCACAGGACATGCACTATCGCAATGCCGATATCTATATTCGCGAGCACTTGGACGTCCACGTGCGGGCGCTGATCAAAGAACTTCGCATCATTCGAAAAGAACTTTTTCCGTTTGAAGCGCAAGGCGATGGCTAAAGACGCTGCCGACATGCTGGATAAACGGATTGACGAAATCCGCGAGGACACGCGCGAGACCCGCTCGATGCTCGAGAAGATGCGGGACTACGAGGCCGAACAGGACAGGCAGATGGTCAAGGACCGCGAGCGGCTGATGAAGCACGAACGGGATTGTCTAGAAGGCCGTGGGGAGGTTGCGGCGGCACTGAAGAGCATTCAGTCGGACGTGAAGCAGAATACCACCGACCTTCAAGAGCACAGAAAAACTGAAAAGTGGCACTGGATACTGCTCGGGGCCACGCTGCTTTGTGGTTTGACGCTGGCCGGCATCATCAATTGGGATCAGGTTGGCCGAATTTCGAGCCAGATTCCGGGATAGAAGGTAAGGGAATTATGTACAAGATGATCCCTGCTAGAATGAACTTGTCCGTCGGGATTGCGGCAACTGGACGTAGAGGCGGCGACATTAGTCGGCCTGTGAAACGTCAAGAAATCGTCTGCTTTG
>LXNI01001636.1_pt1 | contig 18365 bp, 17 predicted proteins | sample 809091 | NCBI WGS metagenome assembly LXNI01 (sample SAMN04870527, study PRJNA318959) | sponge metagenome | biome: 01000161; feature: marine sponge reef; material: water | host: Sarcotragus foetidus | place: Greece: Milos, Mediterranean Sea | collected 2013-05-29 | depth 5-7 m | reverse complement strand
GCAAGTAAGTAATGAGAATGTGGAATGCCTCTTTTCTTACCCCATCCCCCGGCCCCTTGCCCCAGCGAGCTAGGGAAGGGGAGCTTTTCTAGCGAGTTTGTTTTCTGCATGATTAACTTGCATATACTGAGAGCATAGAGACTATTTGATGGCGCCGTCGAAGTTGTCATATCATCCGGATTGACCGCACCCATAGGTTTAGATTTTGGCGGATACAAAAAATCGCGATAGACTCTCCCTAATTCGGGGAGGTGGATGTGGGTGGCAGGCTCAAACAGGAAATCGCTGAAAAAGGCTACGCGATCGTAGAGGGAGCGCTGACGCCGATACCGCTGATTGCGTTGTGAACGAGGGCTTTCAGGCGCTGGCGGCGGTAAATTACGTCTCGCTCGAAACGTATCGCAAGAGCGGCGCGCCGGTGCGTACGCCGGTGTGGATCACTGCCGACGGGGACAAGCTGTATTGCTGGACGCTCACCGACACCGGCAAGATCAAACGCATACGCGCCAATCCGAAGGTGCGCTTGGCGAAATGCGATGCCGGCGGCAAGCTCGAAGGCCAGTGGGTGGCGGCCCAAGCGCGCATCCTGGAGTCGCCGGCGGCGCTGAATGCGCAATTGCGGCGTCTGCGCGCCAAATACGGCTGGAAGTACCTCGCTTATCGGCTCATCAGCGTCTTGAGGCGCGCCGAGACCAGCGCCATCGAATTTGTTCCGGCAAGCACCGACTAGAGCAGAAGACGCCGACCTGAGGGCTTGATTGAGATGCCTCGCCCCAGCAGGCGTCTTTTCGGCTACAATGGCTGGCGCTTGCCACAAACTACGGCAGCAAAGGGAAAAAACGATGCGTTATGAAACAGAAGTGATCATTAACCTGCCGCGCGAGCGCGTGATTGAGCTCTTCGACAGTTTCGAGAATCTCAAGAAATGGCAGGAAGGTTTGCTCAGCTACGAAGCGATCAGCGGCGAACCGGGCCAGCCTGGCGCCAAGACCAAGCTGCTGTACCAAATGGGCAGCCGGCGGACGGAGATGATTGAGACGATTATAGAGCGGAATATGCCCGATGAATTTTCAGGCACATACGATGCCAAGGGCGTACATAACATCGTGCGCAATTATTTCTACGACGAGGGCGAGACCACACGCTGGGTGCTGGATTCCGATTTTCAATTTCATGGCTATATGCGCATCATGTCGCTATTCATGCCCGGCAGCATGTTCAAGAAGCAGACGCGCAAGACGATGGAAGACTTCAAGAAGTTCGCCGAGAGCGCCTAGCTAACGCCGTTCAAGCAGTTGCCGCGTCATACCGGCGTGGCCAAGGTGCTCGGCGGTATGATCCAGCCCGCGCAGCAATGACCAGCCACGGGAGAATTGCTGCGGCGGCCAGTGACGGTAGCGGCTCACATCGACGATATCGCCCAGGTGGTCGGCAGACTGACCGGGAAACGCTGCCTTGCAGAAGGCGACATTGGCCGCAAAGCGTGCATTGAGCTGGTCAAGCGTATAACCCGAGGCGCTGAATTCCGCCGGGCGATCGCGCGTGACCATGTCGTCGACCACCGCGCCGAACCAGAAGCGCTCAGCCGCCGTCACGTGTACCGCCAGTACGCAGAGCGAATTCATATCCGGCCCCGGCGACCAGTCCAATTCCTCGCTAGTCAAGCCATCCATACATTGCAGGTATTCATTGTGCAGCCATTCCAGACGACTGATCGCTTCAGCGAAAATCGGCTCCATTTTGGTCGCTCCCATCAGGCTCACTGAATGCGCAGCATGACGCGCGAGGCGGCGTCCCACAATTCTTCCAGCCGGTAATAATCGCGCCGGTCCGGGGAGAAAAAATGCACCACGACATCGCCGTAATCCATCACCACCCAGCCATTTTCCGCCGTCCCCTCGTTGGTGAAGGGCAGCTTCTTAAAGCGCTCTTTGGTGTCGAGCCGAACGATCTCTGTTAAGGCGCGCAAATGGCGTTCGTTATCGCCGCTGCAAATAATGAAGAAATCGGCGATGATATTGTCGGGCCGCAGGTCGAGCAGGAGGATATCCTCCGCCTTTCGGTCCTCCACGAGGTCTACGATATGATGTGCTAATTCTAGTGACTGCAAATAGAGTGACTCCGTATTGAGGTCAGGAAACAATGCCGTCATTTTAGCACAGCTTATGCGCCGACGATACTCGGACTGTCGACTTGCCTGCGATTTCAGTGGAGAACTTTGTATGCGGAATTATCGAGCAAGCCCCAAGCCATTGCGGATCTTGGCCGCGCTTATTGTTTTGCTAACGGTCTTTATCGCGTCGGCTCAGCAGCCGGGCGCCGATGGAGTGGGCGATCGCCTGTATCCGCAGCTGGGCAACGGCGGCTACGATGTAGAGCATTACGATATTAGCTTGCGATTCAGGCCCGAAGAAAATCATATCTCGGCCAGGACAGTGATTGAAGCCAGGACCACTGAAGACCTGAGAAGTTTCAATCTCGATCTGTATGGGCTGACGGTTGAAAGGGTGACCGTAGAGGGGGCCATCGCCAGTTTCGAGCGCGATGACAGCGAATTGATCATCACGCCGGCGACGTCGCTCGCTGCCGGCGCCAGCTTTGCGGTAGCGGTGGATTATGCCGGCGTTCCCTCGCTCATCGCTGACCCCGGCGTATCCTTCGTCAAATTGGGCTGGCAAGCTTGGGAAGATGCTTATTTCGGCGCGGTCAGCGAACCATCGGGCGCGATGAACTGGTTTCCGAGCAACAATCACCCCAGCGACAAGGCTAGCTACACGATGCGTATCACGGTACCGGACGGGCTGACGGCCGCTGCCAATGGCGTGCTTACCGACGCGACTGTCAACCATGACGCCACGCGCACCTTTATCTGGGAGATGAGCGACCCAATGGCGAGCTACTTGACGATCGTCGCCGTGGGCGACTTCGTTGAATTCCGCGATGATTCCGGACCCGTCCCTATCCGCAACTACTTCCCGGCCGGGCTTGACGCGGATATCGTCAGCGGCTTTGACGTCACGCAGGAGATAATGAGCTGGCTCATCGATCTGATTGGTCCCTATCCTTTCTCCGAGTACGGGGTTGTGGTTCTGCCGGGCTTCCCAGCTGCGCTGGAAACACAGACGCTGTCAGTTTTTGGCGCTGAGGAGCCGGATCCGATCGTTATCGTACACGAACTGGTTCATCAGTGGTTCGGCAACAGCGTGAGCCCGGCGCGCTGGCAGGATATCTGGCTCAACGAGGGTTTCGCCACATTTTTTATGGCGCTCTATCTGGAAGAGATTGAGGACCACCAAGGCATGGAGCTTCTCCTGTCAGTGGCGCAGGCCGATCTGCCGCCGCCGGGCGATATCGAGGTTTCCGAGCTGTTTGGTCCCAGCGTTTATTTTCGCGGCGCGCTGACCTTAAATGCCTTGCGCGCGGAAGTCGGCGACGATACCTTCTTCAATATCCTGCGCAGCTACTATCAAGCGCATGCCCAGGGCGTCGCCTCCACGGACGACTTCATTGCGGCTGCCGAGCGCGTCAGCGGCCGTGATCTCGGCGAGTTCTTCGACGCCTGGCTCTATCGTGAGGAGATGCCGGATGGGCCATAATCGCCGCAGCAGACACAACTTGGCGTAATAGAGGAAGATGAATGGAGATTCGCCACCCGCATCTCGACAAGGTCGTTCATTGGGCGCGCGGAGAAGCGGCAGTCCGGGCGGTCGTCATCACCGGCTCGCTGGCCCGCGCTGACGGCAGCGTCGACGACTACTCCGACCTCGATGCGCAAATCATCACGCGCGACATTGAGCGCCTGACGCGGGATGACAGTTGGCTGGATAGCCTTGGCGAGGTCTGGATTCGTTTTCCACTTCGCCAAGACGCGTCCTATCGTTTGCTGTGGTTCGCCGGCGGATTTAAGGTCGATTTCCAATTTGTTCAGGTGGATGAGATTCTGGCGATGCGCGAATCCGGCGAGCTGTCGGACGAGTACCTGCGCGGCTATCAGGTCGCGCTGGACAAGGACGGGCTTTATGCCAGTCTGCCGCCCTCCCCGCGCGAGTTTCCGTCACCGGCGCTTCCGAGCGAGGCTGAGCTGGCGACGGTGACCAACGAATTCTGGTTTGAAGCGATCCATGTGGCGCAGTTTATCCGCCGGCGTGAATTCTGGGTGGCGAAGTTTCGCGACTGGACGATGAAGGAAGACTTGCTGCGGCTGATCGAATGGCATGCGCGGGCGACGGGGAAGGCAAAGGTCAACACCTGGCTGCTGGGCAAACGCATCACCCAGTGGGCGGACGCTGACACGGCCGCCGCTATTACTAAGATCTGGCCGCGCTGGGACGCAGCCGAGATGTGGCGCGCGCTGCTGATTCAGCTAGAGTTGTGCCGCCGCCTGTCGCGCGAGCTGCATACCGCGCTCGGTTTCGACTATGCCGAGGCGAAGCATCTACAAATCGAGCAGTACATCCGCCAACTCTATGCGGAAGACGCGGAGACGCGCTAGAGGCTGAACTCGCCATCGGGCTCAGGTACGATTGTCTGCACGCCGGTCTCGCTAGTCGCCAGCTCCGCCCAGGCTGAGGCGTCCTGCTCAATCGGCGGGAAGGTATTGTAGTGCATAGGCGAGACGGCCTTGGGTTCAAGCAGCTTGATGGCCTTGATTGAATCTTCGATTCCCATGGTGAAGCAATCGCCGATGGGCAGCAGGGCCAGGTCCAGCCCTTCGTCGCCGATCAGCTTCATATCGCCGAAGAGGCAAGTATCACCGGCGTGATAGATGGTGGCGCCGCCGCCGCGAATCACGAAGCCGTTGGGCTGCCCGCCATAAGTGCCATCGGGGAAAGACGAGCTGTGGAAAGCCAGCGTCCACTTGGCGCTCATCCACTCATTAAGAAAAGTCCCGCCGGGGTTGCCCTGAAACACATTCTCTACGCCATGCGCCAGGTACCAATCGCCCATTTCGAAATTGCAGACCACCAGAGCGCCGGTGCGCTTGGCGATCTCGACCGAGTCGCCGACGTGATCGCCATGGGCGTGCGTCAGTAGAATGACGTCAGCATCGAGATCTTTGGCCGCCGCCTTGGCTACCGGATTGCCGCTGACAAAAGGATCGATGAGGACCTTGTGTCCGTCGATATCCAGCGCATATGCTGAATGACCTATCCATCGCAACGTAACAGACATAACACCCTCCCGCTAAGTCTACTGCCTGGTTAGGACGATTGTAGCACCCTCGTCAAAGCAATGCGAAAGATGTCAGCAACTTGTAAAGAATAGCCGCGCACGATGATAGAACTGCACAAGCGCGGACAAAGTCGCTAGAATGGGCTTAGCATGCCAGGCGTCGAATGGCAGCTGGCGAGAAAGCGCTGGCCTGCGCAGGCGCCTTAAACACATGGGAGATCGAGGCAAATATGTCGAACCAAACGATGCGCGGCATTCCTTACCTGCTTGTATTGCTGCTGCTAGTCATCGCGCTCGGTGGCGGGGCGGCGGCGGGAATCCTGGGTTACATCTGGTACACCGGCGGTTCCGGCGAAGCGAGCCTGTCGGTCGAAGAGGCGCTGGCCACGCGCGCAGCCAATGACGCCGCTATGGCTGATGCCGTGGGCACGGCGATCATGGACGCGGCCCATACGGTGATCGCCGATGCCGTGGCTGCCGCTGTCGCTGAGGCGGTGGATACGAGCGTCGCCGCCGCGATGGAAGCCCAGGCGCCGGCGAGCGTACCGATCGAGTTCAGCATTGTTGCGGAAGAGAGCCAAGCGAGCTTCACGCTGGAAGAAGATCTGAGCGGCGTGCGCACCACCGTCATCGGTACGACGACGGAATTGGGCGGCAGCATCTCGGTCGACTTCGCCAAGCCCAGCGAATCGGTTATCGGCACTATCGTGGTCAACGCGCGGACTTTGGAAACCGACAACAGTTTCCGCAATCGGGCGCTGCGCAGCCAGATACTTAGATCGGCCCGGGACGAATTCGAGTTCATCGTCTTTGAGCCGCGCGAGCTGAGCAACTTTTCGGCGGATTCGGTAGCGGTTGGGGAGACGATCAGCTTTGACATCACCGGCGATCTAACCGTGACGGACGTCACGCGGAGTGTTACTTTCGCGGCAAGCGTCACGCTGGACAGCGAAACGCAAATCAGCGGCAGCGCGGCGGTGAATCTGCTGCACGCCGACTTCGGCTTGACCATTCCCGAAGTGCCACGGGTAGCGAACGTGACGGATGATGTGGATCTCAAGCTGGAGTTTGTGGCGCGGGTGGAATAGCCGAAGTCTTAGGATGCTTTCTAATTTAAGCCGAAGCGCGACAAGCTACTTTGCAGCCACGCGCAGTTTGGATTTCGACCTGACTCAGTCCGAGAGTAAGTTGGACTGTTTTGAGTCCTCGGATTGTGACTGCTGATCAAGTGAGTTGTCTTCAGCGCTGACGCCGCTGGCTTTCAGTCTGATTTACTGGCGTATTATTGCGTTTGGACTGCTGCGCTGGCTTTATCAAGCGTGAAGCGGCAACGACAATAACGCCAACACCCAGGAGAAACTCGCGTATCTGAGTACCCTCATAGCCCGCGATAAACAGCGCGGATGCAAGCAAAATGATGAAGACACAGAGAAGGTATAATAGCAATCTCATTCATCAGCCGAAGAAGATGTAGGTGATTCCAGCTGTGAATCCGAGGTATGCCAAGATATCAAGTGGAGAACGCCCCGCACTTGCGGCCAAGAGGACTGTCAGCAGCGCGATTATTGCAATCAGGTATAAGAATCCGCGCTTGTCAGGAATTGACGACCTGTTCTCACTCACGGTATAAGCTCTCAATTTGCCTGTACTACAATGATTGTACTACAACGGTACGGTAGACTTAAGTCGCCTTAATCAGTTTCGAGCGTTCACTTGTCGTTGGCTCTGGAGTATTCCTCCTTCACTTTGATAGATGTGTACGAACAAACTAATTCGCAGTAGAGTCGTCTGTACACAGCGCTTGTTTTCGTTAGGCGCCCCTATCCCGAATCGCGCGCATCTGCAATAATTGAAGCTACAGCCTGAACCTGCCCCGGAACAAACTACAATGCCTAGACCCCTCTATGTGACCGAGCCCAAGGTCATCAACACGCTGCGACCGCGCCATGAGACCCTGCCCTACCTCGAAGTCGCCACAGGCAACCGCAACAAACTAGACGAGCTGCGCCGACTGTTGCCTGACTACGAGATCGTCGGCGTAAAGCTGGATATCGAAGAGATCCAGAGCCTCGATCCCTACAAAGTCGTATCACACAAGGCGATCGAAGCCTACAAGGCAAACGACTTTAATCCCATTCTAGTGGAAGAGACCTCGCTGGCGCTGCGCGGTCTGGGCGGGCGGCCGGGGACCTACATCAAGGATTTCACCGAAGACAGCGAGATGCGGCGCATGATCGCCGAAAGCTGGCTGACGGGCCGCGATCGCGCTGCTTTGGCCAAAGTTTTGCTGGCGGTCTTCGACGGCAGCGAGGTTCACATCCGCGAGGGCAACACCGCCGGCCGGATCGCCGAGAGTCTGCGCGGCAGCAATGGCTTCGGCTGGGACGACATGTTCATACCCGAGGGCGACAGCCGTACCTTCGCCGAGCTAAGCGATGCCGAAAAAGATGGCCATTCCATGCGCAAGAAGGCGATCAGGGCGCTGCAGGACGATCCCTTTGAGTTGGGGCAAGGCGTCTTCATGATTCCCGAGCCTTATCGGCAAGAGGTCGAGCGCGTGGATTACGCCGCGCTAAATGAAAAGTCTGCCATGAATTTCGCCTTTGCGCTGGAGGCGCTGGAAGACGACAATCCGCCCAACCGCGATTTTGCCGCGCCGAATTATCAGCCGATTCAATACGAAGAGAATATCTATTACACGCGCTACCTGCCCAAAGCCGACAGCAGCAGCATCGGCCTGATTTTGACGGATGTCGACCGCGGCACGCTGCACATGAACAAGAATGGCACGCCGGTGGTCTGGCAATTCGGGCCCGAACGCCGCACGCTCTGCCTGGCGCAGCGGGCGGACTTTTTCCGCAGCAATCAAAGCGCCGAGGTGCTGGCGACGCTGGACGCCATCGCCGACGGCCAAACGATTCCCGAACGCTGCAACCGGCGCTCGGGCACTGTTGAGACGGTATTGGGGCTCAACGACAAACCCTATATCACCAGCACTTATTCCTGGAAAGACCTGGGCTACCGCAAGATGTCATCGACCAAGCATGTGTCGCGAACGCTGAGCGCCGAATGCGGGCTGTTCAATCGCATCGGCAAGCATCCGCGCAGCGTGCTCGGCCTCGGCTCCATGCCAGCTATATCCGGTTGGCGCGATTTGTTGGTCACGGCGGCTATCGGGCATCACGCCATCTTCACCCACCGCAACAGCATCTTCGCCGGTTATATCAAGCGACAGGCGGCGGTCATCAAGGCCGCGAAGGACACGCTGCGGCGGATTCTGCCGCATGAGCAGGACTATCAGCGCGCCGCCCGCAATATCGGCGCGGCCATAGGTTGCAGCAATGTCGCCGACGAAGTGGCGGATGTCCGCTATCTGTATGAGCAGGCCGGCGTGCGGCTATTCAGGATCTATACCATCAACTCCGATCCGCGCGTCATCGACGCAGCCGCGGCCATCCGCGCCGAGTTCGGCGATGATATTGAGCTCTTCGTCGGGCAGGTCAGCGACAAGGCGCAGTGCCTCGAGCTGATTGCGCCGGATGTGCGCGCGGATGGGCTGTTTTTTGGGCACGGCGGCGGACGGCAATGCACCTCGGCGACCAACGGCATGGCGGTGACCACGCTGGAAGAGGTCTACGGCGTCACGACGGACGAGCGCTTCAACCATGTGACCATCGCCGTGGAGGGCGGCATCGGCACCTCAATGGGGCACCTGCTGCTGATGGGGGTGGACTTGATCTCGTACAATCAGCAGCTGGCGCGCTGCATCATTGAGCAAGGCGATATCTACTTTGAGCATAAGAGCGGCAAGGTCTGCATGCCCTATCACGGCAGCGCCTCGGCGCCGACCATGATCATTGAGAGCGCCAACCCGGCTTTAGCGCGCAAGCGGCTGCGCCCCGGCGGGCGGACGCGCAATGTCGAGGGCAAAGCCGGCTATCGCTTCTTTGAGGAGAAAGCCAATTCGATGGTCTTCTACCTCAATACCTTCAAGCACTACGCGGCGCGGACGCTGGCGGATGTGGGCGTGACCGACATGGCGGAACTGCGCGATTTCGTGCGGGATAGCGACGAGGAGTTGATTCGCGTGGTCAGCTCGCAGGCCAGCGCGGTGGGCCAGGCGTATGGGAATATGATGTAAACTAGCCTTACCGTCGAGGGAACGCTAGTCTATTAGTCAACGCGTGTGCAGCATCTCGTCTCGCCACCGAATGAGTTCGGTACGCTGCTTAAGGAGAACTCCACGCCGCTTCTTGATCTCTTCGGGAAGCTCTATGTCCTTTCCACGTAGCGACTCCGGCAACTGCAAGAGAATTTCGCTCAACCGTACCCGCTCATTGATAGCCGCCACCGTCTGGTCGATGTCATGCTGACCTTCTTCGCGCAGCTTCAGCAGTTGGTTGGTCAATCGAGTCACCACTTTGAACGACTGAATCTGGTCTCTCGACATCTCCCCGGTAATAAATTTACCAATTGGAGTCGAACCGGCGTCTTTTTTCCATTGATGAAGGTTGAATTCAGGACACTTGTGCTCGACCCAGGGATCCCTGCTGTCCAGCGGCAACCCACGTACCGAAAGATGGTCGCAACTGTACCAGATGATAGACTTTCCACAGAATCTGCACCTTTTCGGACGTGAATAGCGAACGTTGCAGTGGCTACCGTGAATCGCTTCCATTGACACGGATCTTCCGACTCGATTCGTCCTTTCGATTAATCTTAGTCCAATCTAGACGAAGGATAAGCCCCAAGAATTGGGGGTATTCCACTGTCTTTCACGGACGACAGTCTACATCTTGTACATACTTTACGGGTCTCGACCCGTCGCACACGTTCTCAAGAAACTAGAACACAATAATCCCGCGCGCGACCTCGCCCGTCAGCATGTCTTGGTAAGCCTCGTTGATCTCATCCAGTTCATAGCGCCGCGTCACCAGCTCGTCCAGCTTGAGCTTGCCGTTGGAATACAGATCCAGGAACATAGGAAAGTCGCGTTGGGGCAGCACTGAGCCATAGAAGCTGCCTTTGATGACCTTCTCCGTGCGCGTGATGATGGCGCCGGGCAGGTTGGTGCCGCTGCCCACGGGGGTCAAGCCCACCAGGGTCAGTGTGCCGCCCGGGCGCGTGGCGTCGAAGGCGGTCTCTTGCAGGGACTGCAAGCCCACCGATTCGAAGACATGATCAGCGCCGCGGCCGGCAGTGAGCGACTGGATCTGGCTGACGGTGGTGTCGTCCGAGTACATGGCGTCGGTGGCGCCGAATTCGCGCGCGATTTCCATCTTGGCGCTGTTGGTGTCGATGGCGATGATGGGGTCCGCGCCGCACATGGCCGCGCCCATGATGATATTCAGGCCGACTCCGCCCGCGCCGTAGACCGCAACGCTTTCGCCCGGGCGCACGCCGGCGGTGTACATAGCAGCGCCCACACCGGTGGAGACAGCGCAGCCCACCAGCGCCGCCACTTCCAGCGGCACATCGCGGCGGACCGCGACGCAGCCTGATTCGGGAATGACCACGTATTCGGCGAAGCAGCCGAGGCCGGTCATGATGTAGACTGGATCGCCGTCGCGGGATATGCGGCTGGTGCCGTCCTTCTGCAAGCCCGAGCGCAGCACGGGCGTATAGGTTTCACAGAGATTGGATTTTCCCTGCTGGCAGTAGAAGCAACTGCCGCAATTGGCGCGGAAGTTCAGCGACACATGATCGCCGGGCTGCACACTGGCGACGCCATCGCCGACCGCTTCGACCACGCCGGCGCCTTCATGGCCGCAGATGATGGGCAGCGGAAAGTAGGACAAGCCTTCCACCACGTGCCAGTCGCTGTGGCAGACGCCGCTAGCCGCCATCTTGACCAGCACTTCGCCAGTTTGCGGCGGCTGCAAGTCGACAGTTTCTATGCTGAAGGGACTGTTGGTTTCGTTGAGTACAGCGGCTTTCATTTTCATGTGATTATCCTCTAGGCTGAGACCTGCTCGTTCCGCGAATAGGAGTCCCTGATTATAGTCATGGCAGTGGCTATCTCGCCACAAGCTTGGCGACAATTCCAGAGCACTCGCATCTAACTACATTAACTACAGAGAACGCAGAGGGCACAGAGATTAGTCTCCTGCCGACTTTCCCAAATATCCACTGCGTAAATTGGGCAAGCTACCAGCCAACTCGTCGATCGAGTTCTTTCCTGCCCAAATCATTTTGCCGCAAAATGTGACCAAATCGGTCAATAATTGCTTTCCTCTGCGCTCTCTGTGTCCTCTGTGTTTAAGTTTAGGTTTGATATTGCTCGTCGCCGCAAACGTCAATTTGAGGCAGTTGCCCTTGAGGCGACCTCGGCATAGGCGCAGCCTCTATGCCATTCGCGCTTGGTTGACCTATAATGCGATAATATGAGGAAGGAGGCGCGCATGAACGCGCAGATTCAAGAGTTCTGGAATCTCAATCGCATGTATACGGCGCTGCGCGATGAGTTGATGGCTGCGCTCAGCGACGAGGATCTGGCTTATTCGCCGGGCGGCAGCAACCCGACCTTGGGCGAGCTTTGCCGTGAATTGGGCGAGACGCAATACGCTTATGTCCAGTCCTTCAAGACCTTCGAGGTCGACTTCAGTTATCGACTGAATGACGACAGCGTACAGAAAAGCGTGGCCAAGCTGCAAGCCTGGTACGAGCAACTCGACAGCGAGCTCGAGGCGGCGCTGGAAGCGGTGACGGACGATGATGTCGCCAACAAGCAGATGGAACGCGGCGGCTACCAAGTACCGGTGCATATCAGCCTGGATATATTGCGTGAAGCGTTGCTGATCTTCTACGGCAAGGTCAGCGTTTACGCCAAGGCGATGCGCAAGCCCTTGACGCAGACCTGGCAAGACTGGATCGCTTGATCAGGTTTCTACAGGATGCGCGCCCTGGTCGCGCAGGCGCATTACAAGACGCCCTGCGAATCTCAGGCCCGCTGCGCTAGAATACGCTAGCGTGATTTGACGGATTCGGACTGCACACAGGAAAGAAATGACTTTGACCTACAACTCGGTGGATGAATTGCAGGCTGCGCTAGCGGAGCAAGATTATATCGCCGAGCGCGGCTTGGCGGTGGCGATATATCTGGCGCTGAAGACGGGCAAACCGCTCTTCCTCGAAGGCGACGCCGGCGTGGGCAAGACGGAGATCGCCAAAGTGCTGTCGGCGCTGCTGGGCACAAAGCTTATCCGCATGCAGTGCTACGAGGGCCTGGATGTCAATACGGCCGTATACGAGTGGAACTACGCCGGGCAAATCTTGCACTTGCGGCTGATGGAGCGCGAGGGGCTGGAGCGCGAGGCGATGGAGCGCGAGCTATTCTCTCAGCGCTTTTTGCTGAAGCGGCCGCTGCTGCAGGCCATCGAGCACAGTCATGAAGGCCGAGCGCCGGTTTTGCTGATTGATGAACTTGACCGCTCAGACGAAGAGTTTGAAGCATTTCTGCTGGAGTTGCTCTCCGACTTTCAGATCACCATTCCCGAGCTGGGCACGATAGAGGCGACCATGCCGCCGGTGGTCGTGGTGACCTCCAACCGAACGCGCGAGATTCACGATGCGCTGAAGCGGCGCTGTTTATACTACTGGATCGACTATCCGCATTTTCACAAAGAGCTGCAAATCGTCGAGCGCAAGGCGCCCTTGATCGCGCCTATGCTGGCGCGGCAGATTACGGCCTTCATCCAGGATATGCGCTCGATGGAGTTGTTCAAGCGGCCGGGCATCGCTGAAACGCTGGATTGGACGGCCGCCCTGATCGCGCTCGACCAGAATGAGCTGTCGCTGGAGACGGTGCAAGACACACTGGGCGTGATCCTCAAATACCAAGACGATGTGGATATGCTGGACGCGGCTACGATCCAGAATATGATCGAGCGGGCCAACGTCGAGGCGCAGCGGGCGGGATAAGCCCAATGCCTGCGGTGATGTGTGGCATGAATGGTATTAGCGATGAATTCGTCGACATTTTACCCCACCCCCCGGCCTCTTCTCGCCATCTCTACGGCGAGCATCCGACGAGTCAGGGAGGGGGAGCTAACTGCTGCGGACTTCCTTGTAATCTGTTACCGTTCGCGAGAATTTACCTGCTATTTTGTACAATATCGGTTTTACTACGGTAGTTCTTATTTTTAATTTTCAATGCCAATCAAGCCTTGCGGGAGCGACTCTGTGAGTCGCCCGCAGTGACGACTATTGTGTGAATATAAATGTCCAACGATCCGCCTATTAATAGTCTTTATCTTGGTCCCGCGGAGAATCCGTATGACTACCGCGGCGGCAAGCTGACGCATAATCTGGTTTTATTCGGGCGCGTATGTCGGGCGCTGGGCATGAATGTGACACCGAATCGCATGATGGATGTGGGGCGGGCGCTGGAGCATATCCAGCTGGGCCGCAAGCAGGATTTCTACTTCACGCTGCGGGCGCATCTGGTGACGCACAAGAAAGAAATAGACTATTTTGACGAGGCCTTTGATCTGTTCTGGCGACGGCCGACCGACGGATTTACGACGCTGAACCTGCAATCGCTGGGTGAAGAACGGCGCAAGAAGAAGACGCAGTTTTTACCGCCGCTGGAAGCGAGCCCGAGCGAGAACGGCGCTTCAGCCGATGAGCTGGATTCGAGCATGATCGCGCTGGTGCCGACTTATAGCCGGCAGGAGCGATTGCGGAACAAGGACTTCGCTGACATGACGGCGGAGGAACTGGAAATGGCGAAGCGCGTGATCGCCAAGATGCCTGATTCGCTGGGCATGCGCCGGACGCGCCGCTTCGAACATGGCGTGGGCCGGCAGATCAATATGCGCCGCCTGATGAAAGACATGATTCGCAAACAGGGCGATGTCACGCGGCTGCCGACCCACCGCCGCAAAGACAAGCCGCGCCCGGTCGTTTTGCTCTGCGATATCAGCGGCAGCATGGAGCGCTATACGCGCATCTTGCTGCACTTCATGCACACCCTGGCCGGCTCGCTTTATCAAGTGGAATCATTTGTCTACAGCACGGACATCACACGAATCACCCGGCAGATCCGTCAGAAGAATGTTGACGATGCGCTGGAAGATATCGGGCAGACGGTATTGCAATGGGGCGGCGGCACGATGACCGGCGAGTGCCTGCACAGCTTCAACTGGGGATGGTCGCGGCGGGTGTTAGGCCGCGGCGCCATCGTCATCTTGATCACCGACGGCTGGGATCGGGGCGACATCCCGCTGCTGCACCTCGAGATGACGCGGCTGCGGCTGGCTTGCAAGCGGCTGATCTGGCTGAATCCGCTGCTGGATGTGCCCGAGTACGAGCCGCTGACGCGCGGCGCGCAGGCGCTGCTGCCTTATGTGCATGACTTTCTGCCGATCACGAATCTGTCGAACCTCGAAGTCATCGTAAAGGCGCTGCAGAATCTCAACGGGCGGCAGAGCGCTGACGCATACCGGAAGCGATATCTTGCCTGACGACGCGGGCGACTCACAGAGTCGCCCCTACATGTCGAAATGTGGACGCTTGGAGTGATAATGCTGGACATCCTCGGAACGATGAAGCGCTGGCAGGCGGAAAAGCGCTCGGTCGCGCTGGCGACTGTCGTCAAGACCTGGGGCTCGGCGCCGCGCCGCGAGGGCGCCAAGATGGGTATTACGGATGAGATGGCGATGATCGGCTCGGTCAGCGGCGGCTGCGTGGAAGGCGCAGTGGTGGAAGAAGCGCTGGCTGGCTTGAAGGACGGCAATCCACGCCTGCTCAAGTTTGGTGTGGCGGACGACATGGCCTGGGAGGTCGGCTTGACCTGCGGCGGCAGCATCGAAGTATTCGTCGAGCCGCTTGACGCGCTGTGGTGGGACGCGCTGGCTGATCTGGCTGAGAACGACAAATTCGGCCTGACGGTCACGGTCATGGACGGCGCGAATATCGGCGAGAAGGTGCTGCTCAATGGCGCCGGCGATGTCTTATACAAGACTGACGCGCTGCCTGAGGACATGCTGGCGCGACTGAAAGTGGCGGCCGCGGATTGCAGCAAGAGCGGTATTGTCACTTTGGAACAACGCGCGGACGAGGATGAGACGCGCGTGATGGTCGATATGCAGGTCGAGCGCCCGCACCTGATCCTCATCGGCGGCGTTCACGTCTCGATTCCGCTGCAAGCCATGGCGGCGCAAGTCGGCTTTCGCGTCTCGATCGTGGATCCGCGCTCCGCCTTCGCCTCGCAAGAGCGTTTCCCCAACGCGGCCAATATCCTGCACAGCTATCCTGATAAAGCGCTGCCGCAGCTCGGGCTCGACCGCAGCACCTACCTCGCTGTTTTGACTCATGATCCCAAGATAGACGACAAGGCGCTGATAACCGCATTGCCGGCCAATATCCCCTATGTCGGCGTCTTGAGCAGCGGACGCACACATCGGCAGCGGGTGGCGCGACTAAAAGAAGCCGGCCTCAGCGATGAACTGATCGCGCAGATTCGCACGCCGATCGGCATCGACATCGGCGCGAGTACGCCGGAAGAAATCGCGGTCTGCATCCTGGCCGAGATCATCGCCGCGCGCAACGGCGTGGATGGGAAAGCGGCAGGGCCGGCGCGATGAAGTTCGGCGAGGTCAAGCTGGACGAGGCCGTCGGCGGCATCCTGGCGCATAAGCTCTACGACGACGCCGGCAAGATGGTATTCAACAAAGGGCACGTGCTCAGCGCGGGCGATATTGCCCGGCTGCGGCAGCGCGGCTTGGAACGCATTACGGTCAAGCAACTCAGCAGCGCCGACCTGCACGAGGACGAAGCGGCAGCGCGGATAGGCGCGGTGGTGGCCGGTCCGCAGGTCGGGATGCGCGCGCCGGGGGTCGGCCGGGCCAATCTCACTGCGGCCGAGCGCGGCGTCTTGCATGTCAACGCGCCGGCGCTGGAATTGATCAACAATATCTATGACGGCATCACCATCGCGACGCGGCGCGCCTACAGTCTGGTGGATGCCGGCGAGATGGTGGCGCTGGTCAAAGTCGTGCCCTTTGGCGTGCCGGCAGCCCGCGTTGTGGATGTCGAGCGAATCGCCGAGGCCAGCGCCGCGGTTTTGCAGGTGCGCCCGCTGCAAGCCATGCGCGTGGCGCTGATCGTCTCCGGCACAGAGGCCACGCGCGAGCGCCTGCTCAGGAGCTTTCACGAACCGGTGCGCCGGCGGATTGAAGGCTGGGGCAGCCAACTGCTCGAGCCGACCTTCTGCGCCCACAACGCCGAGTCTGTCGCGGAGGCGATCCGCGAACAAGCCAGCGCTGACTTGATGCTTGTGGCCAGCATTTCGGCGATTATCGACCGCGAGGATGTGGTGCCCTCCGCGCTGCTGCTCGCCGGCGGTAGCATCACGCTGCACGGTGTGCCGGTCGACCCGGGCACGCTGCTGATGATGGGTTATCTGGGCGAGGCGCCGGTGGTGGGCGCGCCGGGCTGCATCAAGTCGCCCAAGACCAATGTCATCGACTGGATCCTGCCGCGCCTGCTCAGCGGCGAACGCTTGACCCGCGCCAACCTGGTGTCGATGGGGCACGGCGGTTTGTTGCAAGACATCGCCGAGCGCCCAATGCCGCGCAGCATGACAAACCAACCCCCCTCCCCGACGCATCAGGGAGGGGGAAGCTCTGATACGGAGAGCTAATCGTGTCGAAATGCGGCGCGGTTATTTTGGCGGCGGGTCTGTCCACGCGAATGCGCGAGAACAAAGTGCTATTGCCCTGGCGCGACGGGCGGCCGATCGTGGCGCACGTGGCCGCGAAGTTCGTCGACGCTGGCATCGGTCCCGTCATCGTCGTGACCGGGCGCGATTCCGCCGAGGTCCGCTCCGCCGTGGCTGAGCTCCCCGTGCGCTGCGTCCACAATCCCGACTTTGCCAGCGGCGAGATGTTGTCGTCGGTGAAAGCCGGCTTGGGCGCGCTGCCGGGCGATTTGGCCGCGGCCTTCATTCAGCCGGCCGACATGCCCTGTGTGCCGCAGCTGGTCATCGGCGAGCTGGTCGCGCGGCATGAGGCGGGCTGGTGCGTCGCGCCGCGATTTGAGGGGCAGCGCGGGCATCCGGTGCTGCTGGATCGGGCCTATTGGCAGGCCATGCTGGAGCTGCCGGCGGATGCGAAGCCGCGGGCTGTGCTGCGTGGGGCGCGGCTGCGTCTGGTGGATGTCTCGGACGAGGGCGTACTGCTGGATGTGGATACGCGGGAAGCGTATGAGCGGGCGTTGGGGCGGGAATGAGCCGCGCTCAGTGTACGAGCATCCTTGTCCTAGCCTTCGCGCTGTCCCTGCTTGGCATACGTGAAATGCGATCGACTTGGTCTGCCAGAGCTAACCGGCTGGACTACACAGCCTCCCACAATGCTGTTGACGGCGCCGCTCCACGCCTGCCCGCGCGATCCCGCCCCCACTCCAGACGCCGCGCCAGGCCCTGCCACAGCAGCGCAATCAACGCCTCGCGCAGGGCCACGACCAGCAGCAGCGACCCGCCTTCCACCAGAAGCTGCGCCAAGGGATCGGGCTCGATTACCGACCGACGCAACACTGAAAAAACCAGCGCGCCGGCCGCCAAAGGCAGGCTCGTCAGCGCCAGATGCAGGAAGATGCCGATGGTCATGCCGTCATTGCGCGACAAGTCGAAGCTGCTGGCATACAGCCCGATGAGCAAGCTCAGCACCAGGGTCTGCGTCATGTTGCTGAAGTAGACGGCCAGCAGCAGCGCTAGCAGCGCCAGCAGCCGCAGTTGGTCTATGCCGACCGCTTGCGGGCTCAGCAGCGCGGTCAGAAGCGTAAACATACATAGCCCGCCCAGCGCAGCCACACCGAAACGGCAAGTCAGCAGCGTGCCCCAACGCAGGGGGCTAAACCAGTCGCTGCGGTACAAGATGCCGTTCGCGAAGGACCAGCTAGCCTGCAGCGCGCCGCGTGCCGAGGCGCAAATCAACTCGTAAGTATGCTGGTGCTTTTCGCGGTAGATGCCGCTGATGACATCGACCATCAATCGGGTGCTTGCCAAGATCACTATAAGCGGCAGCAAGAGCGGCGCCAGGACTATCAGCGTCAGCATCAGGATTGGTATCACCAGGACCAGCACCAACAGTTCTGGCGCGTGCGCGACAGCCGCGATCAACGCGGGAATGGCAGCGACTGTCAATAGCCGCGGCACGCGAATGCCCGCTCTTGGCGCCGTCGCGGCTCGGCGG